>Ga0210386_10000032_pt1 | contig 101789 bp, 96 predicted proteins | sample IncBWH32OmetaG_FD_160091 | JGI IMG/M metagenome (GOLD analysis project Ga0210386, IMG submission 160091) | Forest soil microbial communities from Barre Woods Harvard Forest LTER site, Petersham, Massachusetts, United States - Inc-BW-H-32-O ...
CTCCGTGATGGCGCGGAGATCGTGGATAAAGCCGCTCTTGAAGATTACGTGCGACACCGAGACCAGCAGCGTCTCTTCGTCGATCGCCGCGAGCAACTTGTCTAAAGGAACCGTGATCCCGTCCTCGGAGGGCACCGTAACCACGCGCGCGCCAAGCGATTCGAGCCGGCGGTAGATGTAGAGATTCGACGGAAAGTTGAGCCCTTCCGAGACGATCTTGTTGCGCCGGCTGTTCCAATCGAAGCACGAAGCGACGATCGACTGGCACACCGAAACATTCGGATGCATCGTGACTTCGCCTTCGCCCGCGCCGATAATATTGGCGACGAGATTGCCCACTGTGATGGGCATCTCCCACCAGCCTTCCTCCCAGGCGCGAATGCTGCGCGTGGCCCAGATGTCGGCATACTCGTTCAAGCGGTCGCGCGTGCGCCGGGGCATCGCCCCCAGGGAGTGACTGATCAGGTAAACAGTTTTGTCGAGGACCGGGAACTCTTTTCGCCATTCCAGCAGGGGGTCGGGCATCCCTTTATGATATCCGCCGACCGCGTTCGCGGCCTACTGCGGCACGGTAAAACGAAAAGTCGCGCCTTTGCCGGCCTCGGATTCCACCCAGATCCGGCCGCCCTGCTGCTCCACAATTCGCTTGCAAATGGCCAAGCCGATCCCCGTACCGGGTCTTTCCCGGCCATGCAGCCGCCGGAAAATGCCGAAGATTTGCTCGTGATAGCGAGGATCGATCCCGACTCCGTTGTCGCGGACGGAGAAGATAGTCTCGCGGTCCGCTTCGACCCCCGCAATTTCAATCCGCGGCGGATCCGTTCCATGAAATTTGATCGAGTTCGTTATCAACTGGCGAAATAACACGGTCAAGCGCCCAAAATCGAAGTTAATCTTCGGAAGTGAATCGGACGTCACCTTCGCTCCGCTCTGCTGGATCTCTTTTTCCAGTGTCTGCAAGACGCCTTGCAGCACCACTTCCGGATCGATCACGTCCGGCGGCGCCTCCAGGGGTCGAAATTGATGGGAGTACGACAGCAGATCCCCCAGCAACTGCTCCATCCGATGCACCGCGTCCACCATGAAGCTGATGAATTCGCGTCCATCGTCGTCCAGTTGATTGGCATAGCGGCGATTGAGCAATTGCGAGTAGCTCGCTATCATGCGAAGCGGCTCCCGCAGATCGTGGGACACTGCATAGGCGAACTGCCGGAGTTCTTCGCTGTGGCGCGATTCCTCCTTGCGGAGGCGGCCTTGCATTTCATCGATGGTAGCTTGCAGGCGCTGCGCTTCGGCCTCTAACCGCGCTATCAGGTCCGCCGCGGAAAGTTCGGCTTTCTGCTCCGGGGCGCTCATCGATTCACGTCCATCTCAGTATCGATCAAATGGTACGGATGCCGCTAAGCTCGCGATTGCGGTTCTCGTAATTTTGCGCGTAGTACTTCAAATATTCGCCTGAACGCACGTGTTGAACCCATTCCTGGTTCGCGCGATACCAGTCCACCGTGGCCTGCAGGCCCGGTTCGAAATTCATCAGGGGGCTCCACCCCGTTTCCTTCATCAGTTTTTCGCTGGACAAGGCATAACGCCGATCGTGCCCCGGCCGGTCGGTGACGTACTCGATAAGGCTGGCCGGTTTCGCGGTGATGGCCAGGATCCGATCGATCACTTCTTTATTGGGAAGTGAACGGTTGCCCCCGATATTGTATATCTCCCCGTCGCGGCCCTTCTCGAGAATGGTCAGTATCGCGCGGCAGTGGTCCTCGACATACAGCCAGTCGCGTATCTGCAGGCCGTCCCCATATACCGGCAGCGGCTTGTCCGCGAACGCGTTGGTGATCATCAGCGGGATGAGCTTTTCCGGAAATTGGTAAGGACCGTAGTTGTTGGACGCGCGCGTCACGATCACCGGCAGCTTGTAGGTCTTGAAATAACCGAGCGCCAGCAGATCCGAACCCGCTTTGGCGGCCGAATAGGGACTGCTGGGCTGCAGCGGAAAGTCCTCGTCCGCCTCAAGCGGAGCTGCAAGACTCCCGTAAACCTCGTCCGTAGAGACATGGATAAACCGGCCCACCCGCTGGGCCCGCATCGTCTCCAGCAGATTGAAGCTGCCGCGCAAATTGGTTTCGAACACCGGCTGCGGCGCGAAAATGCTCCGATCGACGTGCGATTCGGCGGCGAAGTGAACCACCGCATCCGGCTTCGCTTGCTCAAAAATAGGCCGCAATCCGTCCAGATCGCAGAGATCGGCTTTGATGAACCGGTAGTGCGGGTGATTGGATACCGATGCCAGGTTTTCGAGATTCCCGGCATAGGTAAGGGCGTCGAGATTGAATATCTCGAACTTAGGATTTTGCAGGGCGAGACGCACGAAACAAGAGCCAATGAATCCCGCGCCCCCGGTGACGAGGATTTTCATCAAGTTTCTATTGTACGTGGTGCGCGGGCGGTCCTATCCGTACTGATGGGCCTGGGAAAGGGGTCGAAAGTCCTAGACCGACGCGGACGCCGAGATGATTTCTTCTACAATCCGGCCGTCGAAAAGCGTAATACTGCGCTCGGCGCAACGGGCATAACGCGGATCGTGCGTGACCATGCAGATGGTGGCGCCCTCTTTGTGGAGTTCGCTCAGCAGCGCCATGACCGCTTCCCCGTTGGCGGAATCCAGGTTGCCGGTGGGCTCGTCGGCCAGCATGATGGAGGGGTGTCCGCCGAGCGCGCGCGCTACGGCCACGCGCTGCTGCTGGCCGCCCGATAGCTGCGAAGGGTAATGCTTCATCCGATGCGACATGCCCACCCGTTCCAGGGCGTCGCGCACCAATTCCTTTCGTTCCGCTGACGGCATGTTGCGATAAGTGAGCGGGAGTTCGACGTTTTCGTAGACCGTCAGGTCGCCGATCAGGTTGAAGGCCTGGAAGATGAAGCCAATCTCGCGATTCCGGACCCGCGCGCGCTCCGACAGTTTCATTTGATCGACGCGCGTGCCGTTCAGAGTGTAGGAGCCGTCGCTCGGCGTGTCGAGCAGGCCGAGAATGGCCAGCAGCGTGGACTTGCCGCAGCCCGAAGGTCCGGAAATGGAGACGTACTCGCCCTTTCGGATCTTCAGCTCGATCCCAGCCAGCGCATGGGTCTCCACCTCATCGGTGGTGAACACCTTGGAAACGGTTTGTAACGAAATTAGCGTCTTGTCTTCTGATGTCACATCGACTCCTTCGAGAACCCCCCGCCCGGAAGCTCGGGCCGAGCGTTCAACACTTAGACGTACGCTCCCCGGCTGAGTTAGGTTCAAACAAATTTACTGGATTTCTCAAAAAAGGTTACAGGTTATCGGGCCACTTACTGGCCCCGTGGATTACGGCTAGGATTTCTATCTTATTACTACGGACCCGGTACGGGATAACAAATGGCGTACCAGTGACGACGAGTTCGCGCGTGCCGGTGAGCCTGCCTTTACGCCCAGCGGTTGGGTGTTGCCGCAGAACCTGAACGGCTTTTTCAATCCGATCAATGAGATGGTTTGCCGCCGATGGGTTATCTTCGGCCACGTACGTGTGCGCGCTATCGAGGTCTTTGATTGCCAGCCGCGTCCAGCGGAGCGTCACTTTCTCCAGCGAGAAAAAGCGGCCGCGACTGCGGCGTCACCAGCAAAATCGCCGGTGTCAGCTTGTCGAATGCCCTCCTGGATGTGTTCCAGCTGCCACTGGTGGACGTCCAAATAAGCATCGATGGCTTCGTTTAGGACGTAGGTCCGGTCGCGATCCTGCACCTGGGCGAGCGCATCGAGAGCCTGTCGTTTCTTGGCGTCCAACCGGAAGCTGATTGTTTCCCGATCCATAGCGTCATAATACCATGCAATGCGCTGCAATACACAGAGCCGCTCTACCTGACCGGCAACATCAGCCGCGCCTCGCACCCCGGACCGTCGATGGCGTTCTGCAGCGTCAAGGTCCCCCCATGGGCCTCGGCGATCTGGCGGCTCAAAACCAGCCCGATTCCCGAACCGGTCGGTTTGGTGGTGAAAAACGGGACGAACAGGTTGGACGTATTTGGCAAGCCCGGACCTTCGTCGCGCACCCACACGATCAAGTGTGAGTTCTCGCGTCCCCATCCCACCCGAACGCCGCCGCCGGTCTCGAGCGATGCATCGGCCGCGTTGCGGATTACGTTGATCAGCAGTTGCTCGAGCTGATCGGCATCGGCCTGTATGGTCACCTCGGGACCAGGCAGCAGCTTCGGCGCGACACGAGTCTCGAGTCCCACCACGCGCCGGACCAGGTCGCTGACACCCACCGGCCCGAGAGTCGGCTGAGGCAGCCTGGCGAGCCGCGCATACGCGCCCATGAAGCGATTCAACGATTCGCAGCGGGAGGCGATAACTGCCAGTCCGCGCTTCATATCGTCCTCCCAATCCTCCGCGCGCGGCTGGCGGGTGAGGATGCTCTCCAGACTTCCGGCAATCGACTTGATGGGCGCCAGCGAGTTGTTCAACTCGTGTCCCAGCACTCGCACCAGCCGCTGCCAGGCCTTCAACTCCTCTTCGCGCAGGGGCCGCGTCAGATCGGTGACGACCAGGAGCTGATGCGGCAGGCCGCCTTCGCGGAAAGTGCTGCGACTGATGCCCCAGCGGCCCGTTCCTCCCGAGAAGTTATGCTGCACCGTATGCTGCGCTTCGCCTGCCAGATATTGCTCCAGGCCCAGCAATTCGGCGGGTGCGGCGAGCAGACGCTCGGACGGCTCGCTCAACAAACGTTCTCCGGCGCGATTGACCAGCCGCAGCCGATGGTCGCCATCGAACGCAAAGACAGCTACGTTGATCTCTTCCATCACCTTGCGCAACAGCGTGGTGGCTTCGAGCGCGCCCAACCGCTGAGCGCGCAGGGTGGCGCTCATGGCATTCACCTGCTGCATCACTTCGCCCATGGCGTCGTCGCTTTTGACGCCCCGCGCGCGGATCGAATAATCGCCTTCCCGCATGGCCTCCAGCAAATTGGCGAGCGTGCGCAGGGGCGATGCCACCCGTTCGCGCAGTCCGAAACAGAAACCGAGCCAGAACGCCAGAATTACTACCGTGAGAGTCCACTGGACTTTGGGAGTGTGGTCGCCCAGCCAAAGCATCAGCATGCAGGTGAGCACGGCTGGTGCGCCGGCCACCAGCGCCAGCACCAGAATGCGCTGCTCGTGGACGAGGTGCGGCTTATGGAGCTTCATGGGTCGCGGCCCAACTGTGTCACATCATAGCCCGTAACGCTGGAGGCGGCGATAGAGTGCGCTACGGCTGAGTCCCAGAGCGCTGGCTGCGTGGCTGACATTGCCGCTGTAGCGTGCCAGCGCCTTCTTTATCAGGAAAGCTTCCACGTCCTCGATGCTCATGTCTTCCAGACGCGGGCTGCCTTCGCGTGTCGCACGCAGCGCCAGATCCGCGGGCTTCACCTGGCTATCCTGCGCCATTAGGACCGCGCGCTCGATGACATGATTCAGCTCACGAACGTTGCCCTGCCACGGATTATCGAGCAGCGACTGCATGGCCGAGTGGTCGAAGCCCGCGATCCGCTTGCGGTACCGCTGGGCATGCGTCGACAGGAAATGCGCCGCCAGCAATGGAATATCTTCACGCCGCTCCCGCAACGGGGGCAAATGGATTTCGATGGTATTGAGCCGGAACAAAAGATCCTGGCGGAATCGGCCGGAGTGGACCTCCTCATCCAAGTTGGCATTGGTGGCGGAGATGACGCGTACGTCCACCCGCTTGGTCTTAGACGAACCCACGCGCTCCATTTCGCCGACTTCCAGCACGCGCAGCATTTTCGCCTGCAGATTCATCGGAACGTTGGCGATCTCATCCAAAAATAACGTGCCGCCGTCGGCCAGCTCGAACCGGCCCACGCGATCCACCTTGGCGTCGGTGAACGCGCCCTTGACGTGGCCGAACAACTCGCTTTCAAAAACTCCTTCCGCCAGCCCGCCGGCATTCACGGTCACCATCGGCTTGGCGCTCCGCGGCGAAATTGCGAACAGCGTTTTGGCGACCACCTCTTTCCCCGTACCGGGCTCGCCGGTGATCAGCACGTTGGCGTCCGACGGACCCACCCGAGAAATCATCTGCAGCACCGGCTGCATCGCGGGCGACTCAGCAATCAGAGAGGGCGCTCCGTCAGCGCGCAGCAGCCGATTCTCAGCTTCCAGCCGCATGCCTCGCCGGATGGCGTTGCTCAGGTCGATCTGCGTCTTGACGATGCTCAGCAGCCGCTCGTTTTCCCAGGGTTTTTGAATGAAATCGCGCGCGCCGCGGCGCATCGCCTCCACCGCCAGCTTCACCGTGCCCCAGGCCGTCATCACGATCACGGGCAGGATCGAATCGATGATTTGAATCCGCGAGAGCAAATCCAAACCTTCCTCGCCCGAGGTGGTGTCGCGCGTGTAGTTCAGGTCCATCAGGACCACGTCAAAATCGCGAGTTTCCAGCGTGGACACGATGCTGGCCGGGGAATTGGCGGACTCGATCTGATAGCCTTCGCCTTTCAGCAGAAGACGTAAAGCCTCGAGCACATCGGGCTGGTCGTCCGCGATAAGAATCCGCGGAGCGGAATCAGAAAATCTCATAGAACAGTTTCTAGTTCCTGGTTTCCAGTTTTCTCGCGCTGCTTCTCGAAGCCATAACCAGAAACGAGAAACGGTGTACGAGAAACTTACTTATATCTTAGTGCGGTCCCCGTGCCGGGATCGACGCAGGCTGATGCTGCCGTTCACGGTCGCGATTCTGAGCTCCGGACCCCCATGCCCGATTGCGCCGTCGGCCCGTTTGCTCACGAATTGGCCGCGCACCGGCAGGCCGAACTCGTTCTGGATGCCTCCATTCACGGTGTTGGCATGCACTCGCGCGCCCGTCCGGGACGGCATTTCGAGCGTAATGGCGCCATTCACGGTTGAGAATTTCGCCGCGCTCGTGAATCTTCCCATGGAGGCGGTGATGGAGCCGTTCACGGTCTCACCCTGCGCTGCGCCGGCCGTGCTCAGCCGCACATTTCCGTTTACGGTGTGCGCTTCCGTGTCCGACTCCAGCGACTTCGCTTCCACCAGGCCGTTAACGGTTCTGGCGACGAAACGCACCGCTTTGGGCACGCGCACCGTAAAATCGACGCTGACGTCGTTATTCCCGAAGTTCAGCCCCCCGTTCCCTGCGGCGGCACACTCGTCAGCCAATCCGTCGCTCGAAGGATACACCGCGCAGATAGTGACACCGCCATCGTGTTGCACCACTCGCACGTCGATTTCAGCGGGATCGAACTCGCGCCCGTTCTTGAACGCGATCACTTCCACCTCGTCGCCGGTCGCCGGCTCCGCGTGAATGCTTCCATTAACTCCCCGCACCTCGAGCCGCTGCCCGGCCGGCACTTTCCCGCTCCAATGAAAGGTATCGACACCAGTGGCGCCGAACAGGCCGGTGACAGTAGTCAGTAAAACGAACAGCCGTGAAAAGTTCACTTCAGTCTCCTTCTACTCATATCTCAGTGCGGCTATCGGATCTACTCCGGCCGCCTTTCGCGCCGGGAAATAGCTGGCGCCCAGCGCAACCGCGCACAGCACCACGGGCACCGCGATAAATATCGAGGCATCGGTCGGACTCACGTTAAACAACAAGGCCCGTAGATAGCGGGTCAACACAAATGCTCCGGCCATTCCGGCTGCGGTTCCGATCAAAGCCAGCACCAGTCCCTGGCCGACAACCAGTCGCAATACTTGATCACGCTGCGCGCCCAGCGCGACCCGGATTCCAATCTCATGCGCCCGCTGCGCGACCGAATAGGACATCACGCCAAAGGTTCCGATGGCCGCCAGCAATAGAGCCAACGCGGCGAAACTCGCGAGCAGCACAGATTGGAATCGCGGCCGCGCCACCGACTTCGATAAGAAAACATCCAACGGCTGAATATCGGCAATGGCCTGGTCTTTGTCATAGCCATGGATCACCTGCTCGATCACCGGAGCGAGCTTCATGGGATCAGCGCCGGTTCGGATCACCAGCGTTCCGCCGCCATTGGGTTCCTGCGCGTCCGGGAAGTATACGTTGGGAGCAGATTCCTTATCCAACCCATCATGCTTGATATCACCTACTACTCCGACGATCTCGTATGGTGTTTGCCTGCCCCATTGAACGAACAGCCGTTGCCCGATGGGATCTACGCCGGGGAGCTGTTGCCGTGCCAGCGACTGGCTCACGATGGTCACTTGCGGTGAGCCGGCCCGATCGCGGTCGCTGAAGAGCCGCCCTTTGATCAGCGGAATACTCATGGTCGCGAAGTATCCAGGAGTCACGATGGAAACTCCCGTTACCGGCTCATCGCCCGGCTTGGGAGTGGGACGGCCGGCGACCGAGAACCCCGTGGCCGAACCGAGGCCGCTCAGAGGAGGCCACTGAATAGAGCCCACCGAAGATACGCCCGGGACTTGCTCAATCCGATGCAGGATGTCCCGAAGTCCGTCGCTCGTTTTCTGCAAGTTGCCGTAGCGAGTAGAAGTGAGGCCGATGCGCAGCGAGAGAATGCGGTCGGGTTGAAAACCGGGCGCGACGTTCTCCAGGCGAATAAAGCTCTTGATCAGCAGTCCGGCTCCGATCAGCAGCATAAGCGCCAGCGCCATCTCGCCCGCTACCAGCGCGGCCCGCATCCGGTTTCGGCTCAAGCTGGCGGAAACCGCGCGCCCACCTTCCTTCAAGGTGTCGCTCAAATCCGGCCGCGAAGCCCGCAGCGCCGGCAGCAATCCGAACAGGAGTCCAGTGCCGAGAGCGGCGATAACAGTGAAGGCCAGGACATTGTGATCGATGGTCACGCTGTTCACCTTGGCCACCGACATGTCATCGGGCAGCATGGCGAGCAACCCGTCCTTGGCCCACACTGCGAAGAGCAGCCCCAGCAAGCCGCCCATCGAACCGAGGATCGTGCTTTCCACCAGCAGCTGCCGGATGATCCTGGCGCGTCCTGCTCCCAACGAAGTACGGATGGCCATCTCGCGCTGCCGTGCGCTGGAACGCATCAGCATCAGATTGGCGACATTGGCGCAGGCGATCAGCAGCACCAGTCCCACCGCGCCCAGCAGAACCAGCAACGGCGTTCGAAGCTCACCCGTGAAATTCTCCCGCAAAGGAATCACGCTGGCGCCCCACTTGGTGTCAAAAGCCGGATTCTCTCGAGCCAGTTCCGCAGTGATGATGTTCATCTCGGCTTGTGCTTGCTCGATGCTGACACCCGCCTTCAGGCGCGCGATCGGCGCCAGGAACCGCCCCCCGCGCTTAGCCTGCGGATCGAGATGAATCAACTCCCATATGTCCGCTTTCACATCCGGGAAGCGGAAACTGGCAGGCAACACTCCTACGACCATGATTGGCGTGCCGCGAACGATCAGCTTTTTGCCGAGAATACCCTGGTCGGCGCCATACCTTCTTCGCCACAATCCTTCACTGATCAAAGCGACATTATTCTTATCGCCCGAGACATCCTCCTCAGGAAGAAAATCGCGGCCGAGGATCGGCTGCACGCCGAGGATCGAAAAGAAATCCCGCGTCGCGTAATTACCCGGGACCTCTTCGGGCGTGCCATCGCCGGTGAGGCTCATGGTCTGCTGGAAGGGTACGTAAGCAGCCATTTTCTCGAAGGACCGGTTGCGCTTCTGCCAGTCGGCGAGATTTTGCGGGTTGGCGACGTTTTTCTTGCTGGTCCGAGGGCTGGCCTCCCAAACCAGCACCAGCCGGCTGGGGTCGCGGAAAGGCATCGGCCGCAGCAGCACCGCATTGACGACGCTGAAGATGGCCGTATTGGCGCCGATCCCGAGCACCAGCGCCAGAAGCGCGATTCCGCTGAAGCTGGGACTCCTCCAAAGAACCCGGATCGCGAAGCGGATGTCTTTCCCCAAGCTCTCCATAAGCGCTACCCAGGTGCAAGTCGTCTGCCACGACAAATTGCCTCAAATCAAAGAGTTGTACTACTGCTGTGTTCGCTTGTGGGACGCCGCGGCGCGAAACCGAGCGTTAATCAGTGATCCAACCATCAACGATATTGATGATCCGGTTACCGTACTCCGCGTTCCGCTCGTTGTGCGTCACCTGGATGATCGTGGCGCCGGAATCGTTCAGCTTCTTGAAAAGATCCATGATCTCCTTGCCTTGGCTGGAGTGCAGGTTGCCGGTGGGTTCGTCAGCCAGAATGATCTTAGGATTGGCCACGATGGCGCGGGCAATGGCTACCAGTTGCTGCTGTCCGCCGGAAAGCTGGTTGGGATACAAATCCTTCTTGCCGACGATCTGAAAACGGTCGAGCACGTCGCAAACGATGCTGTCGCGCTCCGATTTCTTGATGTTGCGGTAGGAAAGCGGAATGTCGAGGTTTTCGTAGACCGTTAGCGAATCGAGCAAATGGTAGCTCTGAAATACGAAGCCGAAGTATTTCTTGTATATCTCCATCCGGTCTTTCTTGTTGATCTTGTGGATGGCATGGTCCAAGAGGTGATACTCGCCGGTCCAGGCGCTATCGTGCATTCCGAGCAAGTGCAGCAGCGTCGATTTGCCCGCGCCGGAGGGGCCCATGATAGAGACAAACTCGCCCTCTTTGATTTCGGCGTTGATGCGCCGCAGAACGAATGTTTTGGTCGGCCCGTGCTCGAAGTATTTCTCGACGTTCCGCAAAACGATCAGGGGTGAACTCATATGTATCTATATTCGCTTAAGCGGACTCGCCGAAAATTGGGGTTTGAGTATACTGTCCCTAATTAAAAAGGAGCGCGATCGCGTCCGGGTCGGGCACTCTCAGAGAGGACACATGGGAGAATGCGAGCAACGCAATGGCGATAAGAAGAACCGCGAGGAAATCGACGTGCCGGCGAAACATTACATCACTCCTACGCTTTCCTCCACAATCCTTCCGTCAAACAACCGGATGGTGCGATCCGCATAGCGGGCATAGCGGGGATCGTGGGTTACCATGCAAATCGTTGCGCCTCCGCGATGCAGCTCGCGGAGCAATTCCATGACGGCTTCACCGTTGGTCGAATCCAGGTTTCCGGTCGGCTCATCAGCCAGCAGGATGGAAGGATCGCCGGCCAAGGCACGTGCCACGGCGACGCGCTGCTGCTGACCTCCCGACAGTTGCGAGGGATAGTGCTTGATGCGGTGCGACATGCCTACGCGTTCGAGCGCATCGTGAACGCGCTTCTTGCGCTCGGCCGACGGCATGCCGCGATAGGTGAGCGGGAGCTCCACGTTCTCGTAAACCGTGAGGTCGCCGATAAGGTTGAACGCCTGGAAAATGAAACCGATTTCGCGGTTGCGGATTCGCGCGCGTTCCGAGAGCTTCAGATTCTGCACCGCCTTGCTATTCAGGATGTAGCTGCCATCGCTGGGCGAGTCCAGAAGACCCAGAATCGCGAGCAAAGTCGACTTGCCGCAACCCGACGGGCCGGAAATCGACAGATACTCGCCTTTCTTGATGTGCAGATGGATGCCGGCCAACGCGTGCGTCTCCACCTCATCGGTCACGAAGACCTTGGTCACGCCATCCAAACTGATCAAAGCATCTGGGTCGTTTGCCATGAAGAATCCCTTTCGCTAATTCAAGCGGATGCGATTGAAGGCATCCTGCGCCGACATATCCGACAAAATCACTTGGTCGCCGACCTTCAGCCCGTCGACCACCTCGATCGTGTTCACTGAACTACGTCCCAAAGATACTGGTACCCGCTGCGCTTCCTTGTCTTCCGTATCCAGCTTGAACAGCGTGATCTTCGCGCCAGGCTGCCCGATCACCGGCCGGCCGACATAAACCACATCCGCCAAGCGCTCGATCGTGATAGTGCCGTCCACGCTCAGGTCGGGACGCATTCCGTCTGCCGTCCCTTCCAGCTTGACGTCCACATCCACGGTTCCGTTGACCGAGGCCGGGTCAATTCGGGTCACGTGGCCAGGAATAATTCCGTTTCGAGTATCGATAGAAGCCACTTGGCCGATGGCCACGTCTTTGACCTGTGTCTCGGGAATCTTGAGTGTGGCTTTCAATTTGTGGGGCTGGGCAATCTTCGCCAGGATAGCGCCCGGCGCCACGCGCATGCCGACTTCGAGCGGCGTCGTGGGCGTCCCGAGCACCGTCACCACGCCTTCAGCACCGGCTCGAATCGTCAACTGCTCCACTTGCTGCTTCTTCAATTCGTAGGCCGCGCGGGTCTTCTCGATCAGGATTTTTTGCGCGTCTAACTGCGCCTTGATGGCCGCATTGCTGATCTCCAATTGCTTCTTCGAGAGCGAGTACCGCCCCTTCAGCTCGTTCCATTTGGCTTCGGATAGCTTGGCGTCCAGGTCCGCCTTGAGATCCAGCTTGTTCAGTGCCTTGTCGCGATCGGCCTGTAAGCCGGCCTGCTCCATGTCGGACTGGACCTGCTCGGTGAGCGCTTGCTGGGCCAATTGTGCCGTCTGAAGCTGCACCTGCAGGTTGTCGTAGTTCGCCTCCGCCTGCTTGATCTGCCATTCCAGATCGGCCATGTCCAGCTCCATCTGCGGATTGCTCAACACCATGAGCACATCGCTCGGATGCACACTGGCGCCTGGCAGAACATTCATCTTCTCCACGCGGCTGTCGAAATTGGCTGGAATCCAGATGAACTCTTCCACTACCAACGTGCCGAGGCCCCGCACCTCGCGCAGCATGGGACCGCGTTTGACCGTGTCGATCCAGACCGTGGCGCGGTCCACCGACGGGGCGGCCGGCTTCAACCGCGAGAGTCCCCAGGTGATCAACGGAATGGCCGCCACAATGAGGGCGATGTATATAATCCGGCGAATAAGTTTCCGGCGAGCGACTTCTTTACCGCGAGGAACGTCCATGATTGCTCCCAATCTGATTGGCAACTAGCCTGCCAATGCCAATCTTACTGAAAAATAAGGGCCAAGGGGTCAGCGGGAAGCATCAGACTCCAACCCGTTGTCCGCTTGTGGGATTGTCTGTGTACGCAGTGGGACACGCTCCTGCGCTGACAAAACGAACCCAAATGCTTTGGCCTCTGTCCAGATTCTAGCGCGAAAGCGAGCAGCTGGATAGCGCTGTCAGACTGTCCCGAGGTCCTCGGCCCAGCGGACCGAGTCGGTATAGGCGCTCGAAAGGAAGTGTCTGGAAATACCCAAGCGCGTGGCGCATTCGTCGACCGTTTCCCAGGACGCGGCCTCAAAAGCGGTGACCAGCGAATAGATCGTCCGCACCGTATCGGTGGTTTGGCCCTGATTCAGCAATGCGTTGCGAATGTCCTCATTCAGATCGATATGCTCGATGATTTCTTGCGTCGGGCGCCGAAGAATGGCCTCAAAAAGCGATAGCATTCCGAAGAGAAACAACTCCGAGCTGCGGGTCTCGAACCCGGCCTTCGCGGCGATCAATTCGCAGAATCTGGCTCGGATGATCGCAACCGGGGTCAGGGATGCCGGCGAGCGCTCGGTCAATGCCGAAAGTGCCAGCAGCCCGATCCACTTGCGGATCTGATCGGTGCCCAGCAGCGCCAGCGCATGCCGTATCGAACCAATAGGTTGCTCCCAGGCGAAGGCGGCCGAGTTCAGGTAGCGCAGCAGTTTGTAAACCAGCGCGGGCTCCCGCTTCAGCGAGTCTTCGATACGCAGTAGATCAAGCTCGGGCTTATTGGACTCGCGAAGAAGGCGCAGGAAAGCGATCTTGGCCGGCGGAATATTCGTCCCGGGGATGATCTTCGGCTTGGCGAAAAAGTAGCCTTGTGCGAGCGTATAGCCCAGTTTCACCGCCCTCTCGAACTCATCACCGGTTTCCACTTTCTCGGCCAGGAGGCGAACGGATCGTTTGAGCGCCTGACGCGCAACCTTTTCCTGCTGATGGTGGTCAGCCGCGCGAAAGTCCACCTTCACAAAATCCGCGACGGTGATCAGCTCGCCAATCTTCTCTAAGTCGGTCACATCATCCAGAGCGATTTTGAATCCTTGCCTCTTCAGGTCGCGGCAGCGGTCCACGATCTCTTGGTCCGGCTGTACGGATTCGAGCACCTCGATCACGATTCGCGCGGGCAGAAGAAGTCCCGCGAGATCGCCCAGCAAAAGTTCGCGATCGAAGTTTACGAAAGCAGGCTTGCCACCCACCAACTGGTCCATCCCGATGTGCAACAGCGCGTTGAGGACGACATCTGTCGTAGCTCGCGTGCTGGAGATGCCGTCGTAGCTGTTATTCCAGCCCGAACGGTATAGCAATTCGTAGCCGTACACGTTCTGCGAACGATCGAGAATGGGTTGGCGAGCAACGAAAGTCTCGCATCCGGCCTCGCTTGGATCGGATGACGAATGGTGCTGCGCGGCTTTGAAGTTGGGGAGCAGGCTCGCCACGGACAGACCCTAAAGGGTCTTATCGGCTCGTCATGTGATTTCCACTATATTACTAACGTCGTCTCACGTACTGGGGTATCCGCTAAAATGACTGTCGCATGGTCAAGCCGGCGATCGCGAAAGAGCTATTGGACCTGATCGACATTCGTGCCGGTACCATCGTGTCGGTGGATGATGTCGCCGGCTCGGACAAACTGGTCGCGTTGCGCGTGAACTTCGGCGATCACGAGCGTACCATCGTCGCGGGTCTCAAGCAGGAACGCGCCGATCCCCGCGAGATTGTCGGCAAACAGGCTCTTTTTGTGGTGAATCTGGAGCCTCGCAAGATGCGCGGCGTGCTATCGGAAGGGATGCTTTTCGATTTGGGCTATGCCGACGGAATCACGCCGGTATTGGCTATGCCGGAGCGCCCGGTGCCCGACGGAACCCGAGCAGGCTGAGCAAGCCCAGCGGTACAATCGTTTCGGACATTCTAAATCCAATTCTCACCCGGGGAGGCTGTTTAATGAGCAAAATCTCGCGTCGGGAATTTGTCGAAACCACCGGAGCCGGCCTCGTCGTCGCGACCGGTGCGCCCCTGGCCGCCCAGGAGTCCCCTCCATCTCGCCCGCGCACCAAAGTCAAGTTGACGGTCAACGGCGTCGAGCATCGCACCGAGGTCGAAGACCACTGGACGCTGGCAGAGATGTTGCGCGATCACCTGCGGCTCACCGGAACCAAGATCGGCTGCGATCGCGGCGAATGCGGCGCATGCACGGTGCTGCTGGACGGCAAGCCGGTTTATTCCTGCAGCCAGCTCGCGGTGTGGGCCGATGGCCGATCGGTCACAACAGTCGAGGGTCTGGCGCACGACGGCCATCTGCATCCGCTCCAGGAAGCCTTCATCGAGCACGACGGCCCGCAGTGCGGCTTCTGCACCTCTGGCCAGTTGATGAGCGCCAAGGCGCTGCTCGATCGCAATCCCCATCCCACCGCCGATGAAGTACGCGCCGCGATGACCGGCAACATCTGCCGCTGTTCAAACTACAATCGCTACGTTGAATCGGTACTGGCGGCCTCGGCGACCACGGCCACCACCGCGAGGAGGCAGTCATGAGCCTGACGCCACTCAAGACAGTCGGTCATCCCACGCAGCGCATCGACGCCGTCAAGCGCGTTACCGGCGCGGCCACCTACACCGGCGACATCCAGCTTCCCGGCATGCTGTACGCCCGCGTCCTGCGAAGCCCGCACGCCCACGCGCGCATCCGCGGCATCGATATTACGAAGGCCCAGGCGCTGCCTGGAGTCAAAGCGATCCTCACCCGCGAGAATTGCGACATCGTCTGGTCGAGCGGTGACACGCGCAACAAGCGATATTTGTTCAACAATCCGGTCCGTTTCGCCGGGGACGCCGTGGCTGCGATTGCCGCGACGGATCGTCACGTCGCCGAAGAAGCCATGCGTCAAATTAGCGTCGATTATGAAGTCCTTCCGTTTGTGTTAGATCCGGAAGATGCTTTGAAATCTGACGCATTCGCGATACAACCCGGCGGTAATCTGTCGCCCGACGCCAAGGGTAGGCACGAGCCTGAAATCTTCCGCCATGGCGACATCGATCGCGGATTGACCACGGCCGATCGCGTTTTCGAAGATCACTACACTTCCGTTCACATCAACAATGCGCAACTCGAAATGCGGGTCAGTATCGCGCAGTGGGATGGCGATAAGTTGACCGTTTACGCGTCGACTCAGGGCATCTCGAACTGCCGGACCGATATCGCCAAAGATCTGCAGATGCCGCTTGAAAAGGTGCGCGTCGTCTGTCAGTTCATGGGCGGCGGCTTCGGAAACAAGAATCAGTGTCACGATTTCGATCTGATGGCCGCCATGCTGTCGAAGAAAACCGGCGTGCCGGTGAAACTGGAGTTCACGCGCAAGGAAGATTATGTGGCGGTTCACGGCCGCTGGCCGACCAAACAGTATTACAAGATCGGCGTCGCGAAAGACGGCACGCTGACCGGAATTCAACTGCGCGGCTACAGCGGCATGGGACCGTATCGCAAGGGCGCGGGCGGAATCGCGGGCGTCGAGCTGTATCAGTGCCCCAACGTCGAAACCACAATTTATCCGGTTTACACCAACATGGCCGTATCGGCCAACCTGCGCGGGCCGGCCTATCCGCAGGGCATCTTCGGAATCGAGTCGTTGATGGATCACATCGCGTACGAGCTGAAGATTGATCCGCTGGAGTTCCGTCTGAAGAACATGACGCGGAAGTACCACGACGAGCTTCCCTTCACCAGCAATGGCCTGGAGGACTGTATCCGCCGTGGAGCGGAGGCGTTCGAGTGGAAAAAGCGCTGGCATCAAGCGGGAGTGGGCGCCGGCCCGATCAAGCGCGGCGCTGGGATGGCGATGGGCGCATTCGGTTCCGCGGTCGGCCGCAGCAGCGCGGTCGTCAAGCTCGATGCCACTGGCAAATATTATTTACACGTGGGCGTGACCGACGTCGGGACGGCCGCCAAGACCACCATGGGCCTGATCGCCGCCGAGGAGCTGGGCGTGCCGCTCGAGAAGATCGAAGTGATCAGCGGCGACACGGCTTTGTGCCCTTATTCGGTGGGCGAGTCCGGCAGCCGGACCACTACGCACACTGGCTACGCCGTGATCCAGGCCGCGAAAGATCTGAAACGCCAGATCGCAGAGAAAGGCCTGCCGCAGGGCGACCAGGTGCTCACCGCCAGCGTAAATGCCGATCCGTCGCAGCCCAAAGATGCCGCCCGCTACAGCTTTGCCGCGCACTTCGCCGAGGTTGAAGTCGACACCGAGACCGGCCACGTGCGCGTGATCAAGTATGTCGCCGTGCACGACAGCGGACGCATCATCAATCCGTTGACCTGCGCGAGCCAGGTGAAGGGCGGCGCGACCATGGGTATCGGTATGGCGCTGCATGAAGAGCTTCTGTACGACCGGCAGACCGGAGTGCCGCTCACGGCCGGCTACTATGGCGCGCGCGTGATGACGCATCGCGACACGCCCGAAGTCGAAGTGCTGTTCGTCGAAACCGAAGATGCTTATGGGCCATACGGCGCGAAGTCGATCGGCGAATCGACCATTGTTCCGTCGGTGGCCGCGGTCGGCAATGCGATCTTCAATGCGATCGGACGGCGCGTGAAAGATTTGCCAATCACGCGCGACAAAGTGCTGGGGGTGCTGGCATGAAGACCTTCAGCAATGCAAACCCGAAAGACATTCGGGAGGCGATCACCATGCTCACCCGTGGCAACGCATCCGTCGTAGGCGGGGGCAGCGATCTGCTCGGGATGGTGAAAGAGCGGCTCGTATCGCCGGACGTGCTGGTGAATCTGAAGGCGATCCGCGGGTTGGATCGAGTAGAAACACAATCCGGCAAAGTCAAGATCGGCGGCTTGATCACACTCGACGCGCTCAGCCACGAGCCGCAGATCCGCAAACAGTACGCCGTGTTGGCAGAAGCGGCCGAGAGCGTCGGAACGCCGCAGATTCGCAATGCCGGAACGCTCGCGGGCAACGTCTGCCAGCGCCCGTGGTGCTGGTATTTCCGCAACGGCTTTCCATGTTTGAAGAACGGCGGAGACAAGTGCTTCTCCGCGTCGGGCGAGAATCAGCTCCACGCGATTTTCGGCGGCGGCCCGAGTTACATCGTTCATCCGTCCGATACCGCGCCCGCGCTGGTAGCGCTGGACGCTGAGTTTCACGTGAGTGGGCCGTCGGGCGATCGGGTGATTCCAGCGGCTCAATTCTTTCAACTTCCGCGCGTGGATGCGGCCCGCGAGAATGTGCTGGCACCGGACGACGTGCTGGTTGCAATCACGTTGCCGGCGGCCCGTCCGGGCGCGCGGAGCACGTATCATAAGGTGCTCGATCGCGAGGCTTGGACGCATGCGGTGGTGAGCGTGGCGATCGTGCTCGACATGGACAAGCAGATCTGCCGAAGCGCGCGCGTTGTTCTGGGCGGCGTCGCGCCCATCCCGTGGCGCTTGCCAAAGGTGGAAGCGATGTTGGCCGGCCAGCACATCACGCCCGAACTCGCGGCCCAAGCCGGCGAAGCCGCCGTCGAAGGCGCCCGGCCGTTGGCCAAGAATAAGTACAAAGTCCCGCTGACGAAGGCGGCCGTAAAACGCACGCTGCTGTCGCTCGCGCAAGCCTGAGTTTCAAAGGAGAAATTAATCCATGACCCGATTTTCTTACGCCGTGTTGGCGCCGATCACGCTCTCGATCGCTTTCGCAGCCATTCAAGATCCTGTCCACGTGCAGAATGGACTCGTCTCCGGGGAAGCCGGCAAGGACGCGGCCGTGCACGTCTACAAAGGCATTCCGTATGCAGCGCCGCCGGTCGGCGACCTGCGATGGAAGAAGCCGCAAACCCCCGCTGCCTGGCAAGGCACCAAGCAGGCGACCGAGTTTCCCAAGGCCTGCATGCAGGCGCCCTATCCGCAGAACTCGATCTACTACCGGCCTCCCGAGCCGATGAGCGAGGACTGCTTGTACCTCAACATCTGGACCGCGGCGCAATCGTCCAAGGAGAAGCGGCCGGTGATGGTATGGGTCCACGGCGGCGGCTTCACGCGCGGCTCCGGCAGCGTTGGAACTTATGACGGCGAAAATCTCGCCAAGAAGGGCGTGATCGTCGTCACGATTAACTACCGGCTCGGCATTTTCGGATTCCTCGCGCATCCAGAGCTGACAAAAGAGTCCGATGTGAAGTCGTCGGGCAACTATGGCCTCCTCGACATGATGGCGGCGCTGGAATGGGTGCAGAAGAACATCGCTGCGTTCGGCGGCGATCCCAAGCGCGTCACGATCTTCGGCGAATCGGCCGGCTCTTCGGCGGTCAATTTTCTGATGGCATCGCCGCTGGCGAAAGGGCTTTTCCAGCGCGTGATCGGCGAAAGTGGCGCGAACTTCGGCCGCGGCGTGGCGCTGACCGAAATGGAACAAAACGGGAGCCGGCTGGGATCGCTGGCTGCATTGCGCGCCAAGTCGGCTGAAGATTTGCTGAGAACCGAAGGCTCCTTCCGGCCCTGCGTGGACGGCTGGTTCCTGCCTGAAAGCGTGGGCGAAATTTTCGCGCAGCACAAGCAGAGCGATGTACCGGTGATCGCGGGCTCCAATGCCGACGAAGCAAGGTCGCTCGCGCCGTGGCCCGCGAACGCCACCGCCAAGACATTCGTCGATCAAGCCCACAAGCGCTATGGCGATTTCACCGACGAGTTCCTGAAACTTTATCCCCCCGGATCCAACGATCAAGCGGCCGAATCGCACTACCGCAGCTCCACCGACGGGGGTATGGGTTGGGAAATGAGGACCTGGGTTCGTGCGCAGACTAAGTCCGGAAGAGCCCCAGCCTATCTTTATTACTTCACGCGCATCCCACCGTGGGAGCAGAGCAGTCGCTACCGCGCCTACCACGCCGCCGAGATTCAGTATGTGTTCGCGAATCTGCGGCCTAATCGGCCCTGGGAAGACGCCGACCGCAAGCTGGCGGATGAGATGTCGAGTTATTGGGCGAACTTCGCCGCCACCGGCAACCCGAACGGCAAAGGACTGCCGAAGTGGCCGTCCTATGACGTGAAGAACGATCCAGCGATGCAATTCGGCGATCGCGTCGAAGTGCAGCACGACATCAACAAAGCGACGCTCGATTTCTTCGATCGCTTTTTTGCCGCCGAGAAAGCCTCGCCACGAACAGGTAGTAACTGACAATTTGATCGCCAGTCTCGAAACCGAGCGGCTCCTCTTGCGGCAGTGGCGTCCCGCGGACAGGGAGCCGTTCGCGCGCCTGAACGCTGATCCTGCGGTGATGGAGTTCTTCCCGGCGTGTCTATCGCGCGCTGAAAGCGATCAAGGCGTGGATGGGGTAGAGAAGCACTTTCGCGAGCGCGGATTCGGGCTGTTCGCCGCGGAACTCCGCCGAGATGGCGCTTTCATCGGCTTCATCGGGTTGAACGTGCCCCGTTTTGTGGCGCACTTTACGCCCTGCGTGGAAATCGGCTGGCGATTGGCGGCGGCATATTGGGGGCAAGGGCTAGCCACCGAAGGCGCCCGCGAAGTCGTTCGTTACGGTTTCGAAAGCTTGGCACTCAACGAAATTGTCGCGTTCACCGTGCCAGGGAACATGCGCTCCAGGCGAGTGATGGAGAAGCTCGGCATGACGCACGATTCTGCAGACGACTTCGATCATCCGGATCTGCCCGAAGGTCATCCGATGCGAAGGCACGTGCTATTTCGGATCAAGCGAACGTGAGCGGCTACTGGCTTTCTTCCTTGCCCATATAGAGTTCACTCACCAATCCGCGATGATTCTCCAGCACGCGGTTTCTCCGGACCTTCATGGTGGGAGTCAGCTCGCCGGTCTCGATCGTAAACTCACCTTCGATCACTCGGAACTTGCGGATCTGCTCGAAAGGAGCGAGCTGCTTGTTGACGCGCTCGACGGCCTTCTTCACCTCGGCGAAGGGTTCTCCGCCCTTCAGGCCCTCAGCGCCGGCGACATTCACAGTGACCAATGCAGTGACGTAAGGCAGACGGTCGCCGATCAGCACAATCTGATTGACGATCGGCTCGGTCTTGAACAGACCTTCGATGCGCGCAGGATAAATCTTCTTGCCGTTGGAGGAAACGATCAGTTCTTTCTTGCGGCCGGTGATGTAGACGTAGCCGTCGGAATCGATTTCGGCGATATCGCCGGTATATAACCATCCATCGCGGAGCACCGCCGCAGTCGAAACGGGATCCTTGTAATATCCGGAAAAAAGCGACGGGCTCTTGATTAGCAGCTCGCCATCTTCGGCCAGGCGAAGCTCGACCTCAGGCAAACTGACCCCGATGCTGCCGGACTTAGGCCGATGCAGCGGATTCAAGCAGACCACGCAACCCTCGGTCAGGCCGTAGCCTTCGATCAATGGGAGGCCGATCGCGGAATAAAATCGCGCCAGCTCTTTCCCGAGCGGCGCAGCGCCTGAGCAAACGATGCGCAGCCGGCCACCCAGACGCGCGTGGACCTTCGAAAACACCAGCCTGTGCGCGATCTTCAGCGATGCCTTCATCCATGCGGGAACCGGTTTGCCTTCCTCGCGCAAACGGCTGACTTCCGAGCCCAAGCCCACCGCGCCGTAGAACAGCTTCCTGGCGAGCGCGCTCTTCTTCTTGATCTCGGCGCTGACACTCGCAAAGATCCGCTCCCACACACGGGGAGGAGCGAGGAGAAACGTCGGCCGGATGGTCTTCAATTCGTTAGGCAGCTTCCCGAGGCTCTCCGAAAACCAGACCGTGACGCCTAGACGGGCCGGCAGCAGCTCGATCACGATGCGCTGCGCGATATGCGCTGAAGGGAGGAAACCGACGGTGCTATCAGTGGGCAGAAGAGGCAGCACCGTCGGACCCGCGTCTACATTGGCGACCAGAGCTGCGTGAGTCATCAGGCCCATCTTCGGTTCGCCAGTGGCGCCGCTGGTGAGGTACAGGATCGCCAGGTCGTCTTCGCTTACCTCCGCGCGGATTGTTTCGAACGCTCGCGGGTCTTCGGTGATCGCCTGGCGGCCTTCAGCCCGCAATTGCTCGAGCGTGAGCGTATCGCCCGCTTCGCCAGTCATTAGAATCCATCGCACTTGGAGGGGTTCGTCGCCGGCCGCGTCCATCAGAGCCTGCATGCTCTGGGGATCTTCGATGAAGACTACCTTGGCGTCGCTGGTGCGCAGGTTGCCGATCTGATCGGGGAGCGGATAAGTGGGATAGAGCGCGGCGGCGATGGAGCCGTTGGACATGACGCCGAGGTCGGCCAGGTAAAATTCGGCGCGCGTCTCCGCATATAGCGCGACGATGTCGCCTTTGCCGATGCCCAGCCTGCGGAGTCCGCAAGCGATCTCTTGGACGGCTTGCTTGTACTCGGTCCAGGAATAACTCTGATACTTGCCTTTACCGAGCGGTTGGTGAAGAGCGGGCGCGTTTCCGTATGCCTGCGCGGTGGTCTCCAGGACCGAATAGATGGTGCGAGCGCCCATGCAGATATTTTAGGCATGCTAGCGTGTGGATTGTGGAACAGACCTGGGCCAGGGAAATTGCAGTCGCGGTAGAGGCCGCCCGCAAGGCCGCCGAGCTGGCGTTACGGTATCAGCCCAATGTCGTCGCTGAGACGAAGCCCGACAATTCGCCGGTCACTGCGGCCGACCGTGAATGCGAACGGCTCATCGCGAGCATGTTGAGCGAAGCATTTCCCGAAGATGGTTTGCTGGGTGAAGAAGGGACGAAAGCCGAATCCCGCAGCGGCCGCCGCTGGATCATCGATCCGATCGATGGCACGCGCGATTACGTCCGCGGTAATCCGCTTTGGGCAAATCTCATCGCTCTCGAGCAAGGAGACGAGGTCGTGGTTGGAGTGGTAAATTTGCCGATGCTAGGCAACCTGTATTCGGCGGGGCACGGCGGCGGGGCATTGCTTAACGGTTCACCTATTTGCGTTTCCTCGAAAAGCTCAATCAATGAAGCGGTGTTGTGCATGAGCGCATTTGACAAGCTCGAAGGCACTCCGCTGAAGAGCCGCATGCTCGATTGGATGGCCCGCTTCTGGGCCGTACGGGGATTGGGTGGAGCGACAGATGCAATGATGGTCGCTTCCGGACAGGCCGAAATCTGGATCGAGCCTCACGCCTCGCCCTGGGACTTCGCGCCGCTGAAGGTGATCGTCGAAGAAGCCGGCGGCCGCTTTCTCAACTTCGATGGCGGCAGCAGCATTTACGCCGGCAATTGCGTGCTCTGCGCTCCAGCTTTTGAACAGGAAGTACGAAGATTCCTGGGGCTCAACAGTTAAACCCAGTTCACGTGAGGGGATTTTAACGCAGTTCACCGAAACTCCGGCCGTTCGAATGCATTTGCAGGTATGGAAGGAGAAAACAGCCGTGAAAAACATATTCGTAACAATGATGGCGGCGGGATTGATCGCGAGCACCGCCGCAGTTGCTCAGGAGGGCCGCATCCAGCAGCGCAAGGAAAATCAGCAGCAGCGCATCGGGAATGGCGTGAAGAACGGGTCGCTGACGCCGAAAGAGACCGCGCACCTCGAGAACAAAGAGGCGAAGCTGAACAAGGAGATTCGTACCGATCGCAAGGCGAACGGCGGCAATCTAACCAACAACCAAAAGGCACAGATCAACCGCCAGCAAAACCGGCTGAGCAAGGACATCTACCAAACCAAGCACGACGGACCAAACCAATAATCACTTTTCGGAGGAGGAGAAGCCGGGCGCGCTATCACCGCAGAAAGACGGCGAGGCGCGCCATGGCTTCTTCGACGATGTTGCGCTCGGCCGCGTAACAGATGCGCACCGAGCCTTCGCCGCCTGCGCCGAACGCGACACCGGGAGCGAGCCCTACCTTAGTCTCCATGAGAAGCCGCTTGCAGAAGTCGAACGAGTCGGAAGCGCCGGCAATCTTAGGAAACAGGTAGAACGCGCCATCGGGTTTGGGCACGGTGACGCCCGGCATCTTGCCGAGCGCGGCCAGGCAAAAGTCGCGATTGTCTTTCAGGCGGACCAGCATTTCGCAGAGCGTATTCTCTCCCCATAGGAGCGCCGTTTCGGCGGCACGCTGAGCAAAACTGGGCGCGTGCGAAACAATGAACTCGTTGAGTTGGGTAGCCCGCGCCGCCAGATCGCGCCGCGCCACCAGCCATCCTAGCCGCCAGCCCGTCATGCAATACATCTTCGAAAACGACTGCACTACAATGACGGCATCGTCACGGGTGGCGAGCTTCAGAATGGTGGGAGCCGGCGTGGTCGGCTTGGGTCCCGTGTAGTTGAGCCGTTCATAAACTTCGTCCGCGACCAGCCATAGATTGTGATGGCGGGCGAACTCCAAGAGCTGCCGCTGTTCGTCGACGGTCGCCACCCAACCCAGAGGATTCGACGGCGAGGTGTAAAGCAGCATTCGCGTTCGCGGCGTGACGGCGGCTTCGAGCGCGGCAAAGTCGATCCGATAGCGGTCGCCCACCAATGGATGCGCGATTTCCTTAGCAACCCCGTTCGCCATGACGACGTTGGAAGCGCCGTTCGGCCAAGCGGGTGTCAATACCAGCGCCTCGTCGCCGGGATCGATCACGCAACGGATGCCGAGGTTAAGGGCCTGCACGCCGGACGCGGTAATCACGATTTCGTTCGCCGGATCGAGCTCGACAGCCTGCAATTCCTGGTAGTATCGGGCCAGCGATTTGCGAAGCGTCGGCAGACCGGCGTTCTCGGTGTAGAACGTAAAGCCGTCGGCCATGGCCTTTTGGGCCGCTCGCTTGATGTACTCCGGCGTTGGAAGATTCGACTCGCCGAAATAGAGTTTCAATACGCCATCCATCGACATGGCGATTTCCGCCAGCTCACGGATGCGGGAATGGGGAACGCGCAGCGCAGAGGCTGCGAGAGTGGGAGTCATGCTACTTTTTATTTTAAATGCCTTCGAAGATGGAGGAGACGGGCGCGGAGAATCCGGGTAGAACTGGGTCTTCTAAAGTCTGACTCTGTTCGAATTTCCTAGACTGGCCGTTGTCGTCGAACACCCAAACGACGCGCTGCTTAGGATAAACGACCCAGACCGACTGGCTGCCATGCGCGAAATAGAGCTCAATCTTTTGTTCCAGGCGTTCCGCCGATTCGGAGGAAACGACCTCTATCGCCAATTCCGGCGCGGCTTGAATCCAGCCGGTGCTGCCAGGGCTGAGCCGCCCCGGAAAGATAACGCCCAGATCCGGAATTAGTGAATTGTATTTGTCGAGCTGATACATCGTCTCTGGGAATAATTCCGCAATCGGATTCTGCGCTAGCCACACCACCAGGACCTTCGTCAGATTCTTTTTTGCTACTTCATGCGGAATCTTGCCTCTGCCCATGCTGACGACTTCGCCCCCGATCAGTTCCAGCTTCTGGCCCTCGGGCTCGGGCATCTGCAGGAACTCCTGGACTGTCACCAGCGTCGTGGTCGCCATGTCTTAATTCTACTATTCGCCTAGCGACGGCGACCTTTCGCGGCTACCAGTTCCTCGATCTGAATCAGCTCGGTGGGGTAATCGCGCGTGTAGCAGGCGTAGCAGTATTGACCCTTGTCGTCGGATACAGCCTGGCGCAGGGCGTCTATTGAGAGGTAGGCGAGCGAATCGGCCTCGACGAACTCACGGATCTCTTCTACCGAGTGGTTGGAGGCGATCAGCTCGCTCTCGCGGGGCGTGTCGACCCCGTAAAAGCAGGGTGAAACGGTCGGTGGACAGGAGATGCGCAGATGCACTTCACGAGCGCCGGCATTGCGCACCATGCGGACGATCTTGCGGCTGGTGGTTCCGCGCACGATGGAATCGTCCACCAGAATCACGCGCTTGCCTTCCAATAGGTAGCGCACGGGATTGAGCTTCAGCTTCACCCCAAAAGCGCGGATGGCCTGCGACGGCTCGATAAAAGTACGGCCGACATAGTGATTGCGGATGAGCGCTTGGCGAAACGGGATCCCGGATTCGGCCGAGTAGCCGATCGCCGCTGCGACACCCGAGTCGGGGACGGGGACCACGACGTCGGCCTCGACCGCCGATTCCTTGGCCAGCAGCCGCCCGAGATTCTCGCGCGATTGTTCGACGGCGCGGCCGAATACGATCGAATCCGGGCGCGAGAAATAGACGTGCTCGAACACGCACTGGGCGCGTGAAGACTCGGGTGCAAATCGCTCCCGCGTCATGCCGGCGGGGCCAACGCATATCATCTCCCCGGGTTCGACATCATTCAGATACACGGCATTGATCAAATCAAAAGCACAGGTTTCCGATGCAAAGACGTACGCCATCTTGCCGTCGGGCATCGCCAACTCGCCGAACGCAAGCGGCCGGAAGCCGTGGGGATCGCGCGCCACAATGACTTGATTGCGAGCTAGAAACACGAGCGAAAACGCGCCTTCCAGTTGCAGCAAAGCTTCGCGCAATGCACCGGCTAGGGTCCGCTCGCGCGATCGCGCCACTAAGTGCAAGATCACTTCGGTATCGCTGGAGGCCTGGAAGATGGATCCCTCACGCTCGAGCTCGCGGCGCAGCTCGCCCGCGTTGGTGATGTTGCCGTTGTGCGCCACCGCGATCTGCCCCTTGTTGCAGTCCACCAGGAACGGCTGCGCGTTGAGCAACACCGTGTCGCCGGCCGTAGAATAGCGGGTGTGGCCGATGGCGAGATCACCCGGCAGACTTGCGATCCGTTCCGGAGTAAAGATGTCCGCTACGTGGCCCATGGACTTGAAGCAGCGGATCTCGCGGCTGTCGCTGGTGGCAATACCCGCGCTCTCCTGACCGCGGTGCTGCAATGCATACAAGCCGAGATAGGTCAGGTTGGCCGCTTCGGAATGGCCGTGAATCGCAAACACACCACACTCCTCGTGGAGCTTGTCGAAGGAAAGGTCCATCATGGCTGGAGCAACCGGGTTTCCAGGGCTTTCTCCCATGGTGCTTTCAGATCGCTGAGAGAGCAGTCCACCAACCATTCAGAACGGTTACTGATCTGAAGCCGCTCTTTTATCGTAACACCGATCTGCGTGCAATCGAGCGCATGATTGTATTGCGCAATTTCTTGAACTTTCTTCGGCTCGGAGGTGGATAAAATGATGCGCGAAGGATTCTCATGAAACAGCGCTAGTGCTATACGAGCTTCTTCGTCGAGGTAAACGCATGCGCCGACGGCGGCCTGCCCGAAGCAGCACTCGGCGAGGGCGATAGCAAATCCCCCATCGCTGATGTCGTGGGCAGATTCGGCCAGTCCAGCGCGGACGATCTCGCGAATGGCTTGCTGCACGCGCTTCTCATAATCCATGTCGAGCGCCGGCGGAAGCCCCCATAGAGAATTGAGAATCACCTTGGCGTATTGGGTACCTCCGAAATGCGTCTCATCGCACTGGCCGAAGCCGCCCAGCAGGATCACCGCGCGATCGGGTGACTGGAAATGCAGCGGAGTGGGCGCCGCCGTCTTCATGAGACCAACCACGCCCATCACAGGCGTCGGATAAATCGCTTCGCCGAGCGTTTCGTTGTACAAGCTGACGTTGCCACCGGTGATCGGCGTCTCGAAAAACTTGCACGCTTCGCCGATGCCTTCGATTGACTCCACCAGCTGCGCCATGATCTCCGGCCGCTCGGGATTTCCGAAGTTGAGATTGTTGGTCGCGGCCACGGGCAACGCGCCGGCGGTCGACAGATTGCGGCAACATTCCGCCACGATCAGCTTGGCGCCTTCGCGTGGATCGAGCACGCAATAGCGGGCATTGCCATCGAGGGCCATGGCGATCGACGTCCCGGTCTCTTTGATCCGGACAATCGCGGCATCCGAGCCTGGGCCTTCGATGGTGTTGGTCCGCACGGTATGGTCATATTGTTCCCAGATCCAGCGCTTGGAGCAGATGTCACCGGAACTAAGCAGCGCGATCAGATCGCTCTTGATGATGTCCGGCGCAGCGCGGCTTGGAATCGCCGGGGCATTCATCGGAACAGGCCGGTAGGGCTTGGTGTGCGCCCGGTCATACAGCGGGGCTTCATCGGCCAGTGCGCGATTCGGAATCTCCGCGACCACCTGGCCGTGATCCTTCACGCGGAGAATTCCGTCGGAAGTTACCTGGCCGATCGCGACGGCATCCAGTCCCCATTTGCGGAACACGCGCAGCACTTCCTCTTCGCGGCCCTTCTCGGCCACCAACAGCATGCGCTCCTGCGATTCGGACAGCATGATCTCGTACGGCGTCATGCCGGTTTCGCGCTGCGGAACGTATTGGAGATCGAACTCGATGCCCGTGCCGGCGCGGCTTCCCATCTCACAGGTTGAGCAGGTGAGCCCGGCGGCACCCATGTCCTGGATGCCGACGATCGCGCTGGTTTGCATGGCTTCCAAACATGCTTCGAGCAGCAGTTTTTCGAGGAACGGATCGCCCACTTGCACGTTCGGCCGCTTCTGCTTCGACTCTTCGGTGAATTCGGCGGATGCCATGGAAGCGCCGTGAATGCCATCGCGGCCGGTCTTGGCGCCGACGTAGATTACCGGATTTCCGACCCCGGTCGCCTTGCCGTAAAAGATCTGATCTTTGCGGAAAATGCCCAATGCGAAAACGTTGACCAACGGATTGCCGCTGTAGCACTCTTCGAAAACGCACTCGCCACCGACGGTCGGCACGCCGAAACAATTGCCATAATGCGCGACGCCGGAGACGACGCCTTCGAGAATTCGGCGATTGCGGGGTTTATCGAGCGGGCCGAAGCGCAGCGCGTCCATTACTGCGATAGGACGGGCGCCCATGGTGAAGATGTCGCGCAAGATTCCGCCTACGCCGGTGGCCGCGCCCTGGAACGGCTCGATGAAACTGGGATGATTGTGCGATTCGATCTTGAACGCGATTGCGTATCCATCGCCGATATCTATGATGCCCGCGTTTTCACCGGGGCCCTGCACCACCAGCTTGCTACGGGTGGGCAGCTTCTTCAGATGCAAGCGCGAACTCTTATAGGAGCAATGCTCGCTCCACATCACGCTGAAAATGCCGAGCTCAGTGTAGTTGGGTTCGCGGCCGAGCAGCGCGACGATCCGCGCGTATTCCGCTGCCGTCAGTTGGTGGGCCTCAACGACCTGTGGGGTCATTGACCAGCTCGGATTAGCTCGTCATCGATTAGGTCTTGGAGATCACGGCGGTTGGCAGCCAGCGCCACAAACGAAACCATGGATTGCAAGATCACCAGTCCATCGCTCGATCCCATGAGCGGCTCGGTAACGCGCTCGGGATGCGGCATCAGCCCCATGACGTTGCGTTGTTCATTCAGGACGCCGGCGATGTCGCGCATCGATCCGTTAGGGTTATCGAGATAACGCAGCACCACGCGGTCCTCAGCTTCGAGCTGATCGAGCGTGCGATCGTCGGCGATGTAGCAGCCTTCGCCGTGAGCGATCGGCAGCACCAGCCGCTGGCCTTTCTGGGCTTCCAACGTAAACGGCGAGTTCGTAGTCTCGATGCGCAGGGGAACCGGCTTACAGATGAACTTCAGTCCGCGGTTTCGCACCAATGCGCCAGGCAGCAGACCGCTTTCGGCGAGAATCTGAAATCCGTTGCATATGCCTAGCACGAGTCCGCCGGCAGCGGCGAACTTGCGAACGCTCTGCATCACCGGCGAAAACTTAGCGATGGCTCCGCAGCGCAGATAATCGCCGTAGGCGAATCCGCCCGGAAGGATGACGGCATCGACATCGCCGACGCTCGCGGCGTCATGCCAGATGAATTCCGTTTTTTGACCGAGATTATTTGAGACCGCAAACCACGCATCGTGATCGCAGTTGCTGCCAGGGAAGACGACGACACCAAACTTCATCGAGAAATTTAATTGTAACGTAGAATTCGAATAGCTAGGAACGAGGAAACGAATTTGTTCGGCGAGACGCTGCCACTCTTCGAAGAACCCTTCGAGATCGATCGGGCGCGCTTAGGCGCCAAGCTCGCCGGCCTCGCATCAGAGAACATTTTGATCGGGACCAGCTCGTGGAAATACGAAGGCTGGATCGGCCAGATCTATTCCCGCAACCGCTACCTGGTGCGCGGCAAGTTCTCTCAGAAGCGCTTTCAAGACGAGTGCTTGAGTGAATACGCCTCGACTTTCCCGATCGTCTGCGGCGACTTTTCGTTCTACCAGTTCCCGCCGGAGTCCTACTGGCGCCGCCTCTTCGGTTCCGCTCCCGCGTCGCTCAAGTACGCGTTCAAAGTGCCGGAAGAGATTACGATCAACGTGTACCCGCGACAGCCTCGCTATGGCGACCGCGCCGGCGCGGCAAATCCGTCGTTCCTGGATGCCCTGCTGCTGCGCAACGTTTTTCTCGACCTGCTGGAGCCCTATCGCGATCGCATCGCCGTATTGATTTTCGAATTCGGCACGTTCCCCAAGCAATGCTACAACGACGACCGAGAATTTGTCGCCACGCTGGATCCTTTTCTTGCTTTGCTCCCTGACGGGTTCCGCTATGCGGTGGAAATCCGCAACCAGGAGTTCCTCACTCGCGAATACTTCGCCTGTCTGCACCACCACGGAATCGCGCATGTGTTCAATGCCTGGACGCGAATGCCCGAAATCCACGAGCAGATGCAGTTCCCCGAGGTTCATACCGCCGATTTCACCGTCGCCCGCGCACTGCTCCGGCGTGGGCGCCCTTATGAGCAGGCGGTTGCCACGTTTTCGCCTTACAAGGACGTGAAGGATCCCAATCCCGAGGCCCGCCAGGCTTTGCGCGAGCTGATCTCGCACGCTCGAGAGCGCCACCAGCCGTCCTATATATTCGTCAACAATCGACTGGAGGGCAATGCCCCGCAGACCATCGAGGCCATTGTGGATTGAATCGCGCGGAGTGAGGCCGGCGAGCTAAAGTTGCCGCCTAAAACCGTCGAACGTCAGCATGAGATAACCTGAGGATCTCCATGCGCTTGCGCTTTTGGGGTACACGCGGATCGATTGCGGCGCCCGGACCGGATACCAACCACTTCGGCGGAAATACATCCTGCATCGAGCTCACCACTGAAGCCGGCGTACGCATGATCCTCGATTGCGGGACCGGAGCGCGGCTGCTCGGCAACGAATTGATGAAGAATGCGCGCGGCTCCATCTCGGCCACTATCCTGCTCACGCACACGCATTGGGATCACATTCAGGGCTTCCCGTTCTTTGCGCCGCTCTTCGGAGCAACCAATCACTTCCAGGTTTATGGGCCGGAGGGCGCGCACCTGTCGCTGCATGATGTGCTGGCGGGGCAGATGGAGCATCACTATTTTCCGGTTGAGCTGAATCAATTGGCCGCGCGAATCAGTTATCGCGATCTCGCGGCTGGAGATTATCAGCTGGATGGCCTGCGCGTCAGTGCTCAGCAAATGAATCATCCCTCGCCTACGCTCGGATATCGAATTGAAGGCGACGGAGTTTCGGTTTGCTATCTCAGCGATCACGAACCGTTCTCCGAAGATGTTTGGCGCGATGGCGCGCTGGCACCGGCCCGGCTCGATTTGATCTCCAATGAAGGCGACCGGCGCCATGCCGAGTACATGAAGAATGCGGATGTCGTGATTCACGAAGCGCAGTATACTCCGGAAGAATATCCGGCCAAGAAAAACTGGGGCCACAGCACCTATACATACGTTGTTCAAATGGCCGCCGTGGCCGGAGTGCGCCGACTGTTTCTAACCCACCATGACCCATCTCATGACGACGCTTTCGTCGCCCGTATCGAACAGCGCGCTCAGGAACTGGCGCAGCGGCTGGGTTCCAGCATGGAAGTCCGATGCGCGTATGAAGGCTGCGAGATCTTGGTGGAACACGCGGCCGTCTTGAATTCGGAAACAACCCGCTACAGTTGAGACGTACAGTTGGGGCAGCGCGTGGCTTTGATTGGAATAGCCGAGGCGCAGTAAGGGCATTCCTTAGTATTGGGAACCGCGGCCGGCTGGCGCCTCAGCTTATTGGCTTGCCGGACCACCACAAAGATCACAAAGGCCACGATGAGGAAGTCGATAACGTTGTTCAGGAATACGCCGTAGTTGATGGTGGCCGCGCCGGCTTTTTTCGCTTCATCCAGGGTCGCGTGATGCACGCCGGAGAGATCGAAGAAAAGATTTGTGAAATCGACGCGGGCCAGGACCAATCCAATGGGCGGCATGATGATATCGCTTACCAGCGAAGTGACAATCTTCCCAAACGCCGCGCCGATAATAATGCCCACAGCCAAGTCGAGCACGTTACCGCGCATGACGAATTCTTTAAATTCTTTGAACATGGCTCCTCCTCGGTCTGACGCTCCTGTGGCGCTCATCATAACATTCGACGGCTGCCGAACGGCTAAACTTGGGTCTTGAAAACCTGGAAGCTCACGCTGGAGTATAACGGAACCAAGTATAGCGGCTGGCAGGAACAGCAGAATGCGCGCACGGTCCAAGGCCAGCTTCGCAAGGCTGCCGAGGATTTCTTCGGAACGGCGGTTGAGATCCAGGGCGCGGGGCGCACTGATGCCGGGGTCCATGCCCGCGCTCAGGTGGCCCACCTGCGGGTTCGCCCTAAACCTGGTGGAAAGCCGCGCTTCGCTCCGGTAGACACAATTTTGCGGGCGCTGAACGAGCGGCTTCCAGCCGACGTCTGCGTCGTCGACGTGGCCGAAGTCGAGGATACTTTTCACGCCCGTCACGATGCCATCGCGCGCACCTATCTTTATCAGATCTCGACTCGCCGCACGGCATTCTTCAAAAGGTACGTCTGGTGGGTGAAGGAGCCGTTGGACACGGCGGCGATGACGCGCGCCGCAGGGATGCTGATCGGCCGCCACAATTTCACCTGCTTCCGGGCGCCCGACCCGTCGCAGCCAGATGAATCGCCGATTGTGGTAGTGGAAGAGGCGAGCATCGAAGTGGAAGGCGACCTGATTCTATTTCGCATCACGGCATCGCATTACTTGTGGCGAATGGTGCGGCGCGTCGTAGGCGTGCTCGTCAAGATCGGCCGAGGCGAGATCAGCATTGGGGACTTCGAGCGGTTGTTAGGCGGCCAGGCCGATCCATCGATGGACGTGGCGGCATGGACCGCGCCGGCATCCGGCCTGTTTCTGGAAAGCGTGGCTTATCCGGATCGAAGCCGGTGATATACTCGCTGAACATGAGCAAAGCGATCGGAGTTCGTCTGTGTGGAATCGGGCTTGGTTTGGCCGGACTGTGGCTGATCTGGTCGCAGGCGCAACCAGCCCAGCCGCTGACCATGGAGAAGGTTTCGGAAAACCTGTACGTCATCATCGGCGACGGCGGCAATGTAGCCGTGATGCCAACCAGCGAAGGAGTTCTGGTGGTAGACGACAAGTTCGCACGCGATGCGCCGGAGATCATGGCCAAGGTCAAGAGCGTGAGCGACAAGCCGGTTCGTTACGTGCTCAACACGCATCAGCACGGCGATCATACCGGCGGCAACGAAGCGATGATGTCCGCGGGGGCGCAGACCATCATCCACCGGAATGCCCGCGCCAACATGGTGGAAGGCAAGATGCCGGGGCTGCCGCAGATCACTTTCGCGGATGAGGCACAGGTGTTCATCGGCGGCAAAGAGGTTCAGGCGCACCACATCGGACGTGGGCACACGAACGGTGACGCAGTGATCTACTTCCCTTCCGAGCGCGTGCTGCACACCGGCGATCTGTTCGTGAATGGCGGCGCGCCGTTCATCGATTACAGCGCTCACGGCAGCATCGTCGAGTGGGACAAGACCATCGAGAATGCGTTGAAGTACGATTTCGATACGGTTATCCCCGGCCACGGTCCGGTGGGTAAGAAAGCGGATTTAGTGAAATGGCGCCAGACGCTCGCCATGCTGCGGACCAAGGCCAAAGCGGCCTGTGCCGGCGGGGCCGACGATGCGCTGAAGCGGCTGGATCTGAAAGAACTGGGGATGACGCCGAGCCCGTTGTTCGAGCGGAGCATGCCGGCGATGTGCGCGGAGTTGGCGCGGTAGCGCTTGACAAGAGCTGGCTTATAGTATATATATATAAATGGATCGCTGTGGTCCATTGAAGTTTATCTATCTAAAGAAGGAAGTTTGTATAAAAATGAAGAACTTAACCATTGAAGAAGTGGAATCTCGACTTGAGCAAGGTCTTGCCATGCTCCGGTCAACCGAGTACAAGTCTTTAGAGACGCTCTTGCAACCACTAATTCCGAGAGGTTTTAGGGTTCGCGTCTCTCTTGTGGATAAGAATGGTCGGAAGAAGCGGAAGAGCGCATCAGCAGATAACTGGTCTCCCAGTCTCGGTGAAGTAAAGATCAATTTCGAACCGGATGTTGATTCCTCCCCCTTAATGACCGAGCGACAAGCAACTCCGTCAATCGAACGTCCTCCAAGACAAAGCGATATCGTGGCCTCCGATCCGATTTCGGATCTTGTGCGAGCGCTTGATCGCGCGGAATCGAGGCCAGGATATCAGTTTGTGGCCTTAAAGTGGTTCCGGGATGTGGCTCTGGCGGCTGAGGCGTTTGAGTGGGTACGATCGGACTCTATGCGGCAGGATATTCTGCGTGAAGCAATCGAACGACGTCTGCTTCTGACGAGCAGGGTACCAAATCCTAAGTCGCCGCAATTTCCCGTAACTGCGATTCGCCTGAATCGCCTCCTTCCGGAAACTCAGGCGATTCTAGGCGACCCGGGCGCTGATAACGAATTTAACCCAATGGATATCCGGGGAGAAAGCTTATCCGCAACAGTCTTGCGTGATAGGCGTTAAGCTGGTTGGCTCTTTACTACCTAGAGACAAGCGCGCTGGTAAAGTTGTACGTTCGTGAGACCGGATCCGCACGGCTGCTCCGGCTCGCTGCCCGAATAAACAATCATCGTTTTGCGGTCTTAGTGCTGGCAAGGGTCGAGTTTCATTCGGCAATACGCCGGCGACAGCGAGAAGGCGACGTTGATGCGCAGCTAGCAAAGCACCTCCTGGATCAATTTGAACAACACATGGAGTCAAAGTTCATAAAACAATTGATGAACGATGCGCTTATTGATGTCGCCACTGGTCTAGTTGATCGCCATGCTTTGCGTGCCTATGACGCGGTTCAACTCGCGGGATGCATTGCGCTCAAAGCCAATGCCGCCGGCGATGAACCGATCTTCGTTTGCTCTGATCGACGTTTAGTTGAAGCGGCCGAGGCTGAGGGACTGTCCTCTCTAGATCCAACTGTTCAGTAGCGACGGTCTTAGACGAAAAAAGCCCGCCCCGAAGGGCGGGCCATTCTTACCGCTGATTCCAGACTTCTGGATTCTTCTTAGTAGTCCATCTCCGGACCGTGGCCGCCGCCCGGCATCGGGGCCGGCGCCTTCTTCTCGGGAATCTCAGCGATCATCGCTTCGGTGGTCAGCATGAGAGCCGCGATGGATGAAGCGTTCTGCAGCGCCGACCGGGTCACCTTGGTCGGATCGATTACGCCCGCCTTCACCAGGTCTTCGTACTCCGCGGAGGCAGCGTTGAAGCCGTAGTGCGGATCGTTCGAGCTGCGAATCTTCTCGATCACGATCGCACCTTCGTATCCGGCATTGCCAACGATCTGGCGAACCGGTTCCTCAACCGCCCGGCGCACGATATTCACGCCGATCTGCTCGTCGCCCTGAACTTTCAGGCCATCCAGTCCTTTGACGGCGCGAAGCAGCGCCACGCCGCCGCCAGGAACAATGCCTTCCTCGACAGCCGCGCGAGTGGCATGCAGCGCATCTTCCACCCGAGCCTTCTTCTCCTTCATCTCGGTCTCGGTGGCCGCGCCGACTTTGATGATTGCCACGCCGCCGGCCAACTTCGCCAACCGCTCTTGCAGCTTCTCGCGATCGTAATCGCTGGTGGTTTCTTCGATCTGGGCGCGCAATTGCTTAATGCGGCCCTCGATCGTCTTCTGCGTACCGGCGCCGTCCACGATGGTCGTGTTGTCTTTGTCCACGGTGACGCGCTTGGCGCGGCCGAGGTCTTCCAGACGTACGCCTTCCAGCTTGATACCGGTCTCTTCCATGAGAGCCTTGCCGCCGGTCAGGATCGCGATGTCCTCCAGCATGGCCTTGCGCCGATCACCGAAGCCGGGAGCCTTCACCGCGCAGGCGTTCAGCGTGCCGCGCAGCTTGTTGACTACCAGAGTTGCCAGCGCTTCGCCTTCCACTTCCTCGGCGATCACCAGCAGGGGCTTACCGGAACGGGCGATCTGCTCCAGCAGGGGCAGCAGGTCTTTCATGTTGCTGATCTTCTTTTCGTGGATCAGGATGTACGGATCTTCCACCACGCACTCCATACGCTCCGGATCGGTGATGAAATAGGGCGACAGATAGCCGCGGTCGAACTGCATTCCGTCGACGGTCTGCAACTCGGTGGACATGGTCTTCGATTCTTCCACCGTGATGACGCCGTCCTTGCCGACCTTCTTCATGGCTTCGGCAATGGTGTTGCCGATGTCGGTGTCGCCATTGGCTGAAATGGTTCCGACCTGGGCGATGGTCTCGTTGTCCTTGACGTCTTTCGAAAGCTTCTTTACTTCGTTGACAATGACTTCAACGGCTTTCTCGATTCCGCGCTTAAGAGCCATCGGGTTCGCGCCCGCGGCTACGGCTTTCACGCCTTCGCGGAAAATCGACTGGGCCAGAATGGTGGCAGTGGTCGTGCCGTCGCCGGCGGTGTCGGAGGTCTTCGAAGCAACCTCGCGCACCATCTGCGCGCCCATGTTCTCGAGTGGATCCTTGAGCTCGATTTCCTTGGCGACCGTGACACCGTCTTTGGTGATGGTCGGGCCACCGAACTTTTTCTCCAGGACCACATTGCGGCCCCGCGGACCAAGCGTTACCTTGACGGCATCAGCCAACTGGTTGACGCCGCGTAGGATTGCCTGGCGCGAATTTTCGCTATAAACAATCTGTTTTGCTGGCATGTGAAATATTTTCTCCTTGTGAAAACTTTTCGCCGCTTAGGCCGCTTTATTCGCGGACTTCGCCGCGCCTTCCAGAACGCCGAGGACCTCGTCCTCGCGCATGATGAGTAATTCTTCTCCGTCGATTCTGATTTCGCTTCCGGAGTATTTGCCGAAGAGGATGCGGTCGCCTTTTTGCACATCCAGCGCCACCACCTTGCCGTCTTCCAGGCGTTTGCCCTTTCCGACAGCCACCACTTCTCCTTCTTGCGGTTTCTCTTTCGCCGAGTCGGGGATAAACAAACCACCGACTTTTGTCTCTTGCTCTTCGATCCGTTTGACAACGATGCGGTCATAGAGCGGTCGAATATTCATAGGTTGGAACCTCCTTCAAAAAAGTCTAGGTATTGAGTTTTAAGGCCGGCGGGCAGTGCATGCTCGCCTCCGTAATATTAGCAGACTCACGGGAAGAGTGACAAGACTATCTTGTAAGTTGCTGTAAACAAGCATATTTATACATGCAACTGAATTCGTGGACAGTGCACGCTGCTTCCCGATATCCTGGAAGGGTCGATGCGCAAAGTCCGGCCTGTGATTCTTTTGGCCATTCTCGTGATTCTGGCCGGCGTCGGCGTCACCTATTACACGCGCCTCAAACTGCAAGCCGGCTCGGCACTTTCGAAACCCAAGGCCCTCGCGCCGGGCACGGTAGCGACCTCGCATGCCTGGACCTACAAACAGACCACCAACGGCAAGATGGCCATCAGTGTTCACGCCGAAGACATTCAGGAGATTGATGGCAAACAGGAGCTGACCGGCGTCGAGCTCGACATCTATCACAAGCAAGGCAACGAGTACGACCACGTGAAATGCGCCAAGGCGGAGTTCGATATGAATCAGGGCGTCCTCTACTCCGACGGCGATGTCGAGATCACGATGGGGGTGTCGGTTGACAAGCCTCCGAGCGGGCGGCTGATCGTCATCAAGTCTTCGGGAGTCCGCGTGGAGAGCAAAACCGGGAAGGCCCACACCGACCGGCTGGCGACTTTTCAATTCGATCGGGGCGAAGGTCGAGGAGTGGGCGCCGATTACGATCCGAACACGCGCGAACTTGTGATGCACAGCCAGGTGGACTTGACGTGGCGCGGGAGCGATCCGAAGACGGTGCCGATGAAGATCGCATCGGGCGAGGTCACCTATAAGGAACGTGAAGCGAAGGTGTTCCTGTCGCCCTGGTCGAAGCTCACACGCGACACCATGTTGTTGAACGCCGGGCCCGCCGTGGTGACGCTGGTGAACGGTTCCATCAAGCTGGTTGAAACGCAGAACGCGGTGGGCAGCGAGCAACGTCCCGGCCGCAACCTGGACTACTCGGCTAAGCAGCTCCGAATGGATTTCGACGACAACAGCCAGATTCAGAAGATTACCGGAGTGGAGCAGGCGCGCCTGGTCTCCAAGCAAGATACGACCACCACGACGATGACAGCGGACCAAGTGGTGATGGACTTCGATACTTCCGGGGATGGCAGCGTGCTTACGAACGCTGTAGCGTCAGGGCACAGCATGGTGGAAACGAACCCGGTTCCGGCCAAGGATGTCGAGCTGGCCGATACCCGAATTCTCAAGAGCGACACTCTCCGGACCAAGATGCGCGCCGGCGGCCAGGAGATCGAATCGGTGGAGACGGACATGCCAGCCTCGATCGAGTTCATCCCCAACCGTCCAGAACAGCCGCATCGATGGATGAACGGCGATCGGGTGTCGATCGTCTACGGTCCCAAAAATCAGATTCAGTCGTTTCGCTCGGTCAACGTTACGACGCGAACCGAGAAGCCCAAAGTTGCGGATGCCAAGGAAAAACCCGCGCCGGAATTCACGTGGAGCAAAGATTTGCTGGCCACTTTCCAGCCGAACTCGTCGCAGCTTGGGAAGCTTGAACAGTGGGGCAATTTTCGTTACGAGGCAGGGGAGCGCCACGCCAAGGCCGATCGCGCCGCGTTGGACCAGCCCAATAATCTGATCGATCTTATCGGGGGCGCCCGAATATCGGATGCCACCGGCTCGGCCGACGCCGACAAGATTCAGCTCAACCAGATGTCCGGCGACTTCAGCGCCGAGGGCAACGTCAGCTCCACACGGCTGCCCGATAAGAAGAAGGAAAACTCCGGAGGAATGTTGTCCGAAGACGAGCCCCTGCATGCCCGGGCGAAGAAGATGAGCTCGTCCGACAACAGCCAGCAGATACGCTACGAAGGCAATGCGGTGCTGTGGCAGGGTGCAAACCGGCTGGAGGCTGAAGTCGTCGAGATCGATCGCGAAAACAACATCCTCAAAGCGCATGGACATGTCATAAGCCAGTTGCTTGATAAAGCTGACAAAGCCAAGGATGACCCGCCGGCTGAAGGGGACAAAACCGCGGACAAAGCAAAAGCTAACAAATCCAAGAAATCAGCAACCAACCCGGCGGCTCGGGTGTTTACAGTAGTGAAGGCGGCCGAGCTCGAGTACAACGACATGACCCGCGTAGCGGACTACAAGGACAAGGACGGAGTTACTCTGGACCGGCCGAATATGAAAGTGAAGGCGCGCGAGATTCACGCGTTTCTGCGCGATAACAGCGACGATTCTTCGCTCGATCACGCTTTTGGCGACGGGCGGGTGGAGATTGTCCAGACTGCTCCGGGCCGCGTTCGCAACGGAAAGTCCGAACATGCCGAATACTATGTCGATGAAGACAAAGTTATTCTGGAAGGAGACAGCCCGGAAGGAGACAGCCCGCTGTTCGTGGACAACCTGCGTGGCAATACACGCGGCGAAAAATTGACCTGGTTTTCCAAGGATGATAGGCTGCTGGTGAACGGAGTGGAGACTAAGCCCGTCAAGACTGTCATGCATAAAAAGAAAAAGTAGCAGCGATGCGCACTCTGCAGACCGCCGAAATCTCGAAGAGCTACCGCGGACGCAAGGTTGTCGATAATGTGTCGCTGTGGGTGAAGCAGGGCGAAGTGGTGGGTCTGCTGGGGCCCAATGGCGCGGGGAAGACCACCTCCTTCTACATGATCGTGGGGCTCATCAGTCCCGATTCCGGCCGCGTGCTGGTCTCGAACGGGCAGGGATCGGAAGACATCACCAGCATGCCGATGTATCAGCGCGCGCGGCGTGGCATCAGTTACCTTCCCCAGGAAGCTTCGGTTTTTCGCAAGCTCACGGTGGAAGACAACCTGATGGCCATCCTGCAAACGCTCCGTATGCGCGGACGGGAGCGGCGGGAGCGGATGAACCGGTTGATCGAGCAATTGGGACTTGAAACGGTCCGGCACAACAAAGGCTATACGCTGTCGGGTGGCGAGCGCCGGCGCGTGGAGATCGCGCGTTCGCTGGTGATCGAGCCTAGCTTCCTGCTACTGGACGAACCTTTCTCGGGAATCGACCCCATCCAGGTGCTGGAGCTGCAGCGCATTATCTTCGATTTGAAAAATTCCGGGATCGGCATCCTGGTGACCGACCACAACGTCCGCGAGACTTTGGCGGTCACGGACCGCGCCTACATCATCAACAACGGGAAAATCTTCCGCGCCGGCACTCCCGAGGCGCTGGGGGCCGACGCCGAGGTGCGGCGCGTTTATCTGGGCGAGAATTTCAACCTTGAGTTCGAAACGGGTCGCTGGAAAACTGTCGCGGAAAACTAGAACAGTTTCCCCGCCCCTGCCTGAATACCTCGGGTTCCTGGCGCCCTTCGAATCCCGTATTACGGAACTTGCCCTGGCCACTCGCAAGCTCGTGCTCGAAGAGGCGCCGGACTCAACCGAGCTCATCTACGACGCCTACAACGCCGTCGCCACCGGCTACGGATTTACGGGCCGCCCCAGTGAATGCTTCATCCACATCGCGGTCTATGCAAAATGGGTGAACCTCGGATTCCATCGTGGATCAGAGCTGGATGACCCCAAGGGCGTGCTGCAAGGCACCGGCAGGTTGATCCGCCATATTAGAATCTCGGAGCTCGAGGATTTGGCGAAGCCGGCCGTTCGAGCGTTTGTGAAACAAGCGATAGCGCGCGCCAAGCGTCCAGCCGAGGAAGCGCCGAAATCCAAAAGCGTTGTGCGGGCGATCTACGCCCGAAAGCGACGGCCTTCGAAGAAGGCGTGATCTAACATGGTAGGACACCCGCAATATGACTTCCAGCCAACCTTCACACCTCTTGCTTCCGATTCGCCCCTTGGTGGACCACGCACATGGCCCAGAGGCGGCCCCCCATACGCTCGTGGAGTATGGGGACTACGAGTGCCCGGATTGCGGGCGTTTGTATGTGACCCTTCGTGACATGCAGAAGGAGATCGCTACCCGACTGAGGGTCGTGTTCCGGCACTATCCTCTTTCCGGCATTCATCACCATGCGCAGCAGGCGGCCGAAGCCGCAGAGGCCGCGGCAGCCCAAGGAAAGTTCTGGGAGATGCACACGCTGCTTTTCGAGCGGCAAGATGCGCTTCGTACCAAAGATTTGATTCGCTATGCCGAAGAACTAGGCTTGGATGTCGAGCGGTTCCGTAATGAATTGAAGCAGCAAACCTACAGCGAAAGAGTACGCGCGGATTTTATTGCCGGGGTTCAGAACGGCGTGAACCACACTCCAGGTTTGTTCTTAAATAGCGTCCGTTACCAGGGTAATTGGGACAGGGAATCACTAGAGATTCTGTTGAAAACCTGAAGAGTGTTTTTCGGCTCCCACTACTTTATTGCTGCTGAGAACCCCACTTGATCGTGAAGTCTGCCTTCTCATCCACGATCGTATAATCTGGCGGCGGTTGAAACAGGCTTGGGTCGGGCTCGCTCCGATCAACATTAATCAGCTTTTGAGTATGTTCCCCGCTGCGTGGGTCGTTCGTCTTGCTAAGGATGACCACCTTCAGTTCCGGCGACATCCACATTTCATCCGTTCTCGTAATAGGGCGATCGTTACCTTGGGCGCCTACGGGCCAGGTCATAATATTCCGCGTTCCCTCCACCAACACTCCCTCGATGGTCTGGTTTGCCAGTTTTTCTGTTGCCATCTGCGGACGCGATGGGTCGATCATTTTACCCGTTGCATTCGTGGTTGGAGCCGCTCCCAGGCGGCCGGCGAAAGCGCCTCCATTGATCGCGAAGGTGGCGGATCCCAAGACGTCCCCGCGTCCCACGGTTGCGGTTGCGATGGTATCCGGTCTCGATGCCCCTAACTCTTGTCGATGTGCAACCCTGTTTTGAGAGTCCAGTGTGTATCTGGATTGTGCAACTGGGTCGATGATTTCAATAATGCTAGGTGCATCGGGAACGTTATGCCCAAAACCTATGGGACCTCGAAACATCGGGCGCTCGGTTCGAGTGCGGCCCAACGAGTCTCGATAAACTTTCGTGGCCGGCATCGTTTGGGTGATATGAGTCCCATCCGCCAGGGTTTGCACCGTCTCGTTGACTTCCTCGCCCGAGTAAGGAGCTCCCGTAATCGGGCGTATCGAGAAAGGCGGCGGACCAAAATGCATCATACCGCTGCTATTCGCACCTACCGCTGTGGCAGTAACTGACGTTTGCGCGAATGCCCCGATGGCGAAGAGCGCGACAATCACGAACACCGCAAGACAACGAATCATAATCTACCTCTGCCAGGAGTGTAGCCGAATCGGGTCCGCGCGGCAATCCCTGGTAGACCAGAATCTCAATGCCTAGTTTCGCGTGCGCCGCTTACAGAGCCTGCTGGATTGCCGAGCCGCGACCATCTACTTTTCCCGTCTGATAAGATTGGCTCAATGCGCATGACAATAGCGCAACTTAGCGATCTCCACTTGACAGCGGAGAAGAATGCAATTCACGCGAAGTTGCGGCCCTTGGCTGCGGCGATAGCCTCTGCGGATTTAGGCTGTAATGAATACTTCGTCATTCTTTCGGGTGATATTGCCAATCACGGTGTGGTGGAAGAGTATGACGTGGCGAAACGCTTTTTCGACAGCCTTACCCACGCCATCAACGAGCATAACCCTAAGGCGAGAGTTCGCTATTTGGCGGTGCCCGGTAACCATGACTGCTATTTACCCGAGAGTGACGTGAATTTGAGAATGACCTTGGTCAATGCCATTTCGACAACGCTGCAGACGGATACGCCAGACAAATCAATTCTCGAGTCCGTTCTTGCATCTCAGAAGAACTATTTTGACTTCTGCGGCCAGATGGGTTTTCCATTGAAGGATGGACTTCAGCGGCTGTACGATCTTCGTACGCTCGAAATGGGTGATCGCCGGATTCAGTTCGCTCTGTACAATACGGCGCTTTTATCGACTCGTGATGAGCAACAGGGCGGTTTGTCGGTCCCGATTAAACTTATTAAATCCGCCGAGAAGGTAAATCCAGAATGTGATCTGATCGTTTCCGTATTTCACCACCCCTTTCCGTGGCTCCAGGCCGATGTCGGGATCGCCTTCCGTGACCATATCGAACAGAGCTCCGAAATTGTGCTAACTGGTCATCAACATGTCGATCACGCATTCATTAAGGAGTCGCTCGCGGGCGAACACACGCTCTACTCCGAAGGAGACGTGTTACAGGATCCAACCTCACCCGACCAAAGCGGATTCCGCTTGATTCAAGTGGACACAGAGGAGCGCTTGCGGAGGGTTGTAACCTATCGCTGGAAGAGTTCTTATTACTCAGTGGTCGAGGAGACGCAGTGGCGTTCCTACTCGCGAGCCGTCTCACTGGTTGATCGGCCAACACCAGTGGCGAAGTTCTTGGAGATGCTGTCTGACTCTGGTATTGGTCTGACTCATAGATCTAGGGGGCCCGTTCCGCTCGATGCCGTATTTGTGTACCCTGACGCCACGACGAGTGCGGTGTCCACCGCTGACGTCCAGAAGGATGTTAAAGGCGAGAGCCTCTTGAAACATCTCACTGAAGCATCCCGGGTGATAGTTCGAGGATCGGCTTACAGTGGAAAAACTTCTTTGGCCAAAACGGTCGTCAAGGAATGGCTGCGTACACGATCACTCTATCCTCTTCTGATATCTGGCGCCCAGATCAAACAGGCGGATCAGGCGTTCGTAGATCGGTTCATCAATGCCGCCGTGACTGACACTTACGGCCCCCAAGCAACGGAGCGGTATCGGCAGCTTCCGCCTACCGCGAAAGCCTTGGTGATTGATGATTGGGACGACAGCCGACTATCCAATCCGGATCGTGAGAGATTTCTTAACTCGATCCTGCTGCAGTTCGGAAAGGTTGTACTGCTCGTACGGGGCTGGTCGTATATCCACTATCTCCTTGCCAGACTCAAGGGAACTGAGACGATCCTGCAATTCGAACTTTTGTCCCTCAAGGAGTTCAGCCACGTCGCGAGAGGGGAGCTTATCGAGAAATGGCTGGCCCTAGAGCTGTCAAGGGACGATAAAGACTTCAGTAGAAAGGTGGAAGAGACCGAGCGCCTGGTACAGAGCGTTATTGGAAAGAACACACTACCTTCTCTCCCTTTGATCGTATTGGCGATCCTAGAGGCAGCACAGCGTGACGCAGATATCTTGCCCGAGAATGGTTCCTTTGGTTATCTGTACGAAGTGCTGATTACGTCGGCGCTTAGTTCTACTCAAGGTGACAAGCCACAGCTGGACAAGAAATATACGTTCCTGTCACTGCTCGCTTTCCATCTATTCGACACTGGCACTGATCTGCTTGGCGAGCGCGCAATTAATGAAATGCTCGATGACTATTCTAGAAGCTACAGAGTAAAGCTGGATAAAACCCCTTTGCTGCGAGATCTTGAGCGCAACCGTGTCCTGGTGAAGCAAGACGGAAATTACTCATTCGGATACGGTCACTACTTCTACTATTTTCTCGCCCGCTATTTCAAGAACAACATCAATGGACCAGAAGAGGCCCGCCTCCGGCAGCTGCTGAACACGATAGCTGGGGGCCTTAACGTGGGGAATAACGGTATATTCCTGATGTTTTTCATATACCTTAGCCACGACGATAAGCTGATGGACGAATGTGTTCGGATCGGCGATAGCATCCTTGCAGATTTTTCCCCGAGTGATCTGACTAGCGAGGTTGAGTTTTACAACTCCAAAGACTTTGCGGGAATTGAGCGACAGATCCCAGAGTCCGTCGATTTGGAGTCCAGTCGGCGGCAGCGGCGGCAAGCAGCCGACGAAGCGCGCAATGCTACCGCCAATGGAGTTGATCCTAAGCTCGGTCTTAGTGTTGGAAGCGATGGGTATAAAGATGCCCTGCCTCTTTCAACCAAGTTTAATTACGCATACGGCTGCATTGAGCTCCTCGGTCAGATACTAAGGAACTTCACAGGTTCGCTGCCCGGCGATAGGAAGATAGCGATCCTTCGAGCAACATATCTGCTTGGCCTGAGAGCTCTAAGGGCGATACTTATGGCGCTGAGTGACGCTACCGTATCGGCGCGAGAAGAGATCGCAAAGAGGGATCCTTCCAAGGCAGAGGATCGCCAATTTATCAAGCAAGTCGAGAAGTTGTTGACAGTTATTGGTCAGATTCTCGGCGTTTCGATGATTCAGACGATTTCTTTGAGCGTCCGCTCTCCCGACATCGAGGAGGATGCGTACGCTGAAACGCTGGATAGGGTCGGTCGCAACAACGCCACTGAGCTCGTTGATCTCGCGATCCGATTGGATCATTTTGAGGAATACCCATTCAATCTCGTCAAACGGCTGTCCCTGTTCTCTTGCTTTATAGGCGAGAAGCAATTACGCACAATGTTCTTCGCTAAAGATGCGTCCGAGCGGAAGAACAAAGAAGCACCGTTTCCCGTAACACAAGCCATGACGTGCGATTCAGCCGACCCCTGTAGATCAGCGGACAGGATCTCAGCGAACCCTAAAGAGAATTTACTTCAGCCGCTTCCCAGCCCGACTGAGCACCGAGTCATCAGGCTTTCCTGCCCGCAACGTCGCCAGCACTCGTTGGCGCATCTCGTGGCCGATATCGAACACATGCATGTTCGAGATGACCAAATCCATTAGCACCCGTTGGGCGAAGCGATTTGAGTCGTACAGCTGCTTTCTTATGGGTTTGCGCTCCGCGAGACCCGGCATGGTGAGAGCATCAGTAAAGCGCATCTGCAAAAATTCGATCTGCCTGCTAAGACCGCGCTCCCCGTATAATCGTATCTTGGACGTCGAAAAGATCCTTCTGCGCAAAGTTGGCGAGGCGGTCGGCCGGTTTAAGATGATTCGCAACGGCGATCGCGTCGCGGTGGCCTTGTCCGGGGGCAAGGATTCGCTTACCTTGCTCGAAGCACTGCTGATGCTGGCCAAACGCGCACCAGTGGACTTCTCCGTCTGTGCTTTTACGGTCGAGCAGGGGAAGTTCATGCGTCCGATCGAGCCGTTGGGCGAGTATCTCAAGCAGCGCGGCATCGCCTGGACCTATTACCAGGACCGGCCCTCGCTACGACTGCTGAAAGAGCAGCCGACTCATGGTTGCGACCTATGCAGCCGCTACCGGCGTCGCGCCGTGTATGAGATCGCGCGTGGCCTGGGCGCGAACGTGGTCGCCTTCGGACACACCGCCGACGATTTCTGTGAATCATTCCTGCGCAATGCGATGTTCACCGGACGCGTAAGCGCGCTGCCGCCGATCACCTATTCCCGAGACAAGGAATTCCGGCTGATTCGTCCGCTGGCGCTGGTCACTGAGGACATCACCACCCGATTCGCAGAGTCCCTGGGCGCTCCGATCATTCCCTGCGGCTGTTCGGAGCGGACCGGGACGGTGCGAAAATCCATCCGCGGCCTGTTCAGCGAAATCGAAAAAGATCACCCGCATCTGAAGGAATCGCTGCTGGCAGCGATGGGAAATCTGGAGCCCGATCGGCTGCTTGACCCGCGCTTTCTGGATCTGGACGGTCACCAACCGCTGCGACCAGCGTCGCCGTTGACTGTGCTTTCCGACTAAGGCCGGGTAACTTTTTCCTTACGGCCGATGCGGCAAGTGTAGCTCCCCTCAAACAGGTCAACTATTTAGACATCCCTCTCCGTCTGGAATAAAACCTGCTTTATTCCCCGCCGGAGGTGCGTCATGCTTTATTACGCACTGATGTTCTTGATTGTCGCGCTCATCTGCGGAGTGCTGGGCTTTGGGGTACTGGCTGCGACAGCGGCCCTAGTCGCCAAGGTCCTGCTGTTCCTATTCCTGATACTCTTCCTGGTTACGCTGGTAAGCGGCCGTAGACGCGCTCTGTAGTTCGCGGAAGATCGATATGCCCAGGCAAACCTCGGTCTCTCCGCACCTCTGCACCGGCCTGATCTTGCTCGCGGTCAGCGCGATGGCATGCGTCCTGGTTTACTCGGGCGTTTTGATTTTGATGCTCTTACGCTAGTGACAAAAATTCAAAACTGTTTCTCCTGGAGTATGCGTTACTTACGAAGCCGCATGCGTCCAGCGAGAACATCACAGCCTTAAGCTGGATTCAGTTGGGTGCTGTCGTGGAGACCACAATGGGCTGCAATGCGTGTTGTTAGTGCGAGGGCAGCACTGCGTCGCAGTCAATTGTGGTTTGCCTTTGCCAATTTTCAAACCCGAAACAGATCCGCACGCCAGTTCACCACCGCTTTCTTGATATCGGCCGCTTTCATCTGCTCCTTCAACGCCTTTTCCATCAGAGCCGCCACTTCCTGGTCGGACGCAAAGCGCAAGGCTACTAATTGGGATTCGGTAAGATCTCCGATTCGCGATCTGAGGGGATCATTCAAGAGAGATGCCAGGCGCAACCGCTCCTCCAGCCGGATCACGCGATCCTGAGCCCGCAGCGGATTGATGCGGATCAGCAGAATCGCTATGGGCGTCATCACGCCGATCAGCAGCAGAATCCAGGATTCCAGCCGGTCGGAATGCCGCACCACGTTGACGATCGTCAAAATCAACAACAGCAGCGCGGAAGGACCCAGAAAGAAGTGAAAAGGCGGGTGCAGCCGCACGTGATTCGCATAAGTCTGCGGAACTTTTTCTGCCATGGATGTCTCCTTGTGTCTGAAGATGTATTCTACTAAGAGGGGGTTTAGCCGCGTTGTAACGCGCTCCAACTCCCGAAAAATCTGATGTTTCCCGCCTTGTAATCGTCGCATCAACTATGTTACGGTACGATTTTGGGAAGCGGGTTTCGGGCGTGCGCAAGTTGATGCCGCGCCTTCTCTAAGTCAACAAGTTCCCTTCACGACATAATGGACGCAACCTTACACGATCTGGGTCGATTACTGCTAAAGGCAATACCTACCGTTTTGCTGTTGTTGATCGTGCACCTGTACTTGAAACGCATGTTTTTCGGTCCGATGCGCGACGTATTGGCAAGGCGGCGGGAGTCGACCGAGGGCGCGCGGAAATCCGCTGAGGCGCTCCTGGCAAAGGCATCCGAGAAGGCGGCGGCTCTCGAAGCTTCGTTGCGCAAGGCTCGGGAGGAGATCTATCAGGAGCAGGAGGAAGCGCGGCGCCGCTGGATCGGCGAACAAAACACCCGGCTCGAGGAAGCCAGGCGCAGCTCTCGCGAATTGATTCACCAAGCCAAGCAGCAACTCGACACCGAAGCCGCGGCCGCGAAACGCGACTTGGCTGCAACGACTGCCGCGCTCGCCGACCAAATCGCTCAATCGCTGCTGGAAGGGAAGGCCGCCTGATGCGCCTGATGCGCCTGATGCGTCGCGTCACTTTCGTCCTCGCCTTCGGATTAGCATTCGCGTTCTGCGCTCTGCCGCAAGAAACGCGTCCGGCGACGGCAAACCAACAACAGGAAGTCGAACAGGGCGATCCGTGGATCTGGTGGAAGTGGGCGAATTTCCTGATTCTCGCCGCCGGACTCGGCTACCTGATCAACAAACACGCGCCGCCGTTTTTCGCGCAGCGCGCGCGTGAAATTGAGGAGTCGCTGCTCGAGGCTGCTAAAGCAAAGCAGGATGCCGAGGCGCGCGCGGCCAGTACCGACAAGCGTTTGGCGGATCTGGACCGCGAGATCGAAGGTTTGCGTCAGGCTGCCCGCGCCGAAACGGCCGCTGAAGGCGAGCGGCTGCGCCGTGAATCGGAACAGCACCTCCAGAGAATCCAGCAACAGACGGGGCAAGAGATCGAACTGATGATCAACGGAGCGCGGCATGAGCTGCGGAAGTATGCGGCGCTGCTGGCACTCGATCTGGCCGAGCAGCGCATCCACTCGCGCCTGACCAAGGATGTCCAGGAAGAGTTGATGGACGGATTCCTCCAGGATCTAAGAATGCGGGTGAAACCCGGTGTGACGGCGGAGCGTTAGCCATGGCTGCGGCAGTCGCAAATCGTTACGCACGGGCTCTGGTGGACGTAATTACGGCTTCGGGCTCGACGGTTCAACCCGATGACGCCGTTCGGCAAGTGCGCGCAGTAGGAGAGATGATTGCCGGCTCGGCTGAGCTGCGGACAGCGCTTCTCACGCCCGCCATTCCAAACGCTCGCAAGCGCGCGGTGATAGGCCGCTTGCTGAAAGAGATGTCGGTGCCGGATCTCATCCGGAATTTTATTTACGTGATCATCAATCACCGCCGGATCGGACTGCTGCCGGAGATCTCGGAAGCTTTCGACGTGCTTATGGATCAACGTCTGGGCTTCGTGCGGGCGGAAGTGACCTCCGCCTCGGCGCTGGATGCGCGGCGCAGCGCCGGCCTGGAAGCGGAGTTATCGCGCTTGACGGGCAAAAAGATGCGTCTGCGCTTCACCGTGGATTCGAGCTTGCTGGGGGGCGCTTCGGCGCGGATCGGATCGACGGTTTATGACGGCTCAATACGGGGACAGCTTCAGCAGTTACGGCGGCAGTTGGTGGAACACTCCGCCGGATAAAGGGGAATATGGCTCAAATCCAAGCAGATGAAATCGCGCGCCTGTTGCGCGATGAAATTGAGCACTACGATAAAGCAGTAAATGTCACTGAGACCGGATCGGTGATCTCGGTCGGCGACGGCATCGCGCGAGTCTACGGCCTCGAGAACGTGATGTCAGGCGAGATGGTCGAGTTCCCGCACGGGGTGACCGGCATCGCTCTCAACCTGGAAGAGGACCAGGTCGGCACCGTGCTGCTGGGCGAGTACCAGGAGATCAAAGAAGGCGACGAAGTCCGGCGCACGGGCAAAATCATGTCGGTTCCGGTGGGCGACGGCATGATCGGACGAGTGGTGAACGCGCTCGGACAGCCGATTGACGGCAAAGGTCCCATCGCGAGTTCGGAATCGCGGCCGATTGAAGCCATCGCGCCCGGAGTTGTGGATCGCCGGCCGGTGAGGGAACCGTTACAGACGGGCATCAAAGCGATCGACGCGATGATTCCGATTGGCCGCGGCCAGCGCGAGCTGATCATTGGAGACCGCCAGACCGGAAAAACAGCCGTAGCGATCGACACCATTATCAACCAGAAGGGCGGCGACGTCATTTGCATTTACGTCGCGGTTGGCCAGAAGCGTTCCACGGTGGCGCAGGTGGTGAAGACACTCGAAGACAACGGCGCCATGGACTTCAGCATCGTGGTGGCGGCCACGGCCTCCGATCCCGCGCCCATGCAGTACATGGCGCCTTACGCGGGCTGCGCCATGGGCGAGTACTTTCGGGACAGCAAGCGGCATGCGCTTCTGATTTACGACGATCTTTCCAAGCACGCGGCCGCGTATCGCGAGATTTCGCTACTGCTGCGTCGGCCGCCCGGGCGCGAAGCCTATCCGGGAGACGTCTTCTATCTTCATAGCCGCCTGCTCGAGCGGGCGGCAAAATTAAACGACGAGAAAGGTGGCGGTTCGCTGACGGCACTGCCCATCATCGAGACTCAGGCCGGCGATATCTCGGCCTACATTCCAACCAACGTGATCTCCATCACCGACGGCCAGATCTTCCTGCTGGCCGATCTGTTCAATTCCAACATTCGGCCGGCCATCGACGTCGGCCTTTCAGTGAGCCGCGTGGGCGGCAGCGCGCAGATCAAGGCCATGCGTCAAGTTGCCGGGTCGCTTCGGCTGGATCTGGCGCAATATCGAAATCTGGCGGCGTTCGCGCTGTTCGGATCGGAACTGGATAAAGTTTCGCAAGCCCAATTGAATCGCGGGAGCCGGCTGGTGGAGATTCTGAAACAACCTCAGTATTCGCCTCTTCCGGTGGAAAAGCAGGTCTTGATTCTTTACGCCGGCGGCAACGGGATGCTCGACGATCTACCGGTGGAGCAGTGCCGGCTTTTTGAAACGGAACTGTATGCCTTCGTGGACTCGGCGCACGCCGGCGTGCTTCAGGCCATCCGCGAAAAGAAAACTATGGATGACCAGCTCAAGGGTCAGGTGAACGGGATTCTGAAGGAGTTCAAAGAGCGCTTCGTGGCCAAGCACAAGGAAGCGGCCGTGACGGCCTAACCGATGCCCAGCCTGATTGATTTACGCCGGCGAATCCGCTCGGTCAAGAACACGCAGCAGATCACCAAGGCCATGAAAGTGGTCTCGGCGGCCAAACTGCGGCGTGCGCAAGACCGGGTTTTGTCGGCGCGTCCGTATGCTCAAATCATCCGGCGCATGCTGGTAAACGTCGCGCAGGCAGCGGAGGAACAGCACGAAGAAGAGGGTATGGAGCTGCTGGCAACCCGGCCTGAAAAGCGCATCCAACTTTTGGTGATCACCGCCGACCGCGGTTTGGCCGGCGCGTTCAACTCCAACGTCATCAGGACGGCTCAGAAATTTATCCAGGATCGTCCGGATGCGGAGATCCAGCTGGAACTGATCGGGCGCAAGGGCCGCGATTTCTTCCGCAAAAGACACTCGCGGGTGACAGGCGATTATTCCACGCTGTTTCAGAAGGCCCCGCGTTTCGAGGATGCGCTCGACATCGCGCGCAAGGTAACGGAGCGATTCCGCAAAGCGGAGATCGACGCGGTGTACCTGGTGGTGAACAATTTCAAGAGCATGATGGCATCCCGGCTAGTGGTGTCGCGCGTGCTGCCGGTGCAACTTCCCGAAAAGCAGGAACAGATCGATTACATTTACGAGCAACCGCCCGGAAAATTACTGGAGAGCCTGTTGCCGCGTTACATCGAAGCGCAGATTTTTCGAGCGATGCTGGAATCGGCAGCGGCCGAACATGCCGCCCGCATGACCGCGATGGAGGCCGCCAGCAGCAATGCCGCCGATGTGATCGATTCGCTGACGCTGACCATGAATCGCGTCCGGCAGGCCAGTATTACGAGAGAGATTATCGAGATCGTGAGCGGCGCGGCCGCTTTGGACTGAAAAATGGGGGCACTCCGAGGACGAACCGAAGTGATGTTACTGACCGGAGTACAAGGTAGGCGTGTCCCCTTTTTTCTTTTTTGATTAGAACCGTAAGAAAGCGGTAAAGAGGCATTTATGGCAACAACCAATGGATTGGCGGAAGGCAAAGTAATCCAAGTGGCTGGACCGGCCGTCGATATTCAATTCGCCGAACACCAGATCCCCGTCATCAACACGGCGATACATATAACGAGCGAAGGCTTCACAACGTCCATGCCGATCGACGTGATGGTGGAAGTGGCGCAGCACATCGGGGAGGGCCGCGTTCGGACCATTGCGCTGCAGCCCACCGACGGCATGGTGCGCGGCATGAAGGCCGTGAGCCTGGGACATGGCATCGAAGTTCCAGTCGGAAACGAGACTCTCGGCCGGGTGATGAATGTTATCGGACAACCGGTGGACAACATGGGTCCAGTGAATACCAAATTGAAATGGCCCATCCATCGTGCCGCGCCGTCCTTTGAAGAACAGGCTACCGAGCTGCAGATGTTCGAGACCGGGATCAAGGTGGTCGACCTGCTGGAGCCCTACTTGCGGGGCGGCAAAATCGGGCTGTTCGGCGGCGCCGGCGTAGGCAAAACTGTCGTCATCATGGAGCTGATCAACAACATCGCTCTGAAACATGGTGGCGTGTCGGTGTTTTCCGGCGTGGGCGAGCGAACGCGCGAAGGCAACGACCTGTGGCTCGAAATGCAGGAATCCGGAGTGCTCGATCCGCATGATTATAAGAAGTCCAAAGTCGCGCTCATTTACGGCCAGATGACCGAGCCGCCCGGGGCTCGACTGCGCGTGGGCCTCAGCGGGCTGACGGTCGCCGAGTTCTTCCGCGACGAAGAAGGCCAGGACGTGCTGCTGTTCATCGACAACATTTTTCGTTTTACCCAAGCCGGTTCCGAAGTATCGGCGCTGCTCGGCCGCATGCCTTCCGCAGTCGGCTATCAGCCCAACCTGGCTACCGAGATGGGCGAGTTGCAGGAGCGCATCACCTCGACGAAAAAGGGGTCCATCACGTCGGTTCAGGCGATTTACGTGCCTGCTGACGACTACACCGATCCCGCGCCGGCCACCACCTTCGCGCACCTGGACGCCACCACGAACTTGACGCGCAGCCTGGTGGAGCAGGGCATTTACCCGGCGGTGGATCCGCTGGCGTCAACATCCCGCATTCTCGATCCGCGCATCGTGGGCCAGGAACACTACGGCGTCGCCCAACAAGTGAAACAGATTCTGCAGCGCTACAAAGACCTGCAGGACATCATCGCGATTCTCGGCATCGACGAGCTTTCCGACGACGATAAGCAGATTGTGGCCCGCGCTCGTAAGATCCAGCGCTTCCTGTCCCAGCCATTCCACGTCGCCGAGCAGTTCACCGGCTTCAAGGGCAAGTACGTTCCGCTGGCCGACACCGTGCGGAGCTTCAAAGAAGTGGTGGAAGGCAAGCACGACGATCTCCCCGAGCAAGCCTTCTATATGCAGGGCGACATCGAAGATGTCAAGAAGAAGGCGGAGGAATTGCGCAAGCAGGGCGAGGCATAGCCGATGGCCGACACGTTCGAGATCGAGATCGCCACTCCCGAGCGGCTGCTGGCGCGCGAACAGGCGATCCGCGCTCAGATTCCGGCCGCGGAGGGCTACATCGGCGTGTTGCCGGACCACGCGCCGCTACTTTCGGAACTGGGGATCGGCGCCATGACCTATACCACGCCGGACGATCACCGCTTCAGCCTCGCGGTCCGCGGCGGCTTTCTCGAGATCTACAACAACGTGGTTCGGGTATTGGTGGATATCGCTGAGAAAGCGGACGAGATCGACGTCAGTCAGGCCGAGAAAGATCTGAAGCAAGCGCAGGACGCCATGATCAACCCGGCGCTCGGGATCGACATCGCCTCGGCCCTGATCGCCGCTCGCCACGCACAGGCTCGCATCGACGCGGCGCGTAAGGAAGCGAACAAAGAGGAATAGCCGGCCCCGGGCAGGTGCGGCGGCTTCCAATTGGCAGGTCGGAGACCTCCCCACAACTGGCTAGAATTAAATCAGGCGAATGTTCCGCGTCATCCTGTACCTGATCTTCGCGGTGATCCTTATCTCGGTCCTGCGGGCAATCATGAGAATCATATCCAAGGGGTTCGGCGAACTGATGAGTCCAGGCGGCGGGCAACAAGGCCAATCCAGCCAGGCTTCAGCCAAACAGGTCCCCCTCACCGGCGAACTGAAGAAAGATCCGGCTTGTGGAACCTACATCGCTGCCGCAACATCCATTCAGGAAAAGGTCGGAGGCGAGACCTTCTATTTTTGCTCCAAGCAATGCCGCGATAAATACGTTGCGTCGCTCGCTCGTTAGCTTTATCGCGATGGCGGCGGCGCTAGCCACGGCGATAGCTGCCACTCCCGCAACCTTCCACAAAGACGTAGAGCCGATTCTCCAGCGGCGCTGCCAGGAATGTCATCGTCCGGGCCAGATTGCGCCCATGTCTTTGCTCTCGTATGCGGACACCCGGCCCTGGGCCAAGTCGATCCGGGAAGCGGTGCTCACCCACAAAATGCCGCCCTGGTTGGCGGACCCCAAATACGGTCACTTCGCGAATGACCGGTCGCTCTCGCAGGCGGAAATTAACACACTGGTCAACTGGGTGGACGGGCGAACTCCGGAAGGTGATCCGCACGACGCGCTGCCTCCACGCGCTTGGCCGCAAGGTTGGGAGATCGGAACGCCGGACGCGGTTTTCGACATGCCGAAGCCTTTTCCAATCCCCGCCCAAGGCACCGTCGACTATCAGTACATCATCATCCCAACGCACTTTTCCGAGGACAAATGGATACAAAAAGTGGAAGTCCAGCCCACTGATCATCGTGTCGTTCACCACGCCGTCGTCTACATCCGTGAGCCCGGATCGAAATGGCTGGAAGGACAACCGGGCAGCCAGGCATTTTCCGTTCCTCTCGCGAAGGGATTCACCACGAGCGACATCCTGATGGTTTACACACCGGGAAACTCGCTCGACCAGTGGAAGCCAGGGATGGCGAAGAAGATCAAGGCTGGATCAGACCTTGTACTGCAGATGCATTATACGGCGGACGGCCAAGCGGTGAGGGATCGCACACGTATCGGAGTCGTGTTCGCAAAAGAGCCGCCCAAGTTAGCGGTCCTATCGCTGCAAATGGGAAATGACAAGTTCTTGATCCCGCCGGGAGACCCCAGCTATCGCGTTTCGGTATCCGGCACCTTACCGAACGACGCCCAGCTGATCAGCCTTTTTCCACATATGCACTTGCGCGGTAAGTCGTTCGAGTACGCGATTGCGCGGCCCAATGGAAATCTGGAGACGCTGCTGAAGATCAACGCCTACGACTTCAACTGGCAGCTCAATTACCGATTGTCCGAGCCACGTTTGATTCCAGCAGGCACGCGACTGCTGTGGACCGCCTACTTCGATAATTCGCCGAACAACCCAAGCAATCCTGATGCCGAAGCCGAGGTTAGGTTCGGCGAGCAGAGCTGGGAAGAGATGATGATCGGTTTTTTTGATGTGGCGGTGGATGCCAGTATCGACAAGGCGGCTTTCTTCCAGCGCGGACGTTAGTGCAAGGTTTCCCAGTACCGTCGGTCAAAAAGTACCAGGCGGTGTGACCCTTTGGCCAGGTGCCCGCGCTAAACTTGAAGAGAATCAGCGCCGCGCGGAGTGGTAGGCGGCGTGCAAGTCAGAGTCGACTTATGTGGGGAAAACAAGGAGAGACACAACCAATGCAGAATCAAACGCAGCCCGGCGCGCAGGCCCAAGGCAAACCAGCCCAAGCCAATCCGGCCCCGGCCACCCCTGCAGCCGCCAGCCAGCCGTCCTCAGCCACGCAGAATCCGGCGGGGAACGCGGGGAAGCCGGAAGGCCCAACGATCTTCGGCAAGACCATGAAGATCATCGGCGACGTCAAATGCGATCAAGAACTGTTCGTGGACGGTGAGATGGAAGGCCGTCTGGATTTGAAGAATCGCTTAACCATCGGACCTGAGAGTAAAGTAAACGCCAATATCAAAGCCAAAGAGGTGATCGTGTTCGGTTCGGTGCGTGGAAATGTGGAGGCCGAGGAGCGAATCGCGCTGCGCGCCGGCGCCACCATCGTGGGCGACATCAAGACCGCGGGCATCATCATCGAAGACGGGGCGTATTTCAAAGGTGGTATCGACATATCCAAAACGGACACTCCCAAGGCCAACCAAAAAGCATCGCAGGCAGCCGCGGGCGATAAGCGCTAATTGCTAAGGGCAAAATACTGTTCACCAGGTAGTAACAGATTCTTCCAGCACGCCGTCTAACCCTTGAGGTCGCACCCTCCATTGAAAAGAGGAATTGTGGCCTTTGGAGGAGAGCGCCCGCCAGCAATGGCGGGCGTTTCTTTCAGGGAAGTAATTTGAGCTTGTTTCCGATTCTTTTCCGTACGCTATGGTCAGAGGCAAGACCGAGCGCCGATTCATAAGCCGATCTGGCTTCGGCTGTGTGCCGGCGGCCTGCTTCCAGGTCGCCAATCCTTTCGAACACATCCGCATTCCTCGAACCCTCCGTAGAGACCCGCTGTAACTCCCGAATTGCCGCGTCGATGTCGCCGGACTTCGCCAGCTGTTCAGCCAGCGCGATTCGCGCCGCCGGGTAGGCGGGCTTCGCCTCCAGAATCTTGCGGTATTCTTCGATCGCGTTCGCGTTGTCACCGCGCTCCGCCAAAGTTCCCGCCAGGCTGAGACGCGAAGGAAGATAATCGGGCGACAGCCGCAGATTCTCGCGCCACAGGTTGATAGCTTCTGGTTGACTATTGCTTTGGCTTGCCAGCAGCAACGCCAGATTGTGGCGAGCGGCCAGTAGGTTCGGATTCTTCTGCAAAGACTCGCGGTAAAGCTGCTCCGCTTCACTGCGCTTACCCTCGGAAGCTTTGAGCGTGCCGAGCGCATTGTACGGCTCGCCCGAATCGGGCGCCAGCGAACTGGCTTTCCGGTAAGCCGCCTCCGCATCGTTGCGGCGATTCAAGCGCTGGTAAACGAGCCCGAGATTGTACGGCAAGTAGCTGTACTGCGGCGTGAGCCGTATGGCTTCCTGGTAGGCGCGGATGGCCGATCGATAGTCGCCGGTCTCGACGTACGCCAGCGCTTCATTGTGCAGCGGGTAAGACCAATGCTGCGCGCGGCGGGCCGCATCGCGAAAAGCCGGAATCGCTTTGTCGTACTGCGCCTGCTCCAGGTAGGCAATGCCCAGCGCGTTGAACCCGTAGGCCCCGCCCGGATCGATCCGTACGGATTGTTCGAGCAACTGGGCGGCTTCCGGAAATTTCTTGTCGAACAGCAGCGCCCGGCCCTGGAAGAAATCCTGGCGGCCCTCCAGAAACAGCGATTCCTCGGTCAGGCGGCGCGCGGCTTCCATATACCGGCTGGCCTGCTCGAAGTCCGAGCGGGATTGCGGCATCTGGTCGCCCGCGAGGTATCGCAGCAGAACTTCCTGAGCTCTGTTTTCTAACGCGACCTGAAGCTGGTTTTTGCGCTCCTGGTATTGGCCCGGATCAAGTTGATTTAGGAGCCGCTGCAAGGCATCGAAAGCATTGTCCGGCTGATCGGGCAGGATTCGGCCGGCTTCCACAGCGGATGAGAAGCGATCGATGTCGCCAGAAGCCTGTTGTTCGAACGGCAAGCCGGCCATCGACGTCGACGCGAGATACAACGGCTGGCCGCTGCGCGAATCCAGGAGAATCCGCCAGTGTGCCAGGTTGATCCCGGGCTTCTGGATGTCCGAAAGCCGCAGGGTGTTGTCGTAGGTTCCGAACTCGCGCGGATGCTGCTTGTTGTCGGTGGCCATCGCCACATTGTCATCGACGTATTTGATCAGCTCGGTGGCGTCGACCACGCCGTCGTGGTTCTCGTCCGCGGCGCCTTCCAATCCCTTTATGACGTAGTAACTGAAGACGCCGTGCCCGCCGCCGAACTGCGGACCTTCGAGCGATACTTCTTTGGGGCGGCTCGCGAGCAGCCCGAAAAGGTCGCCTTCCACATCGCCCAACTGCTGGACGTTCGCGCTTACGCTGGTGTTGTGGATAGTACCGATGGTTCCGGCTTTGCAGACGTCCACGAAAAGCAGCACGCGCCCCACCTTGTTGAGTTGCTCTTCGAATAAGGACTGCAGCTCGGTCATGGCCAGCGCGGTGCTCTTGAGATCCTGCGGGTCGGAATCGTAAGTGAGGATGTATGCGTTTTTGCTGCCGGGGACTTCGACAGTCCCGTGACCCGCGATCAGGATGATCACTGTGTCGTTCTTGCTGGCGCGCCGTTTCAAGAAATCCTGGAAGCCGTTGCGGACGGCCGCGGTAGTGGCTTTCTCATCCGTCAGCAGCAGGACGTTATCGGGCATCAGACCACCGCCGCGCGGGCTCTGGAGAAGCTGGCCGAACACGCTGGCGTCAGCATTGGCGAATTGCAGCGACAACTCCGGCTTTTGGTATTTCGAGATTCCCACCAGCAGAGCGTAGGTTTTGCCTCCGGCGCCGGCGGCAGCGGTGGCTGCGGCAGACTGGCTCGCCAGCGCTTCCTCCAGTTCGAAGATTTTGCTCTTGATCCAGACTGCATCGGGCCACAGCTCCCGGAGCTTGTAATACATCTCCAGCGCGTTGGCCGTCAGCTTGTGGTTTTCAAAAATCGTGGCTTCGCCGATGAGCGCGGCAGGATCTTTGGGATTGCCTGCCAGAACAGTTTCGTGGGGCGCGAGTTCGACCCGCACGTCCGGGGTCAGTTTATCGCGAGGCGTCGGCGGAACTTCGGGCTTGTTGATGCCGCGCGTCATGCTGACGCCGTAGTGTTGCTGGCTGGCCGTCGCGACGCGCAGCGTTTGTGGCAAAGTGCAGGCTCGCGCCGGCTGCTCGGAGATCTTGCCTGCTTTCACCTTGGGCTGCTTCGATTCCAGACGAACTTCGCCCGATGGACCCAGCGTGTCGATGGCTTTCGAAGGGCAGAACAGGAACGAGGCCGCGGAACTTTCGGTGCGCAGCCCGTCGCCGGCGAACAGCAGGTCGCCTGGTCTTGCGCCCAGCGGCGTCTCCGTATCGGCCCGCAGCAACTTGCTTCCGGCTGCCGACAAAACCAGGCCGACCGGTTCTTCTTTGGTATCGCCGAAAACGAGGGCCATGGACGCCAACGAGACTATGAGAAACCGGCTACGCATTTACCACGGCCTTGGGCACCAGCGAGGCCACCGTATATAGATTGATCGGAATCGCCTTGCCGCGCACCGGTACTTCGCCCAGATGCACGGTTTCCAATTTGCTTCCCAAAAGACTTTGCGTAGCGCCCGACATCAACAGCTTCGTATGGTGCTCCTTGTTTAGACTTTCAAGCCTGGACGCGAGATTGACGGTATCGCCTAAAACTGTGTACTCCATTTTATCGGCAGATCCCACGTTTCCTACAACGGCTGGACCGGTGTGGATGCCTGCGCCGGTCTGAAACTGGCTTTCAGCCGTCACCATGCGTGTAGCGCAGCGAACGGCCCGGAACGCGTGATCGCCCGGGACAGCGCCTTGGTCCTCATCGCAAAAAATGGCCAATATCCCGTCCCCGATGAACTTGTTGGCGTGGCCGCCATAACTCACGATGATCCCGACCATCATGGCCATGTACTCGTTCAATAGCCTCACCACCTCTTCCGGTCCCTCCTTGTCGCAAACTTCTTCGCTGAAGGCCGTGAATCCGCGGATATCGGTGAACAGAATGGTGACCTCCAGGCGCTTTCCCGAAAGTGCAATGGCCTGAGTTTCGTCCAGCGATGTCGCCAGCTGCTTGCCTACGAACATCGAAATGGCACGGCGAAATAGATTGCGGCCTTTTTCCTCAGTTCCAAACCGATAAACCACCGACCCGATGAGGCACAGCGACGTTGCCAGCAGCATCTCGGAGGTTGAAAGAATATAGCCGCCTTCGAACACCAGATGGGTCGCCGCCAGGATCGCAATCACCTCGAACAGGATGAACACGGCCGCGCGTGAAGCAATCAGCTCGGTAGCGATCCAGACTGTTATCGAAGTCGCGAGAATTAGCGCGAATAGCCGCACCCATTCCGGGACCGGCATCAGATATAGATGTTCGAGCAGAGTGCGGATGGTATTGGCGTGGATTTCGACGCCGGCCGTGGTCCATTTGGGTCCGCTGAAGAGCGTATAGAACGGCGTCGCCTTCCGGTCCTCGTCGGCGAAATCGATTCCGATGAGCACGATTTTGCCGTTCACCCAATTCCTGAGCTTGGTCTTGTCGCGGGCCTTCGCGGCTGCCTCAAAATCGGCGAGCGAATAGCGTCGGAACGTGCCGGGAGGGCCGGCGTAGTTGATGGTGAGGGTGCGTTCGGGCGAAATCGGGATTACACTTTTTGCGAGTACAAGTCTGTCGGACTGAACCTCGGCATCGACGCCCAGATATTTCTCGGCTACGCGCAGCGCGAACGAGCGGGCGGGCGGGGGATCGGCGGGATTCTTGGACGGACCCTCGATCAGCTCCTGCCTTCGGACGAAATCGTCGGCATCGGCCGTGAGATTGGCGAAAGCGCCCAGTCCCAGTCCCGCCGCAATCATGTTGATCGGCATCGATTGCGACGTCTGGTTCGAATTCAGCTCGGTGACATATCCGTAGATGACTGGAGCCGCCGACGCGCTGAGAGACTCACCGATCAGGCGATCGTAATCGGGCTCCCATTTGTCGACCGGTATTCCAAAAGCATGGTCCAGTCCGATCACTTTGGCGCCCGCTTCCGAAGCGGCCCGGATCGCGTCGGCGTAGTGCTTGTGCCAGAACAGGCGCGGCTCGGAAAAGGTATCGAAGGTCTTCTGGTCTTCGACTAAAAGGACGATGTTAGGGATCGTGGGCGGCCCTTGGAGCAGGGAACGGAGGACAAAGTGGGCGTCGTACGCCTTTAAGTTCAAAATCTGGAAAAAGGGGACGTCACTAAGCGACCACGCGGCGGCGGTGCTTCCGAGTGCCAGCAAGACACACAGCGCCCAGTGCCTCCACTTTCGCTTCATGTTAACCTGCATCTTACTACGGCTGCTTCGCACTCGCGCTTTAGAGTCTCTATTGATGACTTCGAGCATCCGCGCGCTGGTCCTGGTCGTGTTCTGGGCGCTGGCGGGTGTCTCCCAAACCACGCAAGGCCTTATTTCAGGGCAGTTGGTGAACTCTGTCACCGGACGGCCAGTGGGCGGGGCCAGCGTCACCTATTCCAGCTCGACCAGCAATCTGGCCGGCGCTGCCCGGAGCGATGCCGCTGGTTTCTATTACCTGCCGCTGCTTTCACCCGGTTTCTATCGGATCAGCGTGATGGACGAGGGCTATCAGTCCCAGGAGGTTCAAGAACTGGAGCTGACCGTGGCCGCCCGCGTCGAACTGGACTTCCATCTGCGCCCATTGAACGATGTCTGGGAAGCGGGCGAGTACAAGAGCGTCTTTCTTCCGGGATCGAAGACCATCGTCACCTTCTATGGCCCGGACGTCGATCCCAGTAAATCTGGCTCGTTTGAAGCGCAAAGAGGGCGCCAGGCGGCGCTGGAATCGACCGTGTCGGAGGTGATCGACTCGGGCGAGATCAACAACCTGCCGCTGGAAGGGCGCGATGTTTACACCATGCTGGTGACCTTGCCGGGCGTAACCTCCGATGCCGCCATTGGCCGAGGCCTCGGATTGTCGGTCAACGGACAGCGTCCCTCGGCGTCAAATTTCCTGCTGGACGGCGTCGAGAATAACAATTACTTGATCACCGGGCCGCTGACTGCTCTGGCGCCGGAAGCTATCCAGGAATACCGGGTATCCACCAACAACTTCTCGGCCGAGTACGGCCGGACGTCCGGCTTTGTGGCGAACGCCATCACGCGAGCGGGCAGCGAGCAGTTTCACGGCTCCGGCTATTTCTATCTCAAGAACGATGTCTTGAACGCGAATAGTTTTCAGGCCAACCTCGAAGGCGCGCCGCGCACGCCGGATAAAGAGAGCGAGCCGGGTTACGTGCTGGGCGGGCCGATTCTGCGAAATCGTTTATTTTTCTCGAGCGCTTTAGATTACCTTCGCAGCCGCAGCCAGCAGGATCCGGCTACCTTCGTTTTCCCCACGCAAAGCCTCCTCGCCTTTACTGCACCAACGTCCCTGGCCAGAAAACTGCTAACCGAGTTTCCCGCTCCCGTGGCCACAAATGGCAACCTCTTCAGCGCTCCGCTGACGCTCGCGCCGCCAGTGGCCGTGGACCGCACGCTGGCTATCGAACGGCTCGATTACAGCCCGCCCAACGGGCGGGACCGCATCCTGGCGCGCGCCCTGATCAACCAGCTATCGGAGCCGGATTTTATCTGGAGCCCTTACAAGGACTTCATCTCGGCCCTCCATGAGTACACCACCGCGTTGGGCATCGGTTACATTCGCACGCTGCGGTCGAACCTGACCAATGAGGCCCGTTTCAGTTATAGCGACGATGATCTGCACTGGAACCGGCCGCATCCCGAGATTCCCTCGCTGGTCAGCGCGGACGGCGTCACGCTACCAGGCAGTCCCGCTTTCTACGCCTACAAGAATGTGAACCAGAGCTGGGAGCTGCTGGACAACCTAAGCTGGTTTCATGGCCGACATCTTGTGACTGCCGGCGCCGGATTGCTGCTGCGCTCATCGGAAGGATATTTAACCGCGGGCCAGAATGGCGAGTACATCTTCAACAACGTCGCATTGTTCGCCTCGGATATACCGAGTTACTTCAGCGCTGCATTCGATCGGACCGCGCTTCCGAATATTCAGCAGCCCGATCCGAATCGGAGCTACGGTTATCACCAATTTTTCCTGTTTGCACAGGACACTTACAAACTTACTTCCCGGCTTACTGTGAATTATGGGTTGCGATATGAATATTACGGCGGTCCGCAAAATACAGGTCCGGTGAAGGATGCCCTAGTACAGCTTGGCTCGGGGTCGAACTTGGCCCAGCAACTGGTTGGGGCGACACTCGTACGGCCCGCCGGCAGCGGCAATCAGCAGCTTTTTAGCGCCGATCCGACAGATTTTGCCCCGCGCGTGGGCGCATCCTACGACCTTTTCGGTTCAGGCCGCACACTGCTGCGAGCTGCTTACGGAATATTTTATGACCGGCCTTTCGACAATTTGTGGGAAAACTTGCGGAACAACAATCTGATCGTTCCCCTGTTGACGTTGCCGGTAGGCCGCACTAACTATTTGGCTCCGATCGCGACCGAACTTTCGACTTTTCAGGGGCAATCACTTAGCGGTAATTTCCCGGATCTTACTCTGGTGGACGCCGGGCTCCGCAACGGGTACATTCACAGTTACTTCGCGGGCATGCAGCAGCGCGTTACCGGCAACCTCGTCGTCGAAGTAAACGGCCTGGGCAGCTACGGGCGGCGGCTCATTACGACCGACATCGTCAATCGCGATTTCTCGACGCCCGCGGGACCCTACAACGTGAATCTGCCCGATATCGCCTACCGGGCTGGCCAGGGGTTCTCGGACTACAACGCTTTGACCGGCTTAATGCGTTATCGGACCAATCGCGGAATGATACAGGCCTCCTATACATGGAGTCATTCGATCGACAACCAGAGCGACCCGTTGATCGGAGATTTTTTCAATCTAAGCTTCACCAGCATTCAGAGCACGGCCGAGGCGAATGGCCGGTCGACTTTTTCACAGCAGTTCAATCCGCAGGCCGATCTTGGGAATTCCGATTTCGATCAGCGGCAGAACATGGTGCTGTTTTCATACTGGAATCTGCCGGCGGCGTTCGCCAACTCGAAAACGGGTTTTCTGTTCCGTGACTGGACCGTTGCGGAGATGGCCGCATTCCGCTCGGGATTTCCTTACACCGTGATCGGCACCACGGCTGCTATTCCCGGGCAAGGCTTGATCCTGAACAACCGGCCGAACATCATCCAGCCCGCCCAAACGATGCTGCCAAATCCGGTACCCGTGGCGGGCGGCGTTCAGCTATTGAATCCTGCGGCCTTCGCCGAAGCCGCTCCGAGCACGCTGGGTAATGAGGGCCGCAATGCGTTTACCGGCCCCGGATTTTATAGCCTCGATCTTTCGGTGGCGCGATCCTTTCCGCTCCGCTGGTTGGGCGAGTCGGGACGGCTACGGGTCCGTGCCGACGCGTTCAACGTGTTAAACCACGCCAATCTCGGCAATCCGGATGCGCTGTTTACGAATCCACCTTCGCCGACTTTCGGGATCGCCACTTACGGCCGCCAAGGTACGCCGTCGGGCTTTCCCGCGGTAAGTCCTTTGAACGAGACGCCGCGGCAGATTCAACTAAGCGTCAAGCTCGAGTTCTAGCAGATGGGTGCACGTCCCTAAGCGGGAACTTTCGAGCTAGTGAGGTGTCTAAATTGCCGTGGCGATGCAAACGGCGAGCGGCAAAGTTTCAGCCATCATCAACGTCACGCCGCTGATCGACGTTCTGTTGGTCCTGTTGATCACTTTCATGTTATTGCCCAGCCGAACCCGCGGCCTTCCCTCGGAAGCTCCGCAGCCCTCTCCAGACGATCAGCCGGCGCCACCAAACCCTCAGCACCTGGTTTTGCGCATTCAAAATGACCATTCGATGGACATTAATTCGCAGCCGGTGGCACTGGTTGAGTTGGAAGAACGCCTGAGACGATTGTTCGCGGCGCGGCCGGAAGGAGTCCTATTTGTGAACGGCGCCGGGGAACTCGACTTTGCCGACGTCGCAACGGTCATTGACATAGCCCGCGGCGCCGGCGTGGACCGCATCGGCATCATGACCTCGCGACAGTGAAGATGACGGAAACGGTGTTATTGAATCAAATGTTCCAGCACCCGATGCACCTGGTAAAGCAAAGCCGGCTGCAGGCCGATCGCTATCACCGTTCCAGATAGCATGACCGCGGCGCCGGCCACCAGGCAGCCCATCCATCGTTCGGACGCGGTGTAAGGGGGGCTTGCGACGTTCAGCAAACGCTGGACGCGGGCCGGTAGATCATCGTCGTCGGCAAGCAGCGGCGCCACCAGAGCGGACGCTCTCGGAGTGATCCCAAGCCGGCTCACGCTCACCAGCGCTGTAGCGAGCGAAAGAGAACGGCCGGCGTCGCCTCCTACCGCCCGATCGTCCGCTGCTCGTTCGGTATAGCGTGCCCAGCCCCGCTCTAATGTGGCGAAGCCACCGAGAAACGGCAGGATGTCGGGCGCCAGCGCCAGAATGAGGCGCTGGAGATTATCGCGGGACGTCCAATGTGCGCGCTCGTGGCGCAACGCGGCAGCAAGTTGATCCCCGGAAAGCGCGCTCATGGCCTGGCGCGAAATTAGAAGACTTGGGCGAGTGATTCCTGCCATGGCGAACAGCCCGGCCGGCTCTTCGACCATCCAAACGGGCAAGCGTTCCCCCGGAAGGACCGTCTTCTGGCCATTCCGCTTGCAACTCTGGAGGTATCGAATCGAGCGGATAATCGCCCCCAATCCGCGTGCGACCGAACCCGTCCAGAGAGCGGCGGTCAGAATCGAAAAAACCAGGCACAGCAGGCCGATCTCTTCGGCAGTCGCCGCTCTTGGCTCCAGCCACAAATAGCTCGGGACGCAAAGACCGGCCACGATGAGAGCGCCAAATCCAGCCGGAAGCATGCGCAACAGGAGCAGACAGCGCGCCGCCCGCACCGGTCTGATTCGCGCGGCTATACCAAGCGCGGCTGGCGTGGCCAGCATCACTACTAAGGCCAGTGCCAGATGTATCAGAAAGAACGAAGCCAGGCATAGGCACAGCAGCTTGGCGAAGTACGGCAGAGTCATGCCTTCCCCCGCTGCTCCAGCTCTTTGCGTTTCGCTCGGATCTTTCTTTCGAGCTCATCCAACAAAGCTTTATCGTGCTGGCCGACCGCCTCCACGAGGGATGAAATCAACAACTCGCCCGATGGCCGAGAACCGGCTAGAAAACCAGCCAACCATTCGTCGGCGCGCGTTCGTTCCCATTCGGGCCGGGAAAGGCGGGGAGCATAGAGAAACGCTCGTTCGGGCTTCCGCCGATTGAGAACACCTTTCTTGAAAAGCCGGTCCAGGGTGGTCATCACAGTTGTGTAAGCCAGGGGCCGCCGGAGGCTTTCGATCACATCGTGGACGCTGCTCTCGCCCCGCGCCCAGAGGATCTCCATCACCGTGCTTTCCAGGTGCCCAAAGGATGGCGGGCCCAATTTCCGGCCAAGTGAATAATGCTTCATGAAGCGAATCATTGTAGTTCTGCGGTCCTGCCCGGCGAAAATCCCAGGCTTGGCTGGAACTAATTTTAGCCTATCCGAGGGATTGCCGATGCTTAACCCCAGAAGAGAAACTTTCCAGGCGATCGGTGCCTCCAATTAGTTTGAATGCACCAGGGGTCCAGGGCGTAGCCAGGCTATGACTTTGGATAGAGTTTGGCTGTAGCTTGACGGAAAAGCTGCCGATAACACATAATGTGAGCATAGGCTCCAAATAGTGTGATCAGGCGAACGGTGGGCCGGCTCGTAACCGTCGCTTGCGTGTAGGGATGAGAATGTATCTACTGAAGACCGCTCGTCTTTTATCTGCTTTTGTTCTATTTACGCTAATCGCCGGCTCGGCATTCGCTCTGACGCCCGCCAAAACCAAGAAACACCGCAAGCTTCATCACGCGACCACCGCCGCAGTGGCGTCGGCCACTTTAGCCTCGTACACCGCTCCCGTGCCACTTGTATCGGCGCACGCGCCGGTCAATCATCTTTCCGCGCTTAAGAAACGCAGCTCGCGCAGCCCCTGGACGTCGCCGACTTTTGCCGATTCCACCGAAGGCGATTCCGTGGATGGTGAAGACCTGGTGGTCCGCCGCGCAGCTGTGGCCGCGTTGGGTCCCTACAACGGAAGCGTCGTGGTGGTGGATCCGAAGAGCGGTCGTCTGCTGACCATCGTTAACCAGAAACTGGCTTACCAAAGCGGATTCCAGCCGTGCTCCACCATCAAAGTCGTAGCGGCGCTGGCGGGTCTGAATGAAGGCGTGATCGATCAGAAAACGAAATTGTGGCTTACGAAGCGCCACGGCATGGATCTGACCGAAGCGCTCGCTCACTCCAACAATGCATTCTTCTCCAACGTGGGCTACAAACTCGGATACGATCGCATCATCCAATACGCGCAAATGTTCGGCCTGGGTGAAAAAGCCGGATTGGATTTGGATCAGGAGCAGCCCGGCATGCTCGCGGCGGCGCCCCCGGCTGACGGCGTCGGAATGATGACCAGTTTCGGCGAAGGAATCTATATGACCCCGCTCGAGCTGGCCGCGGTCATATCGACAGTGGCTAATGGCGGAACGCTTTATTATCTGCAACACCCGCGTTCCAAAGAAGAGATCGAACAGTATGTACCTCGCGTAAAGAGACAGCTCGATATCGCGCAGTTGGTGCCGGAAATCAGACCCGGAATGCAGGGCGCGGTCGAGTACGGTACGGCGCGGCGCGCCGGCTATTTCGCCACCGACCCCATTTTTGGGAAGACCGGAACCTGCACCGATGGCCGGTCGCCAACCCACCTGGGCTGGTTCGGATCATTTACCGAGACCGGTGACAACAAGCTCGTCGTAGTAGTTCTTTTAACCGGCGGCCATTCCGTGAATGGTCCAATAGCTTCCGGAGTCGCGGGAGCGGTTTATAAGAACTTGTCTACCGAGAACTATTTCGCGCAGGCAAAGCCCACTTCGCCCCTGGCGCTGATCTCCAATCAGTCCTGCTGCAACTAGTAGGTGGGGCGGTCCCCCTGGACCGCCGCCGACGCCCGCGTCGGCTTTCAAAAATGCTCCTTCAACTCCTCAAACCGCTCTAACCGCATCAGCCGCCCATTGCCCTCCCGCACTTCCTCATGCTCCAGCCTCCAGGTATGCTCGTGCGGTACAAAGACCGCGTTGATCCCCACTTCGAGCGCCGGATTGATGTCCGACTTCGGCGAATTTCCGATCATCCAGCTTCGCTCCCGAACCAATTGCCGCTCCCGAATCAGCGCCGCGTAAGATGCCGCGTCTTTTTCCTTCACGATGGCGGTGTGGCCGAAATAAATCGCGAGTCCTGACCGGTCGAGCTTCAGCTTCTGTTCTTCCGGATTGCCCTTGGTGAACAACGTCAGGTCGTGCCGCAACGAAAGATACTCCAGCGTTTCCGCAACACCCGGGATCAGCTCCATGGGGTGATGAAGAATCTGCTCGGTGAAGCTCATGATCGTCGGCAGGTCCTCGTGGCGAACGTCGCGCTCCGCCAGCTTGTGATAGCACTCGGTCAGGTTTCTTGCAAAATTGGCTGTTCCGTAGCCGTGGATCTTGTTGTTGACGGTCTCAATTTCATCCAGCACGGCCCGAACCTCGGCCGGCGACATGCTGGAGTGCGCCAGAAAATCGCAGAACTCGTCGAAGGCGCGCTCGAAGTAGATGTTATTCTCCCAGAGCGTGTCGTCGGCATCGATAATCAGGTGCTGCCGTTCTTCGATCCTCACACGCCCGGCGGCCACTTGGCATGTCCGTTGGTGGGCGCGACGGCGCGCGCGTGCTGGATCTGGCGCTGGCGAGAGCTGTAACCGGGAAAGAAATCGGCCAACTGCTTCATGCGGTCGGCCTCCGAACGCGTGGCCAGCAGCACTTGGCGGAAATCCAAATCGGGCACCACTTGCGCCAGTTGAAAGCTGAGCTGCGGATCGGTCGGCTCCGGATCAAGTGGAGCCTCGTTCTGCTCCAGCTTCCGAATATCGTTGTATGCTTCCATCACTCGCTTGCGCACTTCGGGAGTGATCGGGTCTGAGGCTTCGTCGTCGAAGAACTCCACCGCGCCCCGCAGATAGGGCTTCTCGTCGTTCAGCAGAATGATCTCAAAACGCCGCCGCCCCACCGTGAGAAGATCCATCCGGCCATCCGGATATTTCTTGATGACCTTTTCTATCGAAGCCGTGCAGCCCGTGTTTACGATGCCCTTTTCGCCGGCCAGCACCACGCCGAATTCCGCTTTACCGCGCATCACTTCGCCGATCATCTGCTTGTAGCGTTCTTCGAAGATATGCAGCGGGAGCGACGTCCGCGGGAACAAGACCACCTGCAAAGGGAAAAGCGGCAACAGCTCGTCCTGCATGTGTACTATTATGGCTTCTTACCTGGCGGATATGCAGATCCATGATTGAGCCGAAAAGCCGCGGTGCGGGGGTTTGAAATCAGCGAGGTGTGCATCGGATGATTCTCAAGCTCAAGCGCACACCCGGAATCTACCTGGTGGGCTTCATGGCTTCCGGCAAAACGACCATCGGCCGGCTCCTGGCCGATGAACTGGGCTGGGCCTTCGCCGACCTGGACGAAGACATCGAGGCCCAGCAAGGCCGATCCATCGCTGAGATCTTTGACAGCGACGGGGAAGAAGAATTCCGAACGATCGAGCGGGCCGCGATCCGGAAACGAGTGGTCGAAGTTGAGCGCGGAAAGCCTATGGTACTGGCGCTCGGCGGTGGAGCTTTTGCACAGGAGGTAAACCACGCGCTGCTCGAAGACAATGGCGTGACCATCTGGCTCGATTGCCCGTTTTCCAAGGTCTGCGCCCGCGTGGAAACCAGCGCGCATCGGCCGCTCGCCCGTGACGCCGAGAAATTCAAACAGCTCTATGAAGATCGCCGCGCGGCATACAGGAAAGCCGAGCATTCCATCCAGATCGATAGCGATGATCCGGCCGCGATCGTGGCTGCGATTCTGAAGCTGCCGGTCTTTTCCTGACCCCGCGCATGGCTTCTGCCCTCTCGCGAGACGCTCTTCGGATCTTTCACGCCGCATTGAAGGCGGCCGATCCCGCCCAGGCTGTGCTGCGGAATGTAAAAATAGCCGGCAACGTTCTCATTGCCGGACGCAAGCGGTATCGCCTGGACTCCTTTCGTAATATTTATGTGATCGGCGCCGGAAAGGCGAGCGCTGAAATGGCGCAGGCCGTCGAGCGTTTGCTCAGAAAGCGCATTGCCGGCGGTCTGATCAATATCAAGTACGGGCACGCCGCTCGGCTGCGGCGCATCGAGCTCAATGAGTGCGGCCATCCCATTCCTGACCGCAATGGCGAGCTGGGGGCGCAGCGCATCGCGGACATCGCGCGCCAGGCCGGGCCGGATGACCTGGTTCTGTGCCTGATTTCGGGCGGCGCCTCCGCTTTGCTGCCTTTGCCGGCCCCGCCCATCACTCTGGAAGAGAAGCAGGAGACTACGCGGCTGTTGCTCCATTGCGGCGCGAACATCCACGAGTTGAATTGCGTTCGCAAACACATTTCGGGCGTCAAGGGCGGCCAGCTTGCCGGGCTTGCCTTTCCGGCGGCTGTGCTGGCGCTCATCTTGTCGGACGTGATTGGAGACGACCTGGATGTTATCGGCTCCGGCCCAACGGTTCCCGATCGCTCCACGTTTTCTGACGCGCGGGCGATTCTCGCCAAATACGGAATCTCCGGCCGGGTTCCGGCCGAGGTCCGGGAACGGTTGAGCGGCAAATCTCCCGAGACGCCCAAGCCCGGCGCCCGGATTTTCGAGAAAGTGCAAAACCTGATCGTCGGAAGCAATCGATTGGCGGTGGATGCGGCCGCCCAGCAAGCCCGCGCGCTGGGATATCACACTCTGGTACTTTCCACGTTCATCGAAGGCGAAACGCGAGATGTGGCGCGCGTGCATGCCGCGATTGCGAAGGAGATCCGCGCCTCAGGACGTCCGGTGAAGCCTCCGGCCTGCGTGATTTCAGGCGGCGAGACCACTGTCACGATTCGCGGTTCGGGCTTGGGCGGGCGCAATCAGGAGTTCGCTCTGGCTGCCGCGCTCGATATCGCCGGGCTGAAAGATGTGGTCGTTCTCAGCGCCGGAACCGATGGCACCGACGGTCCCACCGATGCAGCCGGCGCCATCGCCGATGGTGACACGATCGCACGCGGTCTCGATGCGGCAGCCTTTCTCGCTAACAATGATTCCTATCATTTCTTCGAAAATATAGGAGATCTGATCAAAACCGGACCAACCGGCACCAACGTGGCCGACGTCCGCGTAATGCTGCTCCAGTAGACGTGGCGCACGCACTCTTGCGTGCCGTATTCGCACTCCTGCGAATACTAGTTTTATTGCCGCTCCACCTTCAACGGCGGCTTCGGCGCATCCGGTGGCGACGGAATATTCGGGAACGTCACGTCCTCCGCGCCGGCCTTGCGCACCGTCACAGCCCCCCGCCCGGTTTCCAGCCGTAACTGCGGCCCGCCGCTATTGCCCACGATGGTCGCTCCACGATTAGATTCGTCGACCGTGAGCGGCGCGCCGAAATCATTGTGCGCCTCGCCTCGATCTGTCGATGCTTTCAAATCGACTTTTGCTCCCGCCGGCAGCGCCAGATCTAGATCACCGGACCGCGTGTGGACCTCGATCTTCGGCACCGTCTTGCCAATGCGCAGCTCCACATCCCCGCGCTCCAGCGTCAAATCCAGCGACTGCGTGAAGTCGGACATCTGCACGTCGCGCGATCTCGCATTCAAGCGAATCGGCCCAATCAGATTGCTGCCGGTGAACTCGCCCAGCCCCATATGAATCTGGCCGGGCAGCTTTTCCAGGCTGACAGTGATCAGCGGATCCTCGTAGCGCAGCGGCTGAGCGAGATTCCGGAGTTGGATCTGGCCGACATAGGTGCCGCCCACATTCACCTGCCCGTCGATGTTCTGCAGCTCCACATCCTGACCGCGCCCTTTCAGGTCCACCGTGCCCTTCACGCCGATAGCGCGAATAATGTCGCTCTTACGCAGATCGACGCGCACATCGCCGCCGATGTTTTCGAGGCGCACGCCCGCATTGTCGCTGTTGATATCCACGGCGCCGTTCACGTTCTGGATGTCAAAATCTCCGAGCCGCCCGTGCGCTTCGATGGAAGAGCCCATCGGGACGGTAATCTCGAGGTCGGAATTTACGCGCGTGCGGTCGCTCACCCGGTCCTGATTCGTCCGTACAATGATCTGGTCGCCTTGCTGGATCAGTTCGAGCGGTGTTTCTTTGTTAGCGCTGTCCGCGTCCGATTGCTGGAACGAGCGGATGGTCTCCCGGCCGCTGGCCTTCACCATAGTTTCGTCGGCGCCGGTGATCTTCGCATTCCCCCGAAAGCTTTCGATCAGCACCCGGCAATTTTTGACGCACGGCTTCTCGGCAGCCGTCAAAGTATAGTCATAAGGCTCGCCCATGTTGACCATGACGCCGCGCCACGCCCGTCCGGCTGGAAACCAGGAAGCATAATGCCGGGCAGTGTACATCGTGCCGCCGATGACGCAGATCAGAAAGACCAGCATCCATTCCCCGCCCGAAATGCCGTTGCGCGGAATGGGCTTCGACATTACAGCCGCCAATAGAATCTCGATTAATCTCAGACCGCCCCAGGCGATCAATACGAACGGCCAATAGCGCGATATCAGATCTGCTATTGGAATATCCGGCCACAGGTTCCGCGTCAGAAACAGCGCGCCGATGACGATCAGAATTAACGGTCCGATCACCGAGCCGCGTCTCATATCACATTCCCTCCCTGCGGCCTGTTGTCCATGGGAGGCGGCGACATGGGAGGCGGAGGCATCGGATGTGCCACTAATTTCTCCAGTAGCTTTAAGAGACCGAAAGCGATGATCAAGATCGGCCAGGTCCGGCTAAAGCCGTAAACACCGAAATAATCCATGGCCACCAACGTTCCCAGCAGGATCAGCATGATCGGGCCGCGGATCGCCTGCACCAGGTTGTAGCTATTGTCGTTCATGCGTGGCCTCCTGTACGCTGGGGCCGGGGTGCCGATGTTCGGATGACGACAGGCGCTCGTATAGCATGTAAACTCCCAGCGCGATTAAAGCGATCGGCCAATAGCGGATGATCTGGCTGAAGCGGATGATTTCCATGTTATTCAGCAGGAACAGCAGTCCCACGGCGATGAGGACGGCCGGCCCCACCGGAAAACTGGAATGCTGGCCGTGCAGCGGCACCAGGCTGGAGAATTCGTCCACATGCTGGCCCAGTTGGCGCTTGCGGGCCGTGTGGTAGGCTTCGAACGCCATGTAAAACACCCAGACGCCAATCATCATCCCGAACAGCGGCTCCAGGCCGCCCGCGGCATCGTTGCTGCTCACGATGCTGATGAGAATGCCAAGGACCACCACGTGGATCAGCCCTTTGACGTATTGGCCGTTATAGATCGCCCCGACCCCGGGAATAAGGCCGAGCAGGAAAGCAAGCCCGGGCGAGGCTCCGGTATCGGGAATTGGACCACGCGCGCTCACGGGAACTGGGGCGGGCGCCGTATATGGCGACGATTCGGCCGCTGGTCCTCCTGGGGGCGCGGCCACCGGAGTATGCTCCTGGCAGTAAACGGTTCCTCCAGCGCTCACGCGGCAGGCTTCGCAAAGCGGCTTGCCGCAGGCCCGGCAATAAGCTATGGCCGGCAAATCGGGATGATTCACGCAATTCATCGTTGGTTACCTCTTGTCATTTGTCCCACTACTTGGTGTCCCACTACCTGTCGTTCCACTATCTGGCGCGTTCTGAGCCTGCGCTTGATCGGTCCATTCCTTCAATTGCGACTGGACCTCAATCACCAATCGCAGGTTGTCGTAATATTTCACCGCGCGATCCCAAATCCGATGCGTCCGGTCGTCGACCGACTGCCAGATCTTCACCGGATCCAGATCTTGCGGATTCAATTGCCGCGGTTCAATGCCCGTGAAGCGTGCCAGCATTGAGAACGACAGAATCGTCATCGCCATCCCCATGGCGTAACGCGGCTGCAGCACGTGTTCCACCCAGCCACCGAACAGCCTCCGCCACCAGGACGGCCGGTCCGCCGCGCGCTGGCGGCCGTGCGGGATCTCGTGCAGGATTCGCGTCAGCAATTCCGCCGGCGGTTCCACCGTAGCCACGCGCTCCAGGAATCCCGTTGCGCCCTTAACATCCTTCGCTAACTCCGTGCACGCGCTACATCCCTCCAGATGACTCTCGAGGGCAGACTTCTCCTCGCCGTGGAGTGTTCCGTCCACGTAGTCGCACAACAGGATTTCCAGCTCAGCGCACGTCATACCGCAACCTTAAACCGCCGGAGGACGCGAGCCAGCTCGGCCCGCCCCCGGTTCAGCCTCGACTTCACGGTTCCTTCCGGAACATTCAGCACCTGCGCGATCTCCCGATATTCTAATTCTTCGAGGTCGCGGAGGATCACTGTTTCCCGCAATTCCGGCGAAAGTTTTTGCAAGGCCGTCTGCAACAATTCGCTGGCCTCTCGTCCCGCCAGCATTCCATCCGTCCTCGCCGACATAGCCGTGCTCTCTTCGAGCGCCACGGCCTGATCCTCAATCGACTCCGTAGCGCGTTCCATCCGCGTCCTGCGGTAATGATCGATCAGCAGATTCCTGGTCAACCTGGTCAACCATACTACGAACAATCCTTCGCCCGAGCGAAAGCTCTTCAGATTCTTGAACACCCGCAGAAAAACGTCTTGAGTCAAATCCTGCGCCTCGGCATCGCTGCTGGTGAAACGGTAGCAGATCGAATAAACCCGCCGCGTATGCAGCTTGACAAGGTCTTCCCAAGCAGCGTCCTGGCCGCTGAGGCAGCGTTCTACGAGTTGGGCATCTGCGTCCAAGCCAATGCTCGCCTGACGTTGTGAAAAGGGTGGCGCCCAATTCCATTTTGCTGCCGGAACTGCCACCGTGGCCATGATTCCTCTTATCTCCTGCTTCCACTAAAAGAAACGAGGATTTATGATAAGAAGTTCACTTGAATCCAAGATTTACATTCTACAAGGGTCTTGTCCAGCGTACCAGTTCCGATTGGGGTGCGCCTAGAGGGATTCCGCCCAGGGGAGCCCGGTGGTAGCCGCCGGCGACCGCCCGACTGGCCACCGCTGGACCATCCGGCTGCTCCTGGGCGCCGGAGCCTTGCTGCTGATCGCGTGGCTCTTTTACCGCGTCCGGGGAAGCTCCTTTCAATGGCAGCTTTTCCTGGGTACCCTCTCGCATGTGAGCTGGATCTGGTTAGCTGCCTCCATCGTGCTGATCTTACTGACCTACTGGGGCCGCGCGCTGCGCTGGGAGGTGATGCTGCGGCCTTTGGGAGCCACTCTGACCATCCGGAAACTGACCTATGACACGGCCATTGGCTTTACGGCCGTGGTTTTACTCGGCCGGGCCGGCGAGGTCGTGCGGCCTTACTTGATTTCGGTTAGTGCCGGCGTGCCCTTTTCGTCCCAGGTTGCGGCCTGGATGCTGGAGCGTATTTTGGACCTGCTGGCCGTACTACTGCTGTTTGGCTTTGCGCTGGCATGGATCCCGAGCCGGGGATTGGCTGTTGGTCCAGCCCTTCGATGGGCATTGGGGGCGGGCGGGTACGTAGTGGCCGGAATCGGGGTTGCATCCGTGGTATTCCTGGTGCTATTCAGGAATTTCTCTGAGGCCGCGCAGGGCCGGCTTCTCGGCGCATTGATCTTTCTACCCGAGAATTACTACAAACGCGTAGAACGGATGTTGACGGCGTTCTCGAAGGGCATGGAATCCACGCGGGACTCGTTGTCGTTGGTTTTGTTACTGGCTTATACCGTCTTGGAATGGACACTAATCATAGCTGCCTACTACACGCTTTTTCACTCATTCCCAGTCAGTGCAGGTTTTAAAATTACAGACGTAGTAATTATATTGGGCTTCATGGCCTTTGGAAGCATCGTTCAGATTCCGGGAATCGGGGGCGGCATCCAGGTTGTGTCAGTTCTGGTGTTTACAGAGATATATCACCTTCCGGTCGAGGCTGCGGCCGGCCTAGCAGTCTTCATTTGGATTATTACGTTTGTAGTTATTGTCCCGGTTGGTTTTATTTGCGCGTTTCGCGAGGGCCTGAACTGGAGTAAATTCAGGCAGCTCCCCAAGGACGTTTCCCTATGACCTGCCCGTTCTGCGGATTCAAAGAAGACCGCGTTATCGACTCCCGCGAAAGCAAGGAGGGGGATGTCATTCGGCGACGCCGGCAATGTCTCAAATGCGAGCGGCGCTTCACTACTTACGAGCGTAGCGACGAAATCCCCTACATGGTCGTCAAGAAGGACGGACGGCGCGAGAAGTTCGACCGCCAGAAAGTGCTGAATGGGCTCCTGAAGGCCTGCGAAAAGCGCCCCGTTCCCATGGCCAAGCTGGCCGAGCTGGTGGACGCCGTGGAGAGCCGTCTTTCAGACAATGCTGACCGGGAAATTAGTACTACAGACATAGGAGAAATGTTGATGGACAAACTGAAGAACCTCGACAAAATCGCATATGTGCGCTTCGCTTCAGTTTACCGTGACTTCCAGGACGTCGAGGCTTTTCTCAATGAACTGAAGAACTTAGTTCTCCAAAAGCGCCCTTGATGTCCGTTGCTGGGCGGAGGCGCCAGATCTCAGGGCACGGAGCTAAGTTTCGTGTAACCAATCCAAAACGTAGACATCTTCTATTTAGGGCTTAACTTCGTAATCGATTCGAGTTATAATCGATTGCTACATTCGGACGGCAGGGCGGCTTACGGCGCAGCGGAGGCGGTAGTCTGCATAGCCAGTTTAACATAACCCCATGCGGGAGCGGAGTTTGTGCCCGGTTGGGAGGTGAGTATCCAAGTGGATCAGTTTGAAGATCAGTTCTTAACCGACAGTCACGAGCCCCTGGGGATTCCCTTCGACGAAGAAACTAATTTCTTCCATCCCGAGGAAGTTCAAGACGAAGAGTTCCCTGCGGTCCAGCAGGTCGAAGAGTCGATTTACACCGACGACCCGGTGCGAGTGTATCTACGCGAAATGGGCGCGGTTCCACTATTGACTCGCGAAGGGGAAGTCAACCTCGCGCGGCGCATGGAGCGCGGGAAGCTGCGGATGCAGAAGTCCATCAGCCGTTCCGCGCTGGTCCAATTACGAGTGGTCGAGATCGCTGAGTTGTTGAAACAAGGCGAAGAAGAACTGGACAATTTTGTCGACCTGGGAGATGTGGAAGAAGGCAGTCCGGCCGACACCAAGAAACAAGCCGAGGTCCGGGCGGAGTTCGCCGAAATCATCGCGCTGCACAAGCGCCAGCAGCAGTTGTTCGAGAGAGTGGATTCGGTCCCGCTGAGCAACAAAAAGATCCGCCGCCGGTGGGTGGGAAAGCTGAGCCGGTGCAAGGTAGAGATTTCGCGAGAGATCCGCCGGGTCGCATGGCTCCCCTCCCGCTGGAAGCAGTTTGCCAAGGAAATCGAGCACGCCGTGGAACAACTGGGCCATCTGGACCTGGAATTCCGCAAACTGGAAGGCCGCAATGGTGTGGCCGCGCAAGCCCGCGCGCGCGAGCTAAAGCGCGAGATTCGTAAGCTCGAGACCGCCGCCGGCGCATCGATCACCGACCTGAAGCACAGCTTGTCGGTAATCCGGCACGGGGAAATCGAAGCTGAACGCGCCAAGAAAGACCTGGTCGAAGCCAACCTCCGACTGGTGGTTTCCGTCGCGAAAAAGTACGTTAACCGTGGGCTGCACTTACTGGATCTGATCCAGGAAGGTAATATCGGTTTGATGCGCGCCGCCGATAAATTCGAGTACCGGCGCGGTTACAAATTCTCTACTTACGCCACTTGGTGGATCCGGCAAGCCATCACCCGCGCCATCGCCGACCAGTCTCGCACCATCCGCATCCCGGTGCACATGAACGAGAGCATGAACAAGTTCCTGCGCGCCACGCGCGAGCTGGAAAAGGAACTGGGCCGTGCTCCCACTAACGATGAGATCAGCCGCCGGATGGATATTCCGGTCGAGAAAGTGCAGAAGTTGAAGACCATCTCGCGCGATCCGGTGTCACTGGAAACCCCGGTGGGCCGCGACGGTGAATCGGCGCTGGGCGACTTGATCGAGGATCGCTGGGTGGGATCGCCGGTGGATGCGGTGATCGATTCCAACGTTCGGGACGAGACCGCCAATATTTTGAAGACCCTGTCTCCGAAGGAGGAGAAAGTGATCCGGCTGCGCTTCGGCATCGGCTGCGAGCGCGAGCACACTCTGGAAGAGATCGGGCAAGAGTTCGATGTCACTCGCGAGCGCATCCGTCAGATCGAAGCCAAGGCTCTGCGTCAGCTTCGGTCGCCTGAACGGGCGCGCCATTTGCGCGCTTTACTGGCTGCCAGATAAAGCCGCTTCCTGCTCCTGTGAAAGGCCGGGCGAATAGTCCGGCCTTTTTATTCGGTAAGAGCTCTATCCATGGGCCAACTGGCGAATTCGATCCAGCACCAGACCGATATCTTCTCTTTGAGTCCGATAATTTGCAATGCAGGCGCGTAAGCCGAGTCGTCCGCGGATCTGGACGGGACCCAACAGCGCGGTCCCTTCCTCCACCAATCGCCTCAAAACCGCCTGATTTTCCGCGTCGCTGCGGTCCTTCAACCTCAGGCAAACGGTACTAAGACGAACCGGCGCAAGCAGTTCCAAAACTGGGTCTTGCTCGATTTGCTGGGCCATATATCGCGCCAGCTCGAGAGTATGGTCAATTGCGCTCACGAACGCGTTCAGTCCGAACGCCTGCAGCGAGCACCAGATCTTGAGCGCTTTGAAACTGCGCGAAAGCTCCGGACCGTACTCCAGGTAGTTGGTCAGCAGCGGATCTTCATCGATCGTCAGGTAGGACGATGCGAACTGAAATGCGCGCCTGAGCTTGTTCCGATCCTTCACCAGAAGACAGCCCGCCTCCAAAGGAGCAAAGAGCATCTTGTGTGGATCGAGCGCAATGGAATCGGCTCGCCCGCAGGGCAGCAATTCGTCCCTGGATCGATCGCTCAGCACAAACAGCGCGCCGTAAGCGCCGTCGATATGCAGCCACAAATCTTCCTGGGCGCAGAACGCGGCCAACTCCGGAATCGGATCGATTGCTCCGGTATTGATCGTCCCCGCCGCGGCCACCACACAGAACGGCTGATGCCCGGCTTCGCGATCCTGGCGGACAGCGGCCTCCAGCAGATCGACGCGCATGCGGAAGGTGGCGTCGACCGGAATTTTGCGCACACAATCCAGACCCAGGCCCAGAATGACAGCGTTCTTCTCGATAGACCGGTGGGCCTCTTCGGAAGTGTAAAGCACCAGCCGCCCCCGTCCGGCCTGCAAGCCATCACGACGAAAATCACCGGGATACTTGTCCACAATCGCAGTCGCGATCGCCGCCAGCGACGCCATTGAGCCGCCGCTCGTAAGGATGCCTCCGGACGTCTCCGGACACTTGAACAATCCGCCGAGCCAGCCGATCACTTTACGTTCGATCACGCTCGCGGCCCCGGAGAGCTGCCAGAAATTGCAGTTCTGGTTGAGAGCAGCGGCGATTCCTTCCGCAAACGGAGCGATGCCGTTGGGCGGTGGCAAGACATACGCCAGGAAGAGCGGGTGCGCGACCGTGGTCGAATTCGGCGCAACTTTCTCGGCGATCAACTGAAACAACCGATCGATCCCGATACCATCCGCCGGGAACGGCTGGCTGTAAAGCTCTTGGAGCGCTTGCCGATCCAGACGCGGGACCACGCTGCGGGCCGGAATGGACTGCTCGTAGCTCTTCAGAAACTCGGTCAGCAGAGCGCCGGCCTGCTCGATTTCGCGATCGTCCAGATTCAGGCGCCGCGTGGGAGACCTCGCCGTCGAAGAGCAAGAAAGGTCAATGTGAGGCAAGCCGCCAGCAAGAGGCCATCGCGCAGCAGAGTCCGGGCGCTGATCGGCTCACCGAGACCGAAGCATCCGCAGTCGACCTTCAGCCCTTGCGCGTAAGCATGTGCCATGATTCCGAAAAAGACGCCGAGCAAAATCGCGGCCGCGGCAGCCGTATAGCGCAAGGCAAAACCCGCCGCCAGCAGGAGGCCCAGAAGTAGCTCCAGCCAGGGGATGGTCCGGCCCAGCGTCAGCACCAACCATTGCGGCAACAGCTGGTAGGCATCGATGGACATCGCGAACACCAGCCAGGGCTCGCGTAGTTTCGTATAGGCGGCGTAAAGAAAAACCACCGCCATGATCAGCCGTAGAGGTAGGATCAAACGCCGCACGTTATTGCGAGAGTAGCTGGTCGATGAAGCGGCGCAGAATTTCGTAGCCGGCGCCGCCGGGAACGCGATACTGCTTCGACCGGTGCGTCAGGATCAACGTGGGCGTTGAGGAAACATTGGCGTTGCGGCCGGCCTGAATATCCTGCTGCACTTCAGCGATGATGGCCGGATCTTTGGCCAGCGCCCGCACTTTCTGCGCCTCCACCGGTGTCAGAATGCTGCACACCGTTTGGTCCACTTTACCGCTCGCGGCCCAGCTTTCCTGGGTGCGAAAAAGCACGTCACCGGCCTGTTCGTACTTGCCCACTCGACTGGCCGCGCAGGCGTAGCAAGCCGCTTCCATGGCATGCGGATGCATCGGCAACGGGAACTCGTGATGGATCAAGTAGACTTTGCCTTTGTCCACGTAGTCCGCCATGAGTGGAACCAAGGTCCTCTCGTAGAGCGCCTTGCAAGCCGGGCATTGATAATCGCTGTAAACGTCGAGCTGGATGGGGGCGCCGGGCGTGCCGCGGCCCTTCACTTGAGCGGCGGGTGAGGCTAAGGTTGCCGCTAGCAGCGCCAACAAAAGAGTTGCCATTCTCATAGTGATGAAATAATTCTAGCGTTAAACTAGAAGACTATGTTCAAGACGCTTCTTGGAATCGCCATCTGCGCGTGCTTCTTTGCGGTACTTGCTTTTAGTCAGGCGGAGATCGGCAGTGCCACGCTGAATGGTACCGTGACCGACCCGACGGGCGCTGCCGTTCCAAACGCAAAAGTTACCGTGACGAGTCCTCAAACTGGCCTCACCCGGACCACCACCACCAACGACACAGGGCTGTACAGCTTCCCGCAATTGCCCGTTGGAACTTACGACCTGACCGTTGAGGCCAACGGCTTCAAGCTGACCAAGCGGACCGGCGCGTCGCTCACCATTGGTGCAGTAGCCACCGTGGATGTGCCGCTTGAGGTAGGAGGAACGCAGGAGACCGTCAGTGTCAACGCCGAGGTCCCGGTGGTCGAGACTACTCGTTCGCAGACCAGCACTACGGTGACCAGTCAGCAGGTCAGCAACCTGCCCATTAACGGCCGCAACTTTTTGGACTTCACGGTGCTGACTCCAGGTGTAGAGCGCGATCCGACCCGCACCGGCGATCTTTCGTTCGGTGGGCAGCGAGGCACCAGCAATAGCCTGCTAGTGGATGGCGCCGACAGCAATAACGTGTTCTTTGGACAGTCCACCGGCCGGGCCGGTACTGGCCGGAATCCTTACAGCTTCAGCCAGGACGCGGTTCAGGAATTCCAGGTCAATACCAACGGTTATGCCGCGGAGGTTGGGCGCGCAGGCGGCGGCGTGATCAACGTCATCACTAAGTCCGGCACGAACGAATTCCACGGCGCGGCCTTTGAGTTCTACCGGGATAAAGCTCTCAATGCCAACGCCTGGGAGAACAACGCTCGCGGGCTGCCCAAACGCGCTTACCATTTCAATCAGTTCGGCGGCGATATCGGTGGGCCGATCTGGAAGAACAAGGTATTCTTCTTCTTCGACTATGACGGCCAGCGCAATACCACACCGAATACCGTTTTCCTACAGGTGGCGCCCCCTTCCGATGCTCTATCGCAGCAGGCCTTCCAGCAGCTACAGCCCTATTTGGCCTCCTACGCCCAGGCGTTGAACAACGATGTTTACCTGGGCAAGGTCGATTTCGATCTTACGAACAACCAGCGGCTCAGCGTTCGCTATAACGCGAACCGGTTCGTCGGCCAGAATTTCGAGAATGGCGGCTTCAACAGCGCCGCCGAGCACACCGGCAACAGCAACGTAACAACGGATAATATCGCGGGCAACCATACCTATATCCTGGGTGCGCACGGCGTGCTCGAATCGCGCTTTATCTTCACGCGCGACGACGAGCCGGGATTGGCGAATTCCACAGCTCCGGAAGCCATAATAAAACAGAGCGGCCAGACGGTCCTGCAAATCGGCCGTAATAGTTTTAGCCCGCGCTACACGAACGCGAAGACCTATCAGTGGGTGGAGAGCTACTCCCTTATCTCCGGCCGCCACTCGCTGAAATTTGGTGTGGACATGGACTTTCAGAGGATCGGCAACTACTTCCCGGGCAACTTCAGCGGATCCTTCACCTTCAACAGCTATGCCGATTTCGCTTCGCGCAACGCGGCCACCTTCACGCAGGCCTTCGCAGGAGCAGGAACCAACGGCCCGCTGTCGAATCCGAACGTCAATGAATTCGCGTTGTACGCCGAAGATAGTTGGCGCGCGACGGACCGTCTGACGCTGAACTATGGCATCCGCTACGACCTCTTTGATTACGCCAACCCGAGCGTTCACAATCCCGATCCTGGTCTCGCGGCTCTTGGTCTGGACACGGCCAAGATCAACCTGGACGAGAACAATATCGCGCCGCGCTTCGGCTTCGCATTTAAGGTGAATCGCAGCGGGACCATCGTGGCGCGCGGCGGCTACGGGATTTACTACGGCCGTACGCCGTCTATCCTGACCGGCACGGCTTTCACGCAGAACGGCATCCAGGTTCAGACGTACACGCTAAACGCAGCTACTGGCGGGATACCTGTTTATCCGAGCACTCTCTCCGCTCCTCCGGCTCTGAACCGGACTCCCGACATCTATGTCTTCGCTCACAACTATGTTCAACCGCTCACGCAGCAATGGAGCTACAACACCGAATTTCAACTCGGCCGGGATTATGGGATTACGCTCGGCTACCTGGGGGTGAAGGGCGAGCACCTGACGCGCACGCGCGACATCAACTTGTTCCCTCCGGCTTTGGTTCAAGGGACATTGAATGGCGCACCCGTCAGCTTCCTGCAATATCCAGGAACTGGCGGACCAGCGCGGCCGGATCGCGCTTTCGGACGCGTCAGCATCTTCGATAGCGGCGCGGATTCCATTTATCAAGGTGGCTTCATCCAACTCACCAAGCGCCTCTCCCATAGCCTGTCGGTTCAGACGTCGTATACATTTTCCAAGGTGATCGATGACAAACCGGATCAGACGCAAGTAGTGGTGGGAACCGACGATTCCAAGCAGGTTACGTTTCCGACCCTGCCGGGCCTCGATCGCGGCCGCGGGAATTCCGATATCAATCACCGTTTCGTGTTTGCCGGAATCTGGGATATCAACTACGCGCATTCGCTGAACAATGCCGCTGCGAGGGCGCTATTGGGCGGTTATCAACTCTCGCTGATCAGCCAGGTCCAGAGTGGGCGGCCCTATACCGCCGGCCTCAGCACCGATGCGAACAATGATGGAGACTTTTCGACAGATCGGCCGCCTTACGTGGGCCGAAACACCATCCAAGGTCCGAACTTCATGACGGCGGACATGCGCTTCACGCGCGACATCCGTATCTGGGAGCGGTCCAGTCTGCGCTTGATGTTCGAGGCTTTCAACGTCACCAACCGCGCCAATTACAGCAGCATCAACACGACCCAATACATTTATACGCCAGCTACGCGGGCGTACGTGACGAATCCGGCATTCCTGACACGCACCGCGACCTTCGATCCGCGTATTCTGCAGCTCGCAGCGAAATTCACTTTCTGAGCGACTGCTGCCGCGACGTGACAAAATAAGTTTGCGTGGTTTCCTTCACCTGCAATATTTGCGGTGCTTACAACGAGGTGCAAGCGTTCGCTACCGAGCCCGCCAGTTGCGCGTGCGGATCGAATGTTCGCTTGCGCGCGCTCATCCATTTGCTGTCGATGGAGCTGTTCGGGACCAGCCTTGTTTTGGCGCAATTCCCGACGCTGAAAGCTATTCGCGGCTTGGGCTTGAGCGATCAGACCGGATACGCGGGAATCCTGGCGGAGAAGTTTGACTACACCAACACTTATTACGATCGCGAGCCGCGCTTCGACATCGCCGAAGCGCATCCGCAGCTTGCTGGAACGTTGGACTTTATTCTGCTGGCCGACGTGCTGGAACATATCGCACCGCCAGTGGAGCGGGCCCTCGAAGAGGCCTGCCGGTTGCTCAAGCCGCGCGGATTCTTGGGGATCACGATCTACTGCAACCCGCAAGACGAGATGCGCGAGCACTTTCCCGAGCTCAATGAATTCCGCATCCTGCGGCTCGGCGATTCCGAAGTCCTGGTCAACCGGCGGAGGGACGGGCGCCTGGAAGTCCGCGACGATCTGATCTTTCACGGCGGATCGGGGGCGACACTGGAAATGCGGGAGTATGGCATAACAGCGCTGGAGAACCAACTACTAAGCGCCGGATTTCGGGAGGTGTTTTTTCTGGCCGGGAATCTGCCGCCGATCGGCGTCCTGTTCGATCACGACGTTTCCCAGCCGCTGATCGCCCGCAAAGAACCGTTCCTGATGGACCGATGTGCCTTGAGACAATTCGTGGAGCAGTGGCGCGCGGCCAGTGAACTGGCTGAAGGCAGGCAAGGCCGAGCCGACACCCTTGCGGCCCAGGTCCGAATGGCGGAAGAGTCGCGCTGGCTGCGGTTGGGGAGGAAGCTGGGGGTGGGGCCGAAGTTCAGCATGCCGGAATGATAGCGCACGCATCCCTGCGAGTCTTGTTTGCCCTCTTGCACCGTTGATGAGCGGCGATGCATCCAATATCCTGTGCGAGTTAAGCGTACACCCTATTGTCTACTGACAAATAGGTGATAAGATTAAGGAAAGTCTAATGTCCGTCGCTACTTCCATCGTCCCCCCGGTTTCGCGGCTGGTATCGACGAATCTCCTGCAACTCATCGGTCATACGCCGCTGATCCGCATGGAGCGTATCGCGCATGACCTTCCGGGTGTCGAGATCTACGGCAAGGCTGAGTTTTTCAACCCCGGCGGTTCGGTGAAGGACCGGGCGGCGCTTAATATGATCCTGGATGGGGAGCGCACGGGCAAACTGACTCACGATCGTGTGCTGTTGGATGCCACCAGCGGGAACACCGGGATCGCCTACGCCATGATCGGGGCTTATCGCGGCTACAAGGTTAAGCTGTGCCTGCCGAAAAACGCCTCCATGGAGCGCAAGCATGTCTTGCAGGCTTATGGCGCCGAGATGGTCTTCAGCGATCCTGGCGAGGGATCGGACGGGGCGATTCGTCTGTGCCGCGAGATCTATAACCAGGATCCCGATCGTTACTTTTACCCCGATCAGTACAACAACCCGGCCAATTGGAAAGCGCATTACGAAGGAACGGCGATGGAGATTGTTGCCCAGACGGCCAGCCGCATCACGCACTTCGTGGCCTGCATGGGGACCAGTGGAACATTCACGGGTAACTCGCGGCGTCTCCGCAAGGAAATACCGGGCATCCAGTGCATCTCGGCCCAGCCTTCTTCCGGTTTCCATGGTCTCGAAGGACTGAAGCATATGCCGACCGCGATCGTTCCCGGCATTTACGATCCCGCTCTGGCCGACGATAACATCTGGATCGAAACTGAGGACGCTTACGCGATGTGCCGCCGGATCGCTCGCGAAGAAGCGCTGCTGGTGGGCATCTCGTCGGGCGCGAATCTGGTGGCGGCGCGGGCGGTGGGCCGAAAGTTAGTGGACACCGGCCAGACGGGCGTGATCGTGACCATTCTATGCGACGGCGCGTACAAATATTTGAGCGAGCCGTTCTGGAGCGAACCGAACGGAGCGTGATCCCGATTGGGCAGTATGATCCGACCTCGTTAGCATGATCCAAATAGACCAAGGGGCATGGGATACGATGGTTTCGCATGCCGAGAAGACATTTCCCAAAGAGTGTTGCGGCGTGATGCTCGGTTTGGACGGCGTGGTGCGGGAAGCTGTACCGTTGCCGAATACATACACCGGCCCGCAGGAAGACTTCTTCGTGATGGATCCTAAGGACCTGAATCGAGTGGACCGGGAAGGGCGCGAGAAAGGCTTGGAGGTTTTAGGCGTGTTTCACTCTCATCCCGATTGCGACGCGTATTTTTCCAAACGTGACCTGGCCAACTCCTGCTCCTGGTTTTCGTACGTCGTACTATCGATAAAGAACGGGCGCTTCGATCACGCCAATAGCTATCGGCCGGACTTTGACCAGAAGGAAGCCCCCAAGGAAGAATTGATCTATGGCTAAGATTCTGATTCCCACTCCGCTCCGCCAATATGCCGGCAAGCAGGACGCGGTACAGCTGGCGGGCAAAACCGTGGGCGAGGTATTGCACTCGCTGACCAGCCAGTATTCCGACCTGCGGAGGCATCTCTACAATGACGAAGGCAAGCTGCGGAGTTTTGTGAACGTCTATGTCAACGACGAAGACATTCGTTATTTGAGCAAAGAAGCGACGCCGTTGAAAGATGGCGACACGGTCTCGATTGTTCCCAGCATCGCCGGCGGGTCGGCCGGAATCGCCGCGCCCCCGGTGACGCTGTCGAAAGAGGAAATCCTCCGCTATAGCCGCCACCTGATCATGCCGGAAGTCGGCATGGACGGGCAGTTGAAGCTGAAGAACGCCAAGGTCGCGCTGATCGGCACCGGCGGATTGGGCGCGCCGCTTGGCATGTATCTAGCGGCCGCGGGCATCGGGCGGATCGGCCTGGTGGACTTCGATGTCGTGGATTTCACCAATCTGCAGCGGCAGGTGATTCACGGGACCAAGGATGTCGGACGCAAGAAGCTGGACTCGGCGGCGGATACCATGCTGGACATCAATCCGTACCTGGAGATCGACCGGCACGAGACCGCGCTCACCAGCGAGAACGCCCTCCAGATTCTGAAGGACTACGACATCGTGGTCGACGGCACAGATAATTTTCCAACCCGGTATCTGGTGAACGACGCCTGTGTCCTGCTGGGAAAGCCGAACGTATACGGATCGATTTTCCGCTTTGAGGGTCAGGCCACGGTGTTCGCCTACCAAGGCGGACCGTGCTATCGCTGCCTGTATCCTGAGCCGCCACCTCCGGGTCTGGTGCCGAGCTGCGCCGAGGGCGGCGTACTGGGCATTCTTCCAGGAACCGTCGGCTTGATTCAGGCGACCGAGACCGTGAAGCTGATCCTGGGCATCGGCGAGCCGCTGGTGGGAAGGCTGTTGCTCTATGACGCGCTGGCCATGCGGTTCCGGGAGCTGAAGTTGCGCCGGAATCCTGAATGCCCGGCGTGCGGCGACCATCCGACTATTCGGGAGCTGATCGATTACCAGCAGTTCTGCGGGATTCCGAATCAACAGCACGAGCCAATCGCGGCCGAAGGCGACATCGATCCGGTGGAAGTGAAGGCCAAGATCGATCGCGGCGATCCGTTCGTGTTGATTGACGTGCGCGAGCCGCACGAATATCAGATCTGCAAAATCCCGTACGCGAAGCTGATACCGCTGGGCGACCTGCCTAAGCGCGTCAACGAACTCGATTCAGCCGATGAGATCGTGGCTCATTGCAAGAGCGGGATGCGGAGCGCTAAGGCGGTGGATTTTCTGAAACAGGCCGGATTCCGCAAAGTGCGGAATATGAAGGGCGGTATCCTGGCTTGGAGCGATAAGGTGGATCCGAGCGTGCCGAAATACTAATGGGTTCGTTTTTGCAGGTGCCGCGCCGTCCCAGCCAGGGAAGGGCATCGCGGCGGGCGCCTCGGTTAAGTACCAGGTACGATGACCACGCGAGAACATTTTCTTTTCCTTGGAAAACAGCGTTTTACGCGAATTTTCCAGTTGGCTGGGGCACTTCGGATGTGATACGATAGGTTAGCTTTCATGGATCGCATCCGCGAAGCAGTTCCGCACAATCCCCAAAAACGGAGTTAACGACACCACAGAATGAGTTTCACAGTGTTCCTCGGAAATTTGCCCGTCTGGGTTACCAAGGATGACATCAAGTCCTGGCTTAACGCAGAAAACCTCGTCTACGATGACGTGAAGGTGATCCGCAATCCTGAGACCCAGGAGTCCAAGGGGTTTGCATTTATCGACACGCCCAACTCGGAAGAGATGAACTTGATCATCCGCCGTTTCGACCGTGCACCGCTGGAAGACCGGCTGCTGCGGGCCAACCAAGCCCAGCCCCCCAGGTCCAAAAGCCAAGGCCCAGGTCCCGGAGGACCAACCGGTCAGGTGAATCGAGGAGCGCCGCCCGCCGGTCCGCGCCGTGAACGCGGAGGCAGAAAGCATAAGCGCCCCACTAACAACAATCCGAACGGACCGCAAGGACCTCACAGCGCATTCGCGGAAGAATTGGCCAAAGCTCTCTAATTTCAGGCGCGCTTTTATCCTCAGCTCCGCCGCTAGCATACTATCCCTCCTGTAACTCCTAGGACTGCATTTCAGACATCAGTTCTGTTATCAGTGTTATACTCAATGGCGCACAGTTTAACTTGGGTAATTCTACCCGCGGTGCACAGTCCGCTCGGTTGAGGGTGGTGGTGTCGTGAATAGCCTTCTTATCATTCGCGTCCTCTTTATCCTGCTGCTGGCAACATCCGCTTGGTATTTGCGGCCTTTCGATCTTTCCAATCAATACGCAGCAGGGGCCGGCCTGGCTTTCGGAGTAGCTATCGTTCTGTTCGAAATCCAGGTTCGGAAAATTACGCTCAAACGCATATTCGGCGCGGCCTTTGGATCTCTTCTCGGAATCATTGGAGCTTATTTGATCTCATTGGTCCTGTCGCGCGCGATTCCCGCCCCTTCCACCACGGTTTCCTTTCTGCAGCTGTTGGTGCTGCTGTGGATGGCCTACGTCGGGCTGGTGGTCGGCGCAAGCAAGGGCGAGATGCTGAACCTGGGCGCGCTGGGCGGACTTTTCGGCGGCGAACAGACCTCCAGCCAGTCGTTCAAGATCCTGGATACCAGCGTCATTATCGACGGCCGCATCGCCGATATTGTAGAGACGGGATTCATGGATGGTACGCTGGTAATCCCCCAGTTCGTACTCCGCGAACTGCAACTGGTAGCAGATTCGGCCGATTCGCTCAAACGCAATCGCGGCCGCCGCGGCCTGGACATTTTGCAGCGCGTCCAAAAGATGACCCAGCTCAACGTTCAGATTCTAGAGGATGATTTTCCCAACGTTCATGAAGTGGACATGAAGCTGATCGAGCTCGCCAAGGTTTACAACTGCAAGATCGTCACCAACGATTTCAACCTGAATAAGGTCGCGCAGCTACATGGCGTCGAGGTTCTGAACATTAATGAACTCGCCAATGCCCTCAAGCCCATCGTTCTACCGGGCGAAACGATGCGCGTCTTCATTCTCAAGGAAGGCAAAGAGTACAACCAGGGAGTCGCTTATTTGGATGACGGTACGATGGTGGTGGTGGATAACGCCAAGAAGATGATCTCGCGAACTATCGACATTTCCGTCACCAGCGTCCTTCAAACCACCGCCGGTAAGATGATTTTCGGCCGGTTTGACGACCGCGTCCACGCTGTCCACGATAAGAGCCAGGGCCATTCGGAGCGCCAGTCGACTGGTCCTCGGGAGCAGCAACCATCTACTACAGGCGCGCAAACGGCGGAAGCTCGGGGCTCAGGTGTTGGAGCAGCGGGCTAAAGGATCGAGATGAAAGTTTCGGTAATCCTCCCCGCCGCGGGGCTGGGAACTCGAATGGGGCGCGCTGTCCCCGAGAAGGCCGGCACTAGCCGCAAGCAGTTCATGCTGCTGGAGGGATCGCCCATTCTGTTGCATACGATCCGGAAATTTGTTTCCACGCCGGCGGTCAGCGAGATCGTAGTGGCCTTACGCGCGGAAGACCTGGAGTGGGTCCGGGATCTGCTGGAGCGGGAAACGTTCGCCAAGCCGGTGAGGCTGGTAGAGGGCGGCGACAGCCGGCAGGAGTCGGTAGAAAATGCCTTAGCGACCCTCAGCCCAGGAACGGAGCTGGTCGCGGTGCATGACGCCGTCCGGCCATTTATCGAACTTTCTGTTCTCGATAAAGTTTTTGCCGAAGCTCAGGAAACCGGCGCGGCCATTGTGGGCATCGTTCCGGTGGACACGGTCAAGCAGGTCCATCGCAATAAGATCCGGCAAACTATCCCACGCGAGCGTCTGATTCTGGCGCAAACGCCGCAAGTGTTCCGCTACGATTTACTGAAGCAGGCTTTTGCCAAGGCACGTGAGGATGGCTTCGCCGGGACGGATGAATCGAGTCTGGTGGAGCGGCTGGAGCAGGTGGAAGTGAGCGTGATTCCGGGCAGCGACCGCAACATCAAAATCACGAAACCGTCAGATATGGATCTCGCCCGGTTATTTCTGGCCGAGGAGCTGGCTCCCCGGGTCTCCACTTGACGGATCTGCGAATAGGGCAAGGCTGGGATGTGCACCGCCTTGGGCCCAACCGCCCGCTCATCCTGGGTGGCGTGAAAATTGAATCCGAGTTTGGACTGGAAGGTCACTCCGACGCCGATATTCTCTCGCATGCCATCACCGACGCTTTGCTCGGCGCCGCGGCCTTGGGCGACATCGGCATGCATTTTCCCGATTCGGATGCAAAATGGAAAGACGCCGATAGCGCGCAGTTTCTGCGGGCCGCCCGCGACCTGGTCGCAGCTCAGGGGTATAGCATCGTAAATGTGGATTCGACTGTAATACTCGAGCGTCCACGACTGAAAGACTTTCGGCATGCGATCCGGGAGAAGCTCGCCGAAACGCTGGCTCTCGAAGTTGGCCAGGTTTCGGTGAAATTCAAGACCGCGGAAAAAACAGGACCGGTCGGCGAAGGCCGGTCGGCGGAGGCTCAAGCATTGGTAACGATATGCCGACAGCATTAATCACCGGAGCTTCCGGCGGCATCGGCCTCGAGCTCGCCCGTGTCTTTGCACGGGAGGGCTATGGTTTGGTTTTGGTCGCTCGCAACCAAAAGCGTTTGGAAGAGATCGCTCAGGAGCTTCGTTCCACCGAGGCACAGGTGATTGCCATCGATCTTTCATTGCCTGGCGCCCCCGAGGAGATTCAGGGCAAAGTGCCAAAAGTTGATGTTCTGGTCAACAACGCGGGCTTCGGAGTGTTCGGGAAATTTGCCGACAAGGGCCTGGCCGAAGAGCTGAACATGATGCAGCTCAATATGACGGCGCTGGTGGCTTTGACGAGGTTGTATTTGCCGGCCATGATATCGGCCGGGAATGGGAAGATCATGAATGTCGCTTCCACGGCCGCGTTCCAGCCCGGTCCGTTAATGGCCATCTATTTCGCGACCAAAGCTTTTGTGCTTTCATTTTCCGAGGCGATCGCAAACGAGCTGGAAGGCACCGGCGTCATCGTGAGCGCGCTCTGTCCGGGACCAACCGCGTCCGATTTTCAAGCGCGCGCCAAAATGCAGAATTCCGGCCTGGTGAAGGGTAAAAAGATGATGGACTCCCGGACGGTGGCAGAGATCGGCTACCGCGGGCTGGTGGCCGGAAAGACAATCGTGATCCCAGGGTTCGGGAATAAACTGTTGACCCAATCCCTGCGGTTGAGTCCCCGGAGCGTTGTCACGAAGATGGTGCGGCGAATGCAGGAAGAGCACTAACGCCGGCGGTACGCTGTGATTCCTTCGCCGGCCGCGCCGCTGAGCATTTCCAATTCTGGCGGAATCGCGACCGATGCAGCGCCGTTGGCGAAAAATACTCCACCGCTTGCCAGCATCTGCGTGACACTTGCCATCACCAGGGTCATCTCGACACGGCTATAACCGGTAGTGGCCGCAACCACCAGGTCGAATCCCTGGCCTGGCCCTGTGTCGACGGTTTGGGTGGCAACACTCAGGTCTTCAGCACGGACGCGCGCGCTATTCTTTCCTCCCGATTTTGCCGTGACAGCGCGAACGTGTGAAAGAACCCAGGGGTTGATGTCGAACACGACCACGTCCAGGTTGCCTGGCTTAGCCAGCCCCGATGCCAGAGCCGCTTCCACACTTGCGAACAAGTTATAGGCGTCGGGATCATACTCGGGGTCGAGACCGGGCCCAATCACAGCGATCCGTCGGATGCGACCGGGAGCCTTGCCGGCGGTCATCAGACCTCGCAGAGCCTGGTCGATCAAAGAGGATCCGGCGCTCGCGCTATGCATTTGACGAGTGCGCCCCAGTTCCAAGGCCGCGCGCCGCAGGTTACCGACCAGAAACGGACGTAGTTCGTCTTGCGCGATCTGCCGGCGCCGCAGGAACTGCAATACGGAACGAAAACGCTCATCGTCAATCTGGTCGAGACCGGTAATGAACGCGTCCATTCTGATGCGGGCCGCCGGCGTCAGGTCTCCGGCCGCAGTCACCGCATCGCCAGGACTCGTTAGCCGAGGCTGGTTTGTGAATGTCGTTCCGAAGATAATTAGCATGCTGATGGAGTCTTCCAGGCAGCGGTCAATGCCGCTGCGAATCTCAAAATCCCTCTGGCGAATCCAGGCGTCCCATTGCTTGGAGTCGCCTACTTCGGGAATGGGTGGCTGAATTTCATTCCAGCGAAGGTAGCGGACACCTTCCCGTGCGAACACAAGACTGACAAGCAGTAAGAAAATGACAGCAAGCCGCGGTCGCATGGGACCCTCTCTAAGCATTCTAATTTGATATCGGCAGTAAAGTCGCTGTTGTACACTGTGAGCGTGCTGCTGACCGCTCCCCAGCCGCGAGGGCCTAAGAATCTACCGGTCTTGGGCCATTTGCGACCATTCCGCGCTCATCCGATCCAGTTTCTGATGAAAATGGCGCGCGAATACGGGGATCTGGCTTACTTCCGGGTCGCCTCGCAGCATATTTATCTGGTGAACCATCCCGATCTGGTGCGGGAGGTTCTGGTCACCAATCAAGCAAACTTCACTAAGAGCCGCGCTTTGCAGCGCGCGCGAATACTGTTGGGCGAAGGCTTGCTTACGAGCGAAGGCCAGTTTCATCTGCGGCAGCGGCGGCTGGTGCAGCCCGCGTTTCACCGGGAACGGCTGGCGGCCTATGCGGCGATGATGAGCGAATATGGCATTCAATTTCGGGATCGCTGGACGGCTGGAAGCACTGTGGATGTATCCAGTGAGATGATGCGGCTGACCTTGGCCGTGGTAGGCAAGACGCTCTTCAGCGCCGACGTCGAGGCGGAAGCCCCGGAAATCGGAGAGGCTCTCACCATCGTGTTGAAGATGTTCCGCATGCTGATGATGCCGTTCTCGGAATATGTCCAAAAACTACCACTGCCTTCGGTCCGGCGCTTCGAAAAGGCGGGGGCGCGACTGGACAAGACCATCTATGGTCTCATTCATGAACGCCGGCGCAGCGGCGAAGACACCGGCGATCTGCTCTCGATGCTTCTGCTGGCGCACGATGAGGAGGCCGACGGAAGCGGGATGACCGACAAACAGGTGAGAGACGAGGCGCTCACGTTGTTTATGGCCGGCCATGAGACCACTGCCAACGCGCTCACCTGGACCTGGTATCTGCTTTCGCAAAATCCCGAATGCGAGCGGCGGCTGCATGCAGAAATCGATGCTGCGCTGGAAGGCCGCGTTCCGAACATGGCCGATTTACCGCAATTGCAGTATACGGAAATGGTTTTCGCCGAAGCGATGCGATTGTATCCGCCGGCCTGGGCCATCGGGCGCATGTCGAAGGGGGCGTTTGAACTGGGTGGCATCCCGATCGCGGCTAAATCGATCTGTATCCTCAGCCCGTATGTGATGCAGCGCGATGCTCGCTGGTTTCCCGATCCGGAGCGTTTCGATCCCGAGCGCTGGACGCCGGGGGCCCGCGACGCCCGTCCGAAATTTTCATATTTTCCATTCGGCGGCGGGGCGCGCGTGTGCATCGGCGAGCGCTTTGCATGGATGGAGGGCGTCCTCATGATCGCGGCCATCGCGCAGAAGTGGAAGTTGAGGTTGGCCAAAGATCAGCGGGTGGAACCGCTGCCGCTGATTACGCTGCGAACGAAGTACGGGATGCGGATGGTGGTCGAGCCGCGAGGCTAACTCGCGCGCCGCAATACGGCGCGGGCCGGCGCTCCATCGCTACCGACAATCTTCAGCGGGAGACAGATCAGATCGTAATCGCCGGGTTCGACATCCTTCAAATTCAGGCCTTCGATGATCCAGATGCCAGCCGTGAGCAGCGTGCGATGGGTTTCAGCGCCGTCGCTGTCATAACCGCCTACCGATAGGTAATCCACGCCCACCGTTTGAAGGCCGCAATCGGCCAGGTAGGCGGCAGATTCGTGAGGAATATGAACAAATTTCTCGTGAAACTTCGACGTCTTCCAGCACTCCTCGGAGTTTCTGGTCTTGAAGAGAACCCGCTCGCCTTTCATTAATCGATAAGGCTGCAGCTCGCTCACGCGGATCAATTCCGGATCGTGAATCGCGATCACTCGCGCGCGCCCGACGCCCGCGGAAATCGGAAAAGTTTCTATCCCGGCGCCGTCCGCCAGGTAATGGCGCGGCGCATCCATGTGGGTCCCGATGTGCGCGCTGGTGCTGATTTCGGATAAGTTGCACGGATCGCCGTTCGCGATCATTTCGGTTTCGGCACGCTCGAACGGCCGGTCATTGGGCCAATGTGCCATCCCGTTGTGGAGCGGGACGGAGATATCGATCCAATTGTGATTCATGCCGACACTGCTATGACGTTCTTGATTCCACCGGCTCCGGGAGCCAACGCCTGGGTCGCTTGATCGAGCGGGAAACGCGCGGTGATCAAGGCACGCACGGCCTGGGGCCACTTTTGCATGAATACTCCGAGGTCCCGGATAGCCGCTTGAAAGCTCTGGGGCGGTGCGTTGACGCTGCCGAGAATCACCTGGTTGTTCAAGACGATATCGCGCATGATGTCGTCGGTGTCTACTTCGATGGGCCTATTGCACCCCGGCACGCCGGTGAAGATGAATACACCGTTCGCTCCCAGATGCTTGATCACGTCGAACGCCAGGCCGGACGCCCCGATCGCTTCGTAGACCATGTCGATCGCTCCCACGGCCTCGGCCATTTCGTCAACGGAATGTGTTTCAGCGGCAATATATCGCCCACCGATCGCGCTTACGATGTCGTTCTTTTCTTCGTGTTTGCTGGACCGCGAATAGACGGTGACGTCGAAGCCCGCGACTATCAATGCCATGGCGCCTAACAGTCCGACCGGGCCGGCGCCCAGCACGACGGCGTTGCGATGTCCTTGGCGGCCCCAGGGCAGGCGCTGCTCAACGGCCCTGAGCTGGGCCAGAGATTTTTCAGCAATGGTCAGCGGCTCAACCAGCACAGCGACGTCACGCAGCTCGCGAGGAACCACGGTTACGTAGCTTTCTTCCTCGATCACGAATTCGGTCAGGTAGCCGTGTTGCTGCTTGATTCCGCGTTCGGTGAAGTCGCCGGTATAACAGAAATCCTGGCGTCCGGAGCGGCAGGCGACACAGGAAGGATGCGGGCAGGGGCGGCGCACGGTGAGAACCACCAGGTCGCCAGTGTTTGCCTTTGTCACCTGGTCGCCGATGCCGACAACCTGGCTGAGCGACTCATGGCCGATGATCAGATAATCGCTGCCATCCGGCGGTGTTCCGTACTGAAACGAGGTGATTTCGCGATCGGTGCCGCAGACTCCGACGTCCAGCACGCGCATCTTGACCTGGGTCGGCGACTGGATGCCAGGTTCCGGCTGATCAATGAGTTGCACCTGCCGGCGAGCCGGAAAAACAGCGACAGCTTTCATCATTTCAGCATAGCTCGGGGCCTAGCGGCGCCTGCGTTGAATTTTTTGCTTGACATCCGCCCCATTTAGTACTAATTAATTAGTATGCGGCCGAAAACCCCGACACTGACCGAGCAGGAACTCGAAATCATGAAAATCGTCTGGGAACGGGAGCGGGCTACGGTTCGGGATGTCTACGAATCGCTGCTGGAGCGGCGCAAGATCGCTTACACCACGGTCATGACCATGATGAACATCCTGGAGCAGAAGAAATACCTGCGCAAGTCGGCCGAAGATCGAGCATACATCTACCGGCCCACCAAGCCCAAGAAGCAAGTGATCAAGGGAATGGTGCGGGAATTCGTGGATCGTGTCTTCAATGGCTCCGCCGAACCGCTGCTGGTGCATCTGATTGAAGACCGCAAGCTCACCAACAAAGACCTGGACGAGCTCGCACGCATGATCGGGAAGGAGCGCTAAGATGGCGACGTTATGGCTCCGCAACCTGGGCTTCTATAGCCTGCAGATCCTGCTGATCGCAGCGGCGGGCGGGCTCCTGCTGCACGCGCTCCGCGTCCGAATCCCCAGAGCCCGGTTGATCTGCTGGCACGTGCTCCTGGTGGCTTGTCTGTTGCTTCCCGCGATCCAGCCTTGGCGGCGGGTGAACATCGATTCGTCGGTACAGATCACAACCGGAACGTCGACGGCAGTGGAACGCAATCACGGCATGAGGTTCCCCCAGATTCCGCCGCCCAACATCGTCCTCCTGCTTCTCGGCGCCGGCGCAGCGATCCGTTTTTCGATGCTGGGTCTCGGTTTTTTGCGGCTGCGGCGATACCGGCGGGATTCTAGAATCGTGCCCGGAGCGTTTCACGATCTCGAGCGGCGCTTGGGAATTCACGCGGCCGTGCACGTTTCTTCCGATACACCAGGACCGGTGACCTTTGGATTTCGGCATCCCGTGATCCTTCTTCCCGAGGTGTGCCTTCAGGACGAATCGATTGCGTGCCACGAGCTTTTGCACGTGCGACGTCATGACTGGCTCTTCACAGCGATGGAAGAGTGCGTCCTGGCGTTGTTTTGGTTTCATCCAGCGATGTGGTGGTTGATTGCACAGATCCAACTCGCCCGCGAAGAAGCGGTTGACCGGGAGGCAGTGGCGATCCTGAACTCGCGCGAGCGGTACCTGGAATCCCTACTGGCGCTCGCTACGGCTAAGGCTGGCCTGAATAAAGTTGGAATGGATCTTATTCCCGCGTCTCCGTTCCTGCGCCGGCGTCATTTACAGAAAAGAGTAGCTTCATTATTGAAGGAGGTTTCAATGTCGAGATTACGATTGAGTTGGTCACTGGGGACGTTCCTGGCCACGCTGGCCCTAGCTGGCTGGCTGGGCATTCGAACGTTTCCGCTGCAGGCCGCGCCACAGGAAAAACCAGATGCAAATGGAGTTTCGGTGGACTCTAGCGGGTTGACACTGCTGCATCGTGTGCCGGTCGCTTATACAAGGGAGGCGAAAGAGAAGGGAATCGAAGGGGACGTGCTGGTAGAATTGACGCTCACCCAGTCCGGTGTGGTCTCCGACGCGCACGTGCTCAGTGGACCGGAAGAGCTGCGCAAAGCGACCCTCGAATCCGTGCTGCAGTGGCACTATGCGAATGACTCGCGGCTTCCCGCCAAAACTCAGGTGACCATCAAGTTCAGGCTTTCCGACGCGACGTCGCCGGTTGCCACGCCTGTGATGGTGACTCCAATTGCGCTGCCGGAAGGCATGAACACTTTGAAACAGATCGATCTGCGAGTGCCGGATGCGCTCAAGCAGAAGCTTCAAAGCCGCATTCCGCTGCGCGAAGGCGATCAAATTACGCAAGCCTCGCTTAGCGGTCTGGTCGCGGCCGTTCGGGAAGTCGACGAACATTTGAATGTCAGGGTCGACAATAGCGGGGTTATCACCATCATGCTCGACAACGGGCCCCCACAGAGACTCCGTGTCGGCGGCAACGTACAGCAGGCGAATCTAATCCAGAAAGTCCAGCCGATTTATCCACTTCAGGCAAAACAGGATCGGGTGCAGGGGAAAGTTCAATTCAGCGTGCTCATCGGGAAAGACGGTCGTGTCCAAAATCTGACCCTGATCAGCGGGGAGCCGGTGCTGGCCGATGCCGCCAAGGACGCGGTGTCGCAATGGGTCTATAAACCGACTCTGCTGAATGGCCAGCCGGTGGAAGTGCTCACGCAGGTGGATGTGAATTTCACGCTCTCGCAGTGACGTTCACAGGTTTTTCGGCCGATGCGGGGAGGCTCACTTCACGATGCTTCGGCAGGATCGCGATCGACAACGCCCCGATCATAGCAACCGCGAGCACGACGCCCATCGCGATGCCATAGTTGCCGGCACGATCGCGCAGTACGGAGACAAAGTACGGGAACCAAGTCTGGGCGATGGTGTTCACGGGCAGAATAACCGCCATCGCGCGTGCCAGCGTGTTCACACCGAACTGTTCGGCGGCCATCAACGGTATCAACATGTAGTCGGCGCCCATTCCGAATCCGAATAGCAGCGCGAACATGTAAAGGTACATGGGGTTCGACGGACGGACAATCAGCAGAATGGGAATGGTGCCGGCTACCAGAAAATAGGTCGCTGTCATGACCCATTTCTTGGAAAAACGATCGGCCATGCCGCCGATCAGCAAACGCCCTCCGATGCTGGACCAAAGAATCAGCACCGAGGCCGTTCGCCAGGCGCCATCCACCACTGGTCCTTTTTCGAAGCCGGCGTCCAAAAATACGAACTTCATGTGAAAATTGATTGCGCCGATGGAGCCGATGGAACAAAAACTGCCGATGAGGAGCAGCCAGAACGGCCAGCTTCCCAGCAGCTCGCCGAACGTGTGGGATTGAACCTTGTTCTCGGCCGGTGGTTCCGCGGCCCCGTCGGGATTCTGGCCTATGTCGGACGGCTTGTCCTTCATCACGAAAAGCACCAGCGGCCAAGCCAGCAGGATCAGGCCCGCCAGCACCATCAGCGCCACGCGATAGCCGAAGTCGTCGGTCAGCCATTTCACCAGGAACGAGCCCAGCGAGCCCATCAATCCGACGCCCACGTACACAATCCCCATCGCTTTGCCGCGACTGCGCCGGAACCAATGCGACACGATCAACTGGTGGGGGATTGGCCCGGAGAGAAAATAGCCGAGAGTATAGACAACCCAAAAACCGTAATAGACCATCAGCGCGCTGCCCATGTTGGCGAAGCCTGTGAGTGCGATGCAGGTGAGCACCGTCCCAATCAGGATCAGCTTGCGCGGGCTGAAGCGATGGATGACGATGGGGCCGAACCATATGGTAAGAGCGGCGGCGAGTGGGAACCCGAGCGTAATGTCGGAGCGCGACCACTGGAACTCACGCTGGAAGTAATCGTAGAAAAATCCGATGTTGTAATAGGGTACGCCGACGGCCAAGCCGAACGTGACGACGGCCGCGGCTGTGATCCACCAGCCGAAGAACTTCCGCTGCATCGGTTCTATTGTTGCACGGATGCCGGGCGGGGTTTGCGTTAGAAAGGCAGCCCTATAGACTTCTGAGGTGGAAACCGCCGTCGACGTCGATCACTTGGCCGGTGGAATAGTCGAGCAGGCCATCCGCTATGGCGCGAACGGCTCGCGCGACATCCTGGCCTTCGCCCATGCGGCGCTGCGGGACGAGACCGAAGGCGATTTTTTCGTCGTACGATTTTTCGACCGCGGCAATCATATCGGTGCGTACGATGCCGGGCCGGATCTCGAACACCTGCACATTCCCGGCGGCGAGCCGTTGCGCGTAGAGCGCCACGCTCATGCTGAGCCCGGCCTTGGAGATGCAATACTCTGCCCGATTGATCGACGCCGTGTAGCTGGAAATTGAGGTAATGAAGACGATCCGGCCATGGCCTTGTTCCAGCATCCAGCGGGCGATTTCCTGGGTCAGAAAGTGCGGGCCTTTGAGATTGGTGGCGATCAATTCGTCGAAACTGGTCTCACTGGCTTCCAGGATGTCGCGGCGCTCGCGCGGCGCGATGCCGGCGTTGTTTACCAGCAGATCGAGGCGGCTGTGCTTTGTCTTTAACCACTCCACCAACGCTGCGCGATCGGCACGGGAACTGATGTCACTCTGGACGACATCCGCCCCCGTTGCTTTAAGCAGCGACTTTGCGGCCTCGACGCTGCCGCGATAAGTCGCCACCACGCTATGTGTTTTGGAAAGCTCGACAGCAATAGCCCGACCAATCCCGCGGCTTGCGCCGGTGACCAATGCGACCGGCTTATTTGGGAGCGGCAAGTTCGGCGTCGATGGCCTTGGCGACGTCTTCGAAGGCGAAGGTTTCGATGAAGGGCTTTCCATTCACCAGAACGGTGGGGGTCTTGGCGATGCCGCGCGCTACGCCCTCCTGGTAGTCTTTTTCCACCAGAGCTGAGAGTCGCTGGTCGCTGAGCGCGGCAACTGCCTTGGCGGAATCCACGCCGTGTCCGGATGCGAACTGCGACAGCATCGCGTTGAAGTTATCCGGGTTGATATCGCGCAGGTTGGCGAGCGCAAATTTGCGATAGGCGACGCCCAGGCCCGGTTGTGCCTCCTCGAAGAAGCGCGCGGCGATGGCCGCCTTGCGCGCCCAGGCATGTTTGGCCAGCGGAAAGTCGCGATGCTCGAATCGCACGGTAGACGCGTAGCGGGGGAGAAGCTGCCGGTCCAGCATGGTGCGGAAATCGGCGCAGTCGGGGCATTGAAGATCTTCGTAGATCAACACTTGCACCGTGCTTTGCGCCGCGCCTTCCATAAGATGCCGCTCAGCCGCGTGGCCGGACATCGCCGCCAGCACTACGGCCGCGAACAGCCGCGTCATAGATTCATGGGCTGTTGGAGCGTGAACGTCAAGCGGGTCTCGGACGGGATTTTCACGCGCTGGCCTTTGGTAAGCACCTCAGCTGCGCCACCGACGGCCGCGCCCGAAGCCGCTCCGATGGCCGCGCCCTTGCCGCCGCCGGCCAGCGCGCCGACGATGGCGCCAAGCGCTGTGGTGCCACCCACCACTTTAGCCGTGCGCGCGCCACGCGACGAGCTGGCCTGCGAAACATCGCCCGTCGTGACATCGATCATGCGACCATTGACCTGTACTTGTTGGAGCGCCAGCGTCAGAACGGTTCGACCGGCGAATTTCCCAGACTCCTTGTCTTCGACCAGTTTCACAACGCAATCCGACCCACGTGAAATAACAGTCTGGCCATTCAACTCGACTGGCTCATCCACGCTCGCCCGGTACGTTTGGCCCAGGCGGGATTGTTCCGAATCGACACCGTCGATCATGCGCACCGTGATGGGTGTACCGCTGGGAATTTGCAGTGCCATCTGCTGGGGCGGAGGAGCTCCGTAGGCTGGACTCTGGGGCTGCAGCGGCGCGGGACCGTTGTAGGGTTGCTGCGGCGGCGGCCCGGAATTGTCGCGGTCGGACGAGAGCCGCTCTCCACCTCCGAACTGCAAATTCGATACATCAGCCACGTCGAAGGTATCTACACGATCGCCAACGGCCATCCGGATCTGGCGAGCGTCGCCTCCGAGAAACTGGCCGTGTACCACTCTGCCGCTGCGAAGCGTGAGTGAATCAGCCGAACATATTGTTGCAAGCGCGGCTATAACCGTCGTAACTCGAAGTAACATAGGGCCTCCTCTGCCTAGCTTATCATTCAGACGCAGTCGGCTGATGCCCGGTTGCAGCGCGGCTTCAGTGGTTTACGCATCTTAACGTGACTCGTGCCACCATATCTTAAGCATGAACATTCGCATCAAGAAGCTGCACCCGGACGCCGTTCTACCAAACTACGCCCATGGGCCGGAAGAAGACGCGGGATTGGATCTGCGGGCCGTGGAGCGCGTCGTATTGGAGCCCGGAGTGGCGCAGGCCGTGCCCACAGGCTTGGCCATCGAGCTGCCGCCGGGCTATGAGGCACAGGTTCGGCCACGAAGCGGACTGGCGCTCAAACACTCGCTCACGGTGAATTTCGGTACCATCGATCCGGGTTATCGGGGCGAGATCC
>Ga0210386_10000034_pt1 | contig 101221 bp, 86 predicted proteins | sample IncBWH32OmetaG_FD_160091 | JGI IMG/M metagenome (GOLD analysis project Ga0210386, IMG submission 160091) | Forest soil microbial communities from Barre Woods Harvard Forest LTER site, Petersham, Massachusetts, United States - Inc-BW-H-32-O ...
GCTTACGGCTCAGCGCATAGAACAGAGGACGGGAGAGAGGAGGGAGGAAATGCCGGTCTATGGAAAAGCCTGCGGCTTTCCCACAGACCTTGGAAATCGAAACAACCGATTTCCACATTCTCTCCGCCCCGGCTACGATCGCTAATCCGGCTACGATCGCTAATATAGACATTCAAAAACCAAAAGGAGCCTTCCCCAGCCTGCCTACCGTCCTCCTTCAGGCTCATCCTTCGATTGGAAAAGACTATGAGAAGCAACAAAACGCTTTCACGGCACATCAATTTATAATCCTAATCAACATAGACTCGCATCATCGAATATACCTAGCACGCCAGTAATGACCTTCTTCTCTCAGGGGGAACCATGACGACCAACGGCCTATCGCAGAACGCCACTCTTGAAATCCTCCAGCCACGCGCCGAATGGATCGTGAAACGCAAAGCCGAAGCCGCCCGCACCCGCGACTCCAACATGTCGCAGATGCACTTCGCCCGTCTCAGCAAAATCACCGAGGAGATGGAGTATGTCGCTCGCCGCGAAAGCATTTCCGCTGAACTCGTCCGCGATGAGATCGCCGCCGGACGCCTCATCATCCCGGCGAACATTAGCCACCCCGAGCTTGAGCCCATGGGCATCGGCATCGCCACAAAGTGCAAGGTCAACGCCAACATCGGTAACTCCGCCGTCACCTCCAACATCGACGAGGAACTGCGCAAGCTGCACATGGCCATCCAGCACGGCGCCGACACCGTAATGGATCTCTCCACCGGCGGCAGTATCCCCGAAATTCGCGACACCATCCTGCGCCACTCGCCCGTGCCCATCGGCACCGTCCCGATCTACGAGGCTCTTCAGCGCGCCAAGCGGCTTGAGGACCTGAACATCGATCTCTACCTCGAAGTCATTGAGGAGCAGGCCCAGCAGGGCGTCGATTACTTCACCGTCCACGCCGGCGTGCTGATCCAGTACGTGCCCATGGTCGCGAAACGCATCACCGGCATCGTCAGCCGCGGCGGTGCCATCCTTGCGCAGTGGATGACCCACCACCACAAGCAGAATTTCCTCTACGAAAACTTCGACCGCATCGTGAAAGTCATGGCCAAATACGACGTCAGCTTTTCGCTTGGCGACGGACTCCGCCCCGGCTCCATTGCTGACGCCAGCGACGAGGCGCAGTTTGCCGAACTGAAGACTCTCGGCGAGTTGACCTCCAAGGCTTGGGAAAGCGACGTTCAGGTCATGATCGAAGGCCCTGGCCACGTTCCCCTCGACAAGATCAAGGAGCAGGTCGAGAAGGAAGTCGAATACTGCTTCGGCGCGCCCTTCTACACCCTCGGCCCGCTCGTCACCGACATCGCGCCCGGCTACGACCACATCACATCCGCCATCGGCGCAGCCATGATTGGCTGGCACGGAGCCTCCATGCTCTGCTACGTCACGCCCAAAGAGCACCTCGGCCTGCCCAACGAGAAGGATGTGAAGGACGGCATGATCGCGTACAAAATCGCCGCGCACGCCGCCGACATCGCGCGTCATCGCCCTGGCGCGCAGGACCGCGACGACGCCATCAGCTACGCCCGCTATACCTTTGACTGGGAGAAGCAGTTCGCGCTCTCCCTCGATCCCGAAACCGCACGTTCCATGCACGACGAAACGCTGCCCGACGACTACTACAAGGAAGCCGCTTTCTGCTCCATGTGCGGGCCGAAGTTCTGCTCCATGAACTGGTCAAGCAAGGTCGACGAGTTCAACAAGCAGGTCCACGGCCTCGAAAAGAAGGACCTCAGCGAATTAGTCGTTCTGCAGGTGCAGCAGTTGGCTGCGAAGGGCTAGTTGCGTAATCCCGATCTCGGAAAACTGGCCGCTCACAGCAACCTCTGGGCTTGTGCTGCAATCTCATAGCGGGTATACCGTGAATACGGTCAGGAAAGGAACGTTATCATGAATGTCATTAAGTTTTGGGCAGTCTTTGCTGTAGGAGTCGCCGCCGGTGCGGCCGTCGCTCTTATCTACGCGCCGCAATCGGGAGAAAAGACACGCCGTCAGCTTCGCCGAGGGCTGGAAGACGCGGGAGACTACATAAAGGACGCCACCGACACCCTCGGCGATCACGCCGAAAAATATGTGAAGCGCGGCAAGGGCATCGTCGAAGACGCCGTCGATTCAGCCTCAAATGCCATGAGCGCCGCCAAGAAAGTTATCCAGATCTGACAAATTTAGAAAGCGGCGCAGAAAAAAGCCCTGTCCATCACGGACAGGGCTGCGTTCAAGCAAAGTGGGGGAAACTCAACTGAAGAGGAGAATTCCTTCCACCTTTTCCAGGCCTTCCTTGCCGATAGGCCGGTAGTAGAGCTGGTTGTTTTCGAGGTAGACCTCGAGGAAGGCTGGACGCTCGGTGATGCCGCCTGCGATGAGAGCCTCAGACAGAGGGTCTTCCACGTAGCGCTGCAGGGCGCGGCGTAGCGGACGCGCTCCGTAGCTGCGGTCGACCAGGGTCTTCTCCAGAATCCACTTCTTGGCGTCTTCGGTTACCGAGATAGTGATGGCCTTCTGCGCCAGGTTCGCGTTCAGCTGGGACATGAGCAACTCGACAATCTGGATCAGATCCGCATCCGTCAGCGACTGGAACAGGATGATCTCGTCGATACGGTTGAGAAACTCGGGGTTGAAGGTTCGCTTCACCTCGCCCTTGACCAGTTCTTCGATCTTATCCATCACGATGTCTTCGCGATCGCTCTGGAAGCCGAGCCCCTGCTTGCGCTGCAGGTGCCGCGCGCCAATATTCGAGGTCATGATGATGATGGTGTTCTTGAAGTCGACCGTGTTGCCCAGTCCATCCGTCAAATGACCATCTTCAAAGACCTGCAGCAGGATGTTGAAGACATCCGGATGCGCCTTCTCGATCTCGTCCAGCAGGACCACCGCATACGGCGACCGCTTGACCCGCTCCGTCAGTTGACCGCCCTCCTCGTAGCCGACATATCCCGGAGGCGAACCGATCAGCTTCGAGACCGAATGCTTCTCCATGAACTCAGACATATCGAAGCGAATCAGCGCCTTCTCCGAGCCGAAGAGGAACTGCGCCAGCGTGCGCGCCATCTCCGTCTTGCCTACACCAGTCGGCCCGAGGAACAGGAACGATCCGATCGGCCGGTGCGGAGATTTGAGTCCCGCGCGCGAACGGCGAATCGCCCGCGCCAGTGCTGAGATCGCCTTATCCTGCGAAATCACGCGCTTGTGCAGCTCTTCTTCCACACGCAGCAGCTTCTGCGTCTCTTCTTCCTTGATCGACGTAATGGGAACGCCAGTCCAGCGGCTCACCACATCTTCGATGTCCTCGCGGCCCACAATGCCCGCCGTCGAGTCGTCTAGATGATATTTGTCGCGCAGAGCGCGCAGGTTCTCGCGCTCCTTGCGTTCCTCGTCCGAGTAGAACCGCGCCTTCTCGAACTCGTGGTTCGCAATGGCGTTTTCCATGCGGTGCACGATGAACTTGATGCGCTTCTGGACCTCGGTAATCTCTTCGGGCAGGGAAGTCTGGCGCAGCTTCACTCTCGCCCCCGCCTCATCGATCAGATCGATCGCCTTATCTGGCAGGAAGCGGTCCGGAATGTAGCGATTCGAGTGCGACACGGCAAAGGTGATCGAGTCGTCGGTATAGCTCACCGCGTGGAACTTCTCATAGCGATCTTTGATGCCCATGATGATCTTGATCGCATCCTCTTCGTTCGGAGGAGGCACCTTGACCGCCTGGAAGCGCCGTTCGAGCGACCGGTCTTTCTCGATCGACTTGCGATATTCAGCAGGCGTGGTTGCGCCGATGCACTGAATTTCGCCGCGCGAGAGCGCCGGTTTGAGAATGTTTGCCGCGTCCAATGAACCCTCGGCCGATCCCGCACCCACAAGGGTGTGCAGCTCATCGATGAAGACGATGGAGTTCTGGCTCTCCATCAACTCCTTCATGATGGTCTTCAGGCGCTCCTCGAACTGGCCGCGGTACTTGGTTCCCGCGACAATCAACGACAGATCGAGCGCCAGAACGCGTTTCTCCGCGAGGAAGCTCGGCACTTCGCCATCGGAAATGCGCTGTGCCAACCCCTCGACGATGGCCGTCTTGCCCACCCCCGGTTCGCCGATCAGCACCGGATTATTCTTCGTCCGGCGGCATAGAATCTGTACCACCCGTTCCAGTTCAGCGTCGCGTCCCACCAGCGGATCGAGCTGGTTGTCCATCGCGGCCTGCGTCAAGTCGCGCGAAAACTCAGCCAGCAGGCTCGATTCGCGGCTCCGCTGTTGCTGCGGAGCCTTTTCCTGCGTTGTCCTCGCCAATTCTTCGCGAATGGCCAGCAGCTTCAGCCCGCGTTCGTGCAGAATCTCCGCTGCGAAGCACTTCTCCTCGCGCAGCAGTCCCAACAGCAGATGTTCCGTCCCAATGTGTTTGTGCGACAGCCGTTCCGCCTCTTCGGCCGCATAGGCCAGCACGCGTTTGCACTCATTCGAGAGCGGCAGATCGACCGAGGTCGAAACCTTCTCGCGGATGGTGGTATGTCCTTCAATCTGTTTCCGTATGGATTCGACCGATGCATGCGAGCGAAGGAAGCGATTGGTCAACGCCTTGTCCTCGCGCAGTAGGCCGAGCAGCAGGTGCTCCGTCTCGATGTACGGCGAGCCGAACTGGCTGGCTTCGTACCGCGCGAAGAAAATAACGCGACGTGCTTTTTCCGTATAGCGTTCGAACATGTTCCCCCTGGAAAAGTTCTGATCCCTCGCGATCTCTCCCATGCTGGCCGAGTATCGAAATCAATCAGAGCCTTCGTCCCGTATCGCCGCTTCCCAGAACAGAACACCCAAGACAGAAGGTCGTAAATATCTGCACTGGATACGGCTTTCAGGCTGGGTGCGTTCCTCTGCATCCACCCCATTTCCCCTGAGGGCGGCTTCCGCCCACCTCAGTTCGTACACTCCGCACTCACACCAGCTGCGGAGAAACCTCTTCCACGCGCCCCTTTTCCAGGCGCAGAATCCTGCTACATCGGCTTGCCAACGTTATATTGTGCGTCACAATGACGGAGGTCAGTCCATGCGTCTCGTGAAGCCGTTCAATTAGATCGAACACTACGCCAGCCGTGCGACTGTCTAAATCCCCCGTAGGCTCATCGGCCAGCAACACTTTGGGACCAGTCACCAGCGCCCGCGCCAGTGAAACCCTCTGCTGCTCGCCGCCCGAGAGCTCTCCGGCTCGATGCTGCGCCCGGTCGCCCAGCTCCACCTCATCCAGCCATTTCTCCGCGCTCTTCAACGCTCCCACTTTCGTTTCCCCTCGCGCCAGCAACGGCATGGCCACATTTTCCGCCGCCGTAAACTCCGGCAGCAGGTAGTGGAATTGCCACACGTATCCCACCTCGCGATTGCGAAAAGATGCGGCCTGCCTGCTCGATAGCGCTTTCAATCGGATTGAGGCGCAGTATACGTCACCCGATGACGGAGTATCAAGAGCACCAAGAATGTGTAAAAGCGTGCTCTTTCCCGCCCCTGATTCGCCGACAATCGCCAGCATTTCGCCCTCGGCGACCTCAAAGCTAAGGCCATCGAACAACACCAGCCGTCCCCGGCCGGTGGTATATTCCTTCCGTAAATCTTTGGTTTCGATGAGATTTGGACGCGTTGACCCGGCAAAAGGATTCAGACCCTGACGATGAGGTCCGATCGGTAGATTCGATCCGCGGGAAACAAGCTCCATATCTACCTCTATCACTCTTTGACACAAAAAAGGAAAAAACGATGTGAGGGGGTGGCTACCGGTCACCTCGAAGTACCGTTTCTGTAAGTACTGCCGAGTTTCATTGCCAGATCGGAATACGCCAGGCCGTGCCGGGTTGCCTCGGTCAGCTCATTCGTACCGGAGCGCCTCGGCCGGCAACACCCGAGCCGCCGCGCGCGACGGATAGAGCGTCGCCAGCAGCGACACCCCCAGCGAAACCAAAGTTACGATCACCCCATCGATCAGCCGAGGCGCAAACGGAAGGTAGTCGATCGAATAAACGTCCGCCGGAAGGTGAATGAACTGGTAATGCCCACCCATCCACGCCACCACATATCCCAGGACAAGCCCCAGCGCCGTACCCAGCACGCTGATCAGAAATCCCTGCATCAGAAAGATCCGCCGGATCTGCCCCTGCTCGACGCCGAACGACATCAGCACCGCAATATCCTTCGTCTTCTCCATCACCATCATGGTCAGCGCGATCAGAATATTCAGTGCCGCCACGCACACAATCAGCCCGATCACAATAAACGTGACCACCCGTTCCAGTTGCAGTGCACGGAACAGTTCGCGATTTTGCTCCATCCAGTTCGTCGTCAGAAAGCCCGGCCCGGCAGCCTCCTCGATTACCTTGCCCACCCGGTCCGCATGATAAAGATCGTCCACTTTGAACGAAATCACCGACACCACGTCCGGCTCGCCAAACAGCTCCTGCGCATCCTTCAGCCGGATAAATCCGAAGCTCGAATCGTACTGATAAAACCCGGAATGAAAGATTCCCGCAACGCGAAACCGCTGATACTTCGGAACCAGTCCATACGGCGTAAGCTCGCCCTGCGGGCTGATCACCATCACCGTCGATCCCACCTTCGCGTCTAGCGTATTCGCCAGATCGTACCCGATCACCAGCGGAGGAGTCGGCGTCCCCGCCGCATCTACGGTGGTCTCTGCCTCCGACAACGGCGCAGCCGAACCAGCCGCCAGATTCGTCAGCATATCGCTGACCGTCCGCTCCTCGCCCGGCACAATGCCTTTCAGCATCGCCCCGCCCGACAGCGCCCCGCGCGAAACCAGCACCGGCTCATACAGCCCCGGCGCGGCCGCTGTTACGTGCGGCACATGTCGCAGCCGCTCCGTGAGCGCCTGCCAGTCCCTGATGCCGTCGTTCTGCACCCGCATCAGCTCCACGTGCGCCGTCGAGCTCAACAGCCTGTCCTGCAGATCGCGCCGCATGCCATTGGTAATCGCCAGCGCGATGATCAGCGACGCCACGCCCACCGCCACCCCAACGATGGAGATTACCGTGATCACACCCACCACCGCCTGACGGCGCTTGGCCCTCAGATACCGCGCGGCGACAAAGAATTCAAAGCGCATCAGGATCCGCCATGGCGTCTCTACCGGACCACGGCCTTCACCGCAACCGCATTGTCCGCGCGGTCATACACCCGCACCGTGATCACATGCTCCCCCGTCTCAACTGGAGCCACACCTGGTCCGGGCGGATTCAGCGGCGCATCGAACTCGAACCGTTCCGTTAGCGAATCGGAAATCTTTCCCACCGGCTCCATGTACTGCCAGGGCCCCGCATCTACGGAAAACTCCGCGTGCGAAATTGGAGTTGTCGCATCCGTAGCCGAAAACGCGACATGAATCTTCCCGTTCACCAGCTTCGCCGCAAGACCCGCAACCACCGGCGGCGTCGTATCGATTAGGAACCGGTCGCTTAACCGCTCCCCGGTGAGCGCTTCTCCCGGATTGTGTGAAGGCGCATCGCTCGCCACAAGCTTCAGCCGATAAGAGCCATCCGGCAAGAGCCCCCCTTCGAAGCTAAGATAGCGATCCGTCATCTTATCCTTCAGTAGTTGCCAGTTCTGCTCACCGTCGCCTCGGTAATACACCGAGAAGCTCAGATCGTCGCCATTGTCATCGTGCGCCAGCCATCGCAGGGTCACAGCTGTCTTATCTTTCTGCGCGGGCAGCGGCTCCCGGCCCGGTTCCTGCACAAAGTTGATAATGTTCGAATTCTGCGAGGCAGGGAAGTTGACCGTGATCCCCTGCTGCTGCTGAATCTGCATGCCGCCCGTGATCACGCGCGCCCCCGGCACCACCACAATCTCATCCACTACCGGAGCAACATTCACCGGCAGATAGTTGATGCCCACCGACGCAATATCCGCGCCCGCATGCAGCTCGGCCTTCCACTGCATAAAGCGCGCCGGTTCCATGCCGATCGGCCCTACGTTGGGCGTGACCTTCTTCCAGTCGCTCCAGGCCCGCTGCGGATTATCGACATTGCCCGCCCGCGCAGAAAAATCGAAGTTGCGCGCATTCGCGCCCGAGCCCGTATCCACTTCTGCCCGGCCCCACTGTGAAAAAACTCCGGAATCGAACACATCGCTCACGTATGTCCCGGCCGGAGCAACTCCATGGCTCATCAGATAAACCTTGCCCGCATTCGCCGTACTCACATAGGTGCCGCGCTCCGAGTCAGCAAAGCCCGTCGCCTGCGAAGCTTCTAGATGCACAACGTCGGCATACTCGCCGCTCTCCCGAATCCGATACACGCGCCCGCGATTGCCGGTCGCAGCCAGCAATCCCTCTGGAGTCCAGCGCAGCGCATACACAATGTCATCGCGTCCCGACCACAACTTGCGCGGGGCGCCACTCTGCGCAATCTCGTAGATCTCTGACCCATCCGGAATCAGCGTGTTTCCGTTGAACGCCTGCACCGAGCCCGGCTGCACAATCGTAATCGTCGCGGTTACAGATAGATTTCCCGTCACCGCCAGAGGAGGCAGATTGTTGTTGCGCCCCTTCTCGCCCACCGACGATGCGTAGATCGTGCCGTTTGCCCCGACCGCGACCGCCGTGATCTCGCGTTTCGGCGCATCGAAGATCACATAACCCTTGCCGGTCTTATCGATCCTGTAGACCAGCCCCGTACCATCCGAACCGGCAATCAGATTTCCCACGGCATCGAAGGCCAGTGCGCGAATATGCTGCTCGTCGCTCTTGAAAAACAGCTCCGGCTTCTGCCCGTTTGCAACTCGGTAGATCCCCGCCGGACCGCCCGCGGCAATATATAGCCGCCCCTCGGCATCAAACGCCATGTCCCAGACATATTTTGGTTTCTCCGCGGTCGCCGCCGGATCGAACACCACCGTCGCATTCTCTTCCGTGCGGTCGGCAGCCTGCGGATCGAGCTTGTACACCTTCCCCGAAGGCAGCGTCGCTGCATAAATCCCACCGTCCGGCCCCACGCGCACCGCCTGCACGCTCAGATCTTTCGTGGAGAAGAGTCTCGTCGACTTTCCATCCGGAGTCACCCGCAATACCGTTGCCGGCGTGCCTGTCGCCAGATAAGCATTTTCCTCGTGGTCCGCGGCCACGGACCAGACATAGGTTGAAGGTGTCGTGAAGACAGCGCGGCTCTCCGGCCCGGCGATCAGATGGCCATCGCTCGTAATCGCGACCCCATCCGGCTTGCCCTTTTCCAGTTCCTCGAACCTGGATTGGGACCACAGGCGCGTGCCCTGCGAGTGCGCCGGCGCGAAAGAAAAAAACATCAGGGAGAAACTGAAAAGAGAAAGAGCAAAACGGCGCATCATGCTGAAACTGAGTCTACAAGAAAGCAGCTGGTAAAGCGGTCAGCTAGCTAATTGCTCAGCACCGCCCTGTACCGCACCTGGCTCTTTCTCGTTCGTCGCAGCGCCTGGTTGGCCTCGGACATCTTGAATCGTTCCACCTTGGCCTTCACCCCGTGCCGAACCGCCACGTCCAGCATCTCCGCAATGCGCTGCGGGCTGCCGATATTCGAGCCGCAAGTCCCGCGCATGGTTGAGATCAGCGGAAACGCCGGCAGCGAAATCGGCTTTGGAGGAAGGCCCACAAGACATAGGGTTCCGTGCGGCCGAAGCGTATTCACGTATCCCGCCCAATCCTGATCAGCGTTGGCCGTCGAAACGATCAGATCGAAGCTTCCCGCCAGTCCGTTCACCGCCTTCGACTCGAGTGAATTCACGAAGTGGTGCGCGCCGAGCGCCAGGGCCTCATCTTCCTTGTTGGGAGTGCTGGAGAACGCTGTCACCTCCGCCCCGAAGACCCGCGCAAACTGAATCGCTAGGTGGCCTAGGCCGCCCACGCCGATCACCCCCACGCGCGACGAAGGATTGATCCCCAGCGTGCGCATTGGCGAGTAAACCGTGATCCCGGCGCACAGCAGCGGAGCCGTCGTCTCGCTCTCCAGCGCCGCCGGAATCTTGATCGCGAATCGCGCATTTACCCGCAGAGCTTCGGCATATCCGCCATTACGGTGGACGCACGTCGGTTGCGCCTGCGCGCACAGGTTCTCCTCGCCCTTGCGGCACCATTCGCAGCGCCCGCAGGAGTTCGACTGCCAGCCCACGCCCACGCGGTCGCCCACGGCAAAGCCCTCGACCGCCGACCCCACCGCCGCAATCGTGCCCACCACCTCGTGGCCCGGAATAAATGGATACTGGCTCATCCCCCAGTCGTTGTCCACTAGGCTGGCGTCGGAGTGGCAAACGCCGCAGTGCGTCACGCTCACTTCAACATCACTGGATTGGAGTTCGCCCGGATCGTACTTGAACGGCAGCAACTCTGCCCCGGCCGCATGCACAGCGTAACCCTTGATAAATGCCATTGTGATCTCGAAACCTGTCTTCGTTCTCTGGTTCGGTCCGCTTCCGGCCACGCCGGAGAATCGCGCCCGAAAATCGAGTCCGATGGATTGGGGGAGTCTACACCTGCATCGGCTATTCTACCCGCAGTGTGAGAACCTGTTGTCCACTGAGCACTGCATCCAGTGCAACCGACCCCAACGGGACCGCCGATTCGCCGTTCAGCGTCATCCCGCGGTTGTCGCGAACTGGCTCCAGTACATTGGCCATCGAGATCGGCAGCGCCGCCAGCGTACGCCCGTCGATGGCCGCCTGGGCATCCGGCGCCAGGAGCGTTACGTAGAGCCGATCGTTGGCGTGCAGATTGTTCAGTTGCGTGATGGTGGCACTCACGTCCAGCGTCGAGCCGCCGAACTGCGGGGGCTGCATCAAACGATCCAGCGTGCCGCCATCGCTCACCAGCAGCCGCACCGGACCATCGGGTAGTGTCGCCGGAAGCGTCACCGGAATGCGAATATTTTTACTCTCTCCGCGCCACGGACGAACCGTAGTCTCGACTGAAATCGTCTCTCCCGCATGAACCGTTGTCGCACCCGCCTGTGCGCTCTCAATCTCCACCGTGCGCCGTCCCGGAATCGCGTCCACATCCACATCCACGCTCTCGATCGGAGTCCGTCGCGCCGCATTGGCATACAGTCGGTTGAACTGCTCGCCCAGCACCAGCGCGGCCAGCAGGTTCGCCGGCGCAAGATCCGTCGGAGCGATCAGGTTCTCAAATTTCACCACCGGATACCCCGCCAGCTTCACCGTACCGCGCACTCTGTAGGTCGTCTCCACCGCGTAGCCGTTCCTTTGTGCCAGACTCTGAAAGACGGAAACCATCACCGCCGACGGAGTGAGTTGTTCCTGGTCGATCACTTCCAGATGCAGCGTCCGCGGCTTCTCACTCTCGCTGTCTTGAGCCAAATGCACCGTCAACGGAATCATCCTCGCCGCCTTGCCGAACTGCCCCCGAATCGCCGTCTCGCGATCCTCCGTGAATGAGCCTATCGTGTCCGTCGTGTTGATGATTTTGAACGCGTTGTAGGAAGAAGGCAGGGTCGCTATCACTTCCGCCTTGGTCATCGGCATGGACACCGGCCCGAACTGCGTAATCGGATGCCCACACGCCAGCAGCTGGGTCGGATCTACATAGGTGACCGTGCAGGTCGCCGAAATCTCCAGGTCGCCCCGGATCAGCACCGCGCTCACCGCCGACCCCGGAAGAACCGAACCCGGAACCACCGGCGTCATTTCATGACCACCGCTGCCGCCCCCGCCAATCCTAGCCACCGGCGTCAGTCCCAGTCCCGTAGCATGCTCTTTCCAGAACGCCAGAGCCTCGGGGCTAAACCCACTGAAGACCAGAGGCGTTTCAATCGGGCTGACCAGATCAGATTTGTCATCCTGAGCGGAGCGCGCCAGCGCGGAGTCGAAGGACCTGCTTTTCTTCAGTTCCTCTGAGCTCTGCGCTCTGAGCTCCTCGTCTCGTGCCTCGTCCCGAACCTCCAGCATCTCCCCGATCGGGGTGATACCCGCGATTGGCTCTTTGCTGAACTCTCCGATGCGAAACGCCAGCGCCCCCAGCAATTTGCCGTCAATATAGACGGGGCTGCCGCTCATGCCCGCCACTACACCCGAATATTCCGGCTTCGTCCCATGCAGCCGCGCCAGAATCATGTCCTGATGCGGCCCGATGGCATTGTGCAGCAGGCCAAGAATCTCCACGTCCATCGCTTCCGGTTGCGTCCCCTCAAAAACTGTGTACGCTGTGCCATGTAGGCCGCGATGGATCTCGCTCAAGGGAAAGAAGCTGGTGGATGGGGGAGGAACGGCGGCGACAGTTGTCACATCCAACACACTCTGGCCCGGCAAATTCCTGCCCGGCAGAAAAGCGGCGCACATCAGCACAAAAAGAAGAAATCTCGCGCTCATGTCCTTTCGACGGTTTCGCACGTCTTTTAGAGTAGCCGTTTGCGCACACTTGCAGCAAAGTATGCCGCGGTCTCACAATTGAGGAAGCTATGAAGAGTATCTCCGCAGCAGCCCTTGGCGTCGTTCTGCTCTTGGCCGAGTCCCCGGCTCTCGCTCCAGCCCAGCAAAGCCCAACTCCGCCCTCCGACTCCCAACAGCAGACTGGCACGCAGCAGCAGCCGGCACCCGACCAGACCGCTCCCGAGGCGGGAGGCCCCGCCGGCGACAATGGCGCCATCGCCATTCCCAAGAAGAAGGAGAAAGACGAGCCCGCTCCGCCGCCCCCACCCGAGCCCACCGTCAAGAACCCTCCTGGCATGCAGCCCTTCTCCCTGCACGTCGATGTCCCGGTGGTCACCGTCGATGTAGGCGTCCTCCTCGAAAAGACCCACCAGTTTGTCCCCAACCTCAAGCAGCAAAACTTTCGCGTCTTCGAAGACGGCAAGCCGCAGGAGATCGCCACCTTTAGTCAGATTAAGGCGCCCATCACCGCCGTCCTGCTCGTCGAGTTCGCATCTACCAGCTACTACTTCGTCTATGACATGCGTAACGCGGCCTATAACTTTGCGGAACAGTTGCGCCCAGACGACTACATCGCCGTCATGACCTACGACATGCACACCAATATCCTGACCGACTTCACCCAGGACAAGCGTGTCGTGATGAACGCGCTCAACTCGCTCACCATACCCATGTGGAGTGAAAGAAACATGTTCGATGCGCTCTACCAGACGCTTGACCGCCTCACCCGCGTCGAAGGCCGTAAATACATCATCCTCATCGGTTCCGGCATCGACACCTTCTCGAAGATCAATCTCGATAAGACTCTTGCTAAGATCAAGGCCACTCCCAACGTGACGATCTTCACGATGAGTACCGGTGGTTTCGTCCGGGCAATGACAGAAGGTCGCGGAGGCATGGGCGCTCAGATACGGGACATGAACTATCTCCAGGCTGACAATGAAATGGCCACCTTCGCCCGCATGACCGGAGGAATGCACTTCGCCCCCCGCTTCCAGGGCGAGTTGCCTGAGGATTTCGCCGCCATCAATGAATCCATCCGCAACCAGTACGTCCTCACCTACACGCCCACCAACACCAAGCAGGACGGAACCTATCGCAAACTCCGCGTCGAGCTGGTCGATAACGAAGGCCACCCCCTGCAGATGCAGGACGAGAAACACAAGCCGCTCAAGTACGACATCATCGCCCGCGATGGCTACAAGGCCAAACAGCAGGTCGAGTAGGAGGGCTCTCGGGTGCCCCATCCTTTCGTGCACTCTGCGAAAGGCCGAGACTGCAGTTGTCCATACGGCAGTAATCCCATTCTCCAGTAGCAGCATCAACCACCTGGACGAGACTCAATGGCGGTATCCAAACGCAAGGCACTCTCCGAGGATCAGCTGCAGTTGATCGCCAAAGCCCTTGCCGATCCGCGCCGCTACGAAATCCTGAAACGTCTGGGAGAACACGAAAGGGCACTGGCCTGCGGCACGGTGCTTGCATGCCTGGATATCAGCCCCGCCACTCTTTCCCACCACATGAAGGAACTAAAGACTGCGGGTCTGGTGCAGGAAGTGCGAAAAGGGAAGTTCGTAAGTTATTTCCCGCAACGCGAAGTTCTGGAAGCTTATTGCGAGCGCCTCAGGAAAGATCTGATCCAGCACCCGTAAGCCGCCTGACGAGATTCACGAAACTTTCTTCCGACATTGCGAATCGTTTTCACGCTCGACTCATCAATTTGATAGTTGTCGAAATATCGAATTTTCGAGACCGGCAGGGAGTGAAAAATGAGCAAACTGAAGGGTAAAGTAGCGATAGTGACCGGGGCATCGAAGGGAATTGGTGCTGGTATCGCAAAGGGCCTGGCTGCCGAGGGCGCAACGGTTGTGGTGAATTACGCCTCCAGTAAGGAAGGCGCGGACCGGGTCGTTGCCGAGATCAAGGGCAACGGCGGTAAGGCAGTTGCCATTCAGGGCGATGTCTCTAAAGCCAGCGACGTGCAGCACATCTTCGCCGAGACCAAGAAGGCATTCGGGCAACTGGACGTCTTGGTGAACAATGCCGGCGTCTATCAGTTCGCCGCCCTCGACGAGATTACGGAGGAACAGTTCCACCGCCAGTTCAACACCAATGTTCTCGGCCTTCTTTTAGCCACGCAGGAAGCTGCAAAGCATTTCGGCTCCGAGGGCGGCAGCGTAATCAACATCGGCTCGACGGCCAGCTCGCTGAACCCGCCCACGACTGCCGTCTATACGGCGACAAAGGGTGCCGTAGATGCCGTAACCCATGTGCTCGCCAAGGAGCTTGGACCAAAGAAGATCCGGGTGAACTCGATCAATCCAGGGCTCGTGGAAACCGAGGGCGTACACACCGCGGGTGTTATCGGGAGCGACTTCCAGAAGCACTACGAGGCGCAGACGCCCCTCGGGCGGATCGCACAACCCGAAGACATCGCGCCCATCGCGGTATTCCTGGCCTCATCCGATTCCGGGTGGCTGACCGGCGAGACATTGCTAGCCTCCGGCGGCCTCCGCTAACAACCCGCGCAAGATCCAAGAATCAGGGTGCCCCACGTCCGCATTTCGGACGTGGGGCTCACCGCCCCTGTCTACCCCATCGGTGCAGCCCCGCCGCTCTCCCTTAGCCGCTTCCTCCGTCGGTAGATCACCACCAGCCGCACCGCCAGCGCCAGTGACCCGCCGATTGCCGTGCACACCGCCCGCCGGTGGGCGATCTCGATTTCCGGAATCTTGTTCAGCGATAGCAGGAAGACGATATACCCCGTAAGACAAAGGGCGAACAGCGCATAGTTCACATTGAGCGTTCCATACGAGAGCCACGCAAACAGCACTGTAAACACAACCAGCCAGGTCGGGGATGGCGTAGAGTGTGCGACGAAGATGCTGATCAGCCACGCCCCTACCACCGTTCCCAGCGTGCGCGCAATCGCGCGATTGGCCGTGTCGGCGATTCCCGGTCTGAGCACCAACACGGCTGTCATCGGAATCCAGTATCCGCTCGCGAAATGCATCTGCTGGTAGATCAGCGTGCTCACCGCCAGCGTAACCGCCAGACGAATGGAATAGGGCAGCGCCGAGTCCTCAAGGTTCCCCTTTCTCCACGACGCCCCAGCATTCACCATGGCCACGCGCAGCGCGACTTGTTCCGCCTGGATATAGCTGGCCAGCGCCAGCACATGTGCGCGCAGTTCACCGAAGAGCCGCAATATCAGGCTCGAGCTCAACACCTGAATTGCGCCTCCCGCCAGCAGCAGCAGCGCGCGTATCGCGGCCGCTTTGGCCGAGGCGGGGAACGCTGATCCCACCACCAGCATCACCACGCTCTGCAGTCCTACCCACCCGTAGCCTCCTTCGCGCGTCGTGAGCATGCCGTACCCAAACCCCCACAGGGCCGTCACCCCTACCAGCACGAAATTGTCGTGGCCCACCACCATGCCCAGGAAGATCGAGAAGGCCATGCCCAGGGTCGCAAAAATCATGGGCAGCAGTTGCGAGTCGTCGATGTTCTGCTTTGCGCCGTAGCCAATGGTCGCCGCGCCCCCGGCTGCAATCATTCCCGCTGCCTGGTGGCCCGCCGCCAGCCCTGCGCACAGGCAGAGCGCAACCGGCAGCACAAAGATCAGATCTGTCCGAAACGATTGTTTTTCCCAGTGGAAGATGATGCTGTCGGTCAGCACCGCTGCCGCAGACGCAGGCAGAACCGGGACCCCGCTCGTCCCGTCTTTTGCTGAATCGGAGGTCATATCTCTGTAAGCATGGCACGCCGTCTGGTGGAGGAGACAGCATGCAAACAAAAAGCCGAGTGGATACATCCCACCCGGCCCATGGAACCCAAAGAATTCGCAGCTACTGCGGCTTGGCCGCGTCGCTCACCTTCTGATCGGTCTCCTGGGTCTTGTCCTTCGCCTTTGTTGAAGCCTGATGCGCCTGGTCTTTGGCCTTCGTCGACGGCTCCTTGTCTGGATCGAAGACCCGTTCTGTGCCTTCCTTGGTCTTGTCGGCGGCCTTCTGCGTGCCTTCCGTGGTCCTGTCGTAGGCCGTGGTCGAGCCTTCTTTGGTCTTGTCGTAACCGGTGGTTGTACCCTTCCTCGTTGCGTGGTATGTCTTCGTCGTGCCGGTCTCTACGGCATTGCCGGTATCTTTGGCCGCGTTCTTTGTATCGGTCCCGGCAGCCTTCATATCCTGCTTTGGGCTCGTGTCCTGACTCGTGTTCTGGGCCGAAACAATCGCGCCGGCACCGCAAATCATTGCGGAAGCCAGCAAAATGCCAGGTAATTGTGAGTTTTTCATACGCATGTTGTAATGATTGCGTTCCGCGGCAATTGGTTGTGCCGCGACCAGCTAAGATAACCGAAGAACAGTGATGAACGCCGCCACAGCCGCCATTTCCGCAATTCCGGCGCACTCCCGCGCCGATTTCCGCGCGGTGAATCGCTATGCCTGGGCAGTCCTCGCCTACAACGTCGCCGTCGTTCTCTGGGGAGCAGCCGTGCGCGCCACCGGTTCCGGCGCAGGTTGTGGAGATCACTGGCCGCTCTGCAACGGCACCGTCATTCAGCGCTATCCCACCGCTGCCACACTCATCGAGTTCGCCCACCGCGCTTCCAGCGGCATCGCGCTTCTCGCCGTCATAGGTTTGCTCTTCTGGATCTTCCGTGCCGCTCCTCGCCGTCATCTCGCCCGCGCTGCCTCCGTCGCCGCCCTTGTTCTCACTTTGAACGAGGCGCTTCTTGGAGCCCTGCTCGTCCTGCTTGGCAAGGTTGCCCACGATCAATCCGCATCCCGCGCCGTCTATCTCGCCCTGCATCTCACCAACACCTTGCTCCTGCTGGCTGCGTTGGCTCTCACCGCTCATTTTCTCTCTCGCGAACAGGGCTTCATGCGGGGCAGCGTCGAGTTCCGCGCTCCAGGCTTCGCCTTTACCGGACTTGCCGCTGTGCTCATCGTTGGAGTGAGCGGCTCGCTGGCCGCTCTCGGCGACACTCTTTTCCCCGCCACTAGCCTCCGCGCCGCTTTGGCTCAGGATTTCGCCAGCAGCAGTTCCTGGCTCGTCCGCCTCCGTTGGGTGCACCCCGCCGTCAGCCTCATCGCCGGAGCCTTCCTGCTCTGGCTCGTCTATTACGGCATGCGTTCGGCAGCCAATCGCACGCTGTCGATCACCGTGGCCAGCCTGCTTCTTCTGCAATACGCCCTTGGAGTCGCCGACATCACTCTCCTCGCCCCCACTTGGATGCAGATGCTCCATCTTCTCGGCGCCGACCTGCTCTGGATCTCCCTCATCGTTCTTTTGGCGCGTCTTTGCGTACGCCCCATCGGTTGCACCGAAGGTATCTGTTCTCGTTAAGACGACGTTAGGAGAAACGAAGCGCGTGCATCACTCGACCGAAGCAATTGCGCAGGACGCGGCTCCGAGATCAGCCGAGCTGGACGAAAAGTTCCAGCGCCTCGCCGCCTTTCTGGACCGCAATCATCTCGCCGCCATCCTGCTCAGCCGCCACGAGAATATCGCCTGGATCACTGGCGGCCAGGTCGAGGCCCGTGTCGCTGTCGGCACTGAAACCGCCGTTACCTCCCTCCTCATCACACGTGACGGACGTCGCTACTACCTCACTCCGAACAACGAAGCGCCCCGTCTCGCCGCTGAAGAATTCGCCGGCCTCGGCTACGAAGCCGTCCCCTATCCCTGGTATCAGAGTCCGGCTCCGCTGCTCCCCCAGCTTCTTGGAATCACCGAACTTGCCGGAGGCACGGCGCTTGGCCCCGTTTTCGGTTCAGACACGCCCATAGCGCATGCCCGCCATGTGAACCTCACCAGCCTGCGCGCTCCGCTCCTGCCTGCTGAAATCGCCCGCCTCCGCATCCTCTCGCGCCAGACAGCCGACGTGACCACGGCCGTCCTCGAATCGCTCCGGCCCGGCATCACCGAGCACGAAATGGCCGCGCGCACCGCTGCCGCCCTTCTCGAGCGCGGTATCGCGCCCACCGTACTGCTCATGGGCGTCGACGACCGCATCCGCAAATACAAGCACGCCGTCCCGCGCCGGGGCATCCTCGAGCGCTACGGCATGGTCAATCTATGCGCGCGCAAGTGGGGAATGGTTGTTTCTATCACCCGCTTCGTCCACTTCGGATCTGTTCCTGAAGACCTGGCCGCATCCTTCATCGCTGCCGCCCGCATCCACTCCGAACTGCTCCACGCCACCCGGCCCGGCGCAACCTCGGCAAAACTCTTCGAGGTTGCACGCGAAGCATACAAATCCGTAGGAGCTGCCGAAGAAATCGAGCTGCACCACCAGGGCGGTCCGTGCGGATACACCGAGCGCGACTGGCTCATCACGCCCACCGGAGAGGAAACCGTCGCCCTCCCCCAGGCCTTCGCCTACAATCCCAGCCTGCGCGGAGCCAAAGTCGAAGACACCGTCCTCGCCGGCGAGAATTCGATCGAAGTCCTCACCGCAACTCCCACCCTTCCCATCATCGAGACCATCATTGACGGCGTGGCCTACCGATCCGCCGAAGTTCTCGAGCGCTAGCGGCGAACTTCTCAGTCACGATATTGGGAGCGGCCCATACGTCAACAGCATCGGTGACGATCGGCTTTTCATTTCTCGCTGAGATTGAGAGTAGTCCGATGGCGATCGCTCCAAGCTCGCTCAGCTGCACAATCACCGCGGCGAACGGAGCTCCAGCCTCCTGCACATCGAACGCTTCATTCTCGTTTACAGCGCCGACTTTTCTTACCCTCGTCCTCTACAACTTTGAAACTCCATTGGATTTCGACAACGCCAGGGGTATGGCCAGCTTTACCTGTAAGTAGAGGCAGCTGCGACACCATAGCCTGATCCATCCTCGGCCGAAAAGGGAGAGCAAAGCCGCCGAGGCTCCGCTCTCCGAGCTGGCCGCACCTGCCTGCCCGTCCATAGCCTCCGCCCTCCAAAATCCACGCTCGCTGTTGCGCATCGCGACACGTGGCAGGATACGATGCTTGTGGCAGGACGATAATGCAATCCCATCGAATCGCGATCCTGACTCCAATGGCGGTTGGCGCAGTCGCCGTCCTCTGTACGATCCTCATCCACGGTCTGGCTGTGATCGCGACGGTGAACTTCTTTCGCCATGAGAGAAAACTAGGCCATGCGGGGGCGAACTTCGGAGTTGATTTCGCAATAGTCGCGCTGATACTCTCGTGCTCGTTCGTGGCGCACCTGGCTGAGATCGCCCTCTGGGCGTGGTTATTTCTCGTCTGCGGAGAATTCCAGGCCTTCGGAACCGCCTACTACTTCTCGGCGGTCAACTACACGACCTTAGGTTACGGCGACCTGATCATGTCGCCGTCCTGGAAACTACTGGGTCCGCTCGAAGCAGCAGATGGATGCCTCATGTTCGGCGTTTCGACCGCGATGATCTTTGCCGTGATTCAACGATTGATTCTGGCCAGGTTTCAGGATCTTCGGAACTGACCCCTTGACCGTTAAGCGACACGTCTTCCGATAACCGGCTTCCACATCGCGACGTGAACGGGCCCCTCAAGATCCCAAGGTTTATAGTTTCACTGCTTCTCCACTCCCAGCCTCCCAACCGCCTTGCAGACCCCATCCCCGCCCGCCTGCTCAATAAACTCCGGATCAAGCCGATCATTTGATCGCCCGGAATATGGCGCAATCGAAATACATCGGCACCCCGCGTCCTCGAGCGAGACATTCTTCACGACGTACTCCGACGAAATCGACTTCACCAGAATTTGCTGCGATGTCATCGGGTGCTTGTCGATGGAGTAAGAATCCTTGACCGAATAGCCCGTCCCGGCAAATGCGGGATAGATCCCGTAGTTCTGCTGCAGCCAGCTCGCGAGCGTCGTGTGCTTGCCATCGTAGAGCGTGGCCGCATAACTAAATGTCTGTGCCAGCGAAGTAGGAACCACCGACTCCGCGGGATCGCTGAAACCCTTCGCGAAGCACGCCACCTGCTTGCCCGTGTCCGACGGCGTTGAATCACAACCGCCCGAAGCCAGCGGAACATCGCGCTGAACAGCCGCGAACACATTCGGCCACGTCGCCAGCACGGCATCCACCTTCTCCGGATTCGGCGGACGGCACCGCATCGCCACCAGCACCTTGCTGTCGTTGTTCTCCAGCCCCGAATATTTCGGATAATCCTCAACACGGAGCGGCGGAGAATAGAGCACCGTCGCCGTTACAAAACCACGCAGTGCTCCCGGCTTCGCAATACTCGTCACCGGAACCCCCTGGGGCAGGAAACTTACCCGCACGTAATCATTCGGCAGAGCCTCACGCACCGAATCCGCCACAACCACTGGCGCAGACGCCGATCCAATAGGTGGCACCGTCGCCACTCGATGCGCCGCGCACCCCGAGATCAGCACCGCCGCGCTCCAGCAACCGAGAAAACTCCATACTCTCATGCTTTTTCCCTAATACATCCAGCTGCAGTCGCGAGTAAAATCGGTCGTCGTCGAGCGCTGCCACGTGCCGTCTTTTTTCTCGACCGCGAAAATTCCCCCGCTCCCGCAAAAGCCGCCGCAGCTCTTGATCACCGATACCAGCGCCCTTGTGTGCGCTTGGTCAAATCCCGGAACACCCAGGTAGCGCACATGCCTGATCCCCTTGTACCCTTCGCATGCCGCGGGATCCCGTCCATGCGTCGCCAGGCAAGCCAGTACCTGCCCCGCTTCGTCATGCGCGAGCAGCCGGTAGCCTTGCGGGATCGAGAATTTCTGCTCCCAGTGGTGGCTCTGGCGATTGGCCGCCACAAAGGCGTCCGCCATCTCATGCTCTTCCGGCGTAGATGGCTTCAGGCAGCTGCCATCGAGCTGCGGGATATCGGTCATGGAGTCCTCCGCGAACACCAGCGGCTCCTGCGCCGGAGCCTGATAAAGCGCCGCGTAGACTTCGTAAGCCTCCGCCGGAGCTGTTCCTCCGCCCGGCTGGTTTAACGGACTGGTCGCCGCCAGATCTGTGATCGCCTTCGTAGCCGGCGTTTTTGCGTGATGTTGTGAAGCGATCCGCACCCAGATCAGCGCCACCACAATCACCACCAGCGTCAGCCGCAGCCATAGCCGCCATGAAATGCGCATGCTCAACACTCCGTTATCAATGTAAGCCATCGCCCAGAAGGAACCACCGTATCTCTTTGGGACCCACCCAACGATCTTCGATGCCCCATAATTTCCGCCCTCTCGGCCAAAGCTGTAAAATAAGAGTTGCGACGCAGCGCGCGATTTTTGAGCACATCGAGCACGCGGTCTTATCCGCACGCTTACGCGCCTGCAAGCAGAATTGATATGAGCGCAACCAGGCTGGCACCACCACCCACTGAATCCCGACCCTCCAAACAACAGACCTCCCAACGCGATCAGGTTTTCGACGCCTTCCGTCGCTGGGGCTACCTGCAGGCGCAACTCGATCCACTCGATCAGTATCTTTCGCCTGTCCGCATTCCCGAGCTCGATCTCACCGGTCCCGACGCTGCTGAAGCCCGTCGCTACTACTGCTCCACTGTTGGCGCGGAGTTCATGCACATCCCTTCGGCCGAGCGCCGCGACTGGATCGCCGAGCGCCTGGAGTCCGCCCCGCTTGCCATCGACGAAGCCGCGCGGCGCCATGTTCTCGATCTGCTCACGCGCGCCGACGTCTTCGAGCAGGTCATTCAGTCGCGCTATCTCGGCACCAAGCGCTTTTCCCTCGAAGGCGTCACCGCACTTATTCCATTCCTCGACGAGCTGCTCAACCGCTCTGCAGAGCTCGGCGTGCAAACGGCCGTCATGGCCATGAGCCATCGCGGACGCCTCAGCGTCATGGTCAACACCCTCGGCAAGCCCGCCGCCGACATCTTTTCCAAGTTTGAAGACGTCAACCCGCGCAGCATTCTCGGCGGCGGAGACGTGAAGTACCACATCGGCGCCACCGGCGTCTTCCACACGCGCAATGACGAGTGGATCGCGCTGCACCTCGCCTCGAACCCCAGTCATCTTGAGGCCGTCGATCCCGTTGCCATGGGCCGCACCCGCGCCAAGCAAACCCGCGTCGGGGCCGACGGCATCGACTTCGTCCTGCCCATCACTATTCACGGAGACGCCGCCTTCGCCGGTCAGGGCATCTGGGCTGAGACCATGAATCTCGCCGAGGTCGAGGGCTTCTCTGTCGGCGGCGCCATCCAGATCATCGTGAACAACCTCATCGGCTTCACTGCCGAGCCCGACGAGTCGAACTCCACGCGCTTCTCCTCCGATCTCGCGCGCCGCCTGCCCATCCCCATCTTCCACGTCAACGCTGAAGACCCGGCCGCCGTCGTGCGAATCGCCGCTCTCGCCGCTGAGTACCGCCGCACCTTCCATAGCGATGTAGTCATCGACCTCATCGGCTACCGCCGCCACGGCCACTCCGAAGTCGACGATCCCACCATTACCCAGCCCCTGCGCTACAGCCGCATTAAGAACCATCCGCCGCTCTCCGAGCTTTACGCAAAGCGGCTCGGCATCGATATCTCCGCTCAGGTGCGCGATCTCCAGTCCGAATTCGCCCAGGCGCAGAAGGCCGCCACGACCATGCAGAAGATGCCCCATCTGGCGCGCCTGCCCGAATACTGGTCACACTACAAGGGCGGCCCATGGAAGTCTGAATACGGAGTCGAAACCGGCCTCACCCGCGACCAGATCAACACCATCGCGCAGGGTCTTACCTCCTACCCTGAGAGTTTCCACGTCCACCCCAAAATCAAAAAATTATTAGACCAGCGCGCCGAGATGGGTCAGGGCAAGCGTGCCTTCGACTACGGCATGGCCGAGGCCGTGGCATTCGGCTCGCTCCTCACCGCCGGCACCCCGGTGCGCTTCAGCGGTCAGGACAGCCAGCGCGGCACCTTCAACCAGCGTCACGCCGTGCTCATCGACGTCGAGAACGAGCAGCCTTGGGTTCCGCTCAACAATCTCTCCCCGCAGCAGGCGCCCTTCGACATCTACAACTCCATCCTCTCCGAGGCTGGCGTGCTCGGCTTCGAGTATGGATACAGCCGCGACTACCCAGAAACCCTCGTCCTCTGGGAAGCCCAGTTCGGCGACTTTGCCAACGGCGCGCAGATCGTCATCGACCAGTTCATCTCCTCCTGCGAGGACAAGTGGGGCCTGCTTAGCGGCATCGTCCTTCTCCTGCCCCACGGTTACGAAGGCCAGGGCCCCGAGCACTCGAGCGCCCGCATTGAGCGCTATCTTCAGCTCACCGCGCACGACAACATGCAGGTCTGCCAGCCCTCGACCGCCGCGCAGTATTTCCATCTCCTGCGCCGCCAGGCGCTGCAGAAATGGCGCAAGCCGCTCATCGTTTTTACGCCCAAGAGCATGCTGCGCCATCCCGATGCCGTCTCTCCCATCGAAGACTTTACGCGCCCGCACTTCCAGAATGTCCTGCCCGAAACCGGCATCGCAAGCGCCAGGCGCCTGCTCATATGCACCGGCAAAATCGGTCATGAGCTGCGCATCGAGCGCCAGAAGCGCGGCGACGGCACCACCGGCATCATCTTCCTGGAGCAGCTTTATCCCTGGCCAGAAGCCGAGCTTGCTGCCGCCATCGATGCCCATCCCGAAGCCCACGAAGTTATCTGGGTCCAGGAAGAGCCGGAGAACATGGGTGCGCACGCCTTTGTCATGCCGCGCCTGCGCCGTTTGGCCAGCGATCGGCAGGTGCTCAGCATCAAGCGCTCCGCCGCCGCCAGCCCCGCAACCGGCTCAGCCAAGGCGCACGAAATGGAGCAGCGCACGCTCATCGAGCTGGCCCTGGGCCCCGGCCTGCAGGAAAAGATCACTGCCAGTATCAAACAGTGATGTCATCCTGAGCGAAGTGCGGCGCACATGCGCCGCACGCAGTCGAAGGACCTGCTTTTCCAGGCATTCACCTTCGCGTTCTTAGCGCCTCATGGATGAACTTCACTCAAACAAACCGGGTGCCCCAGGTCCGGATTTTCGGACCTGGGTTCCTTCTCAGAAATCCACCCGCAGCGCCAACTGTCCCGTCCGATTTCCGGCATTCTCCGCGGTCTGCGGAGCGCTGAGAACCCCGAACGTCGCCGTGTTATCGATCTGTGTCGCCGGAGGAGCAAAGTTCGTGTGATTCAGCACATTCGTAAACGTCGACTCGAAGCGCACCTTCACCCGTTCCGTCACGCTGAACACCTTAGCCACGCCGAGACTGACCGCCTCCGTCCCCGGTCCCTGCAGAATCCCCACTCCCGCATCGCCAAACCGCCCCGCGCCCGCGGGAGTCGGAGAAAACGCCGCCAGGTTGAAGTACTGAGCGCGTGATTGCCCCCGATAAACATCCTTCGACACTTGATCCGGCCTCAGGAATGCGCCGCGATTCACCACGTCTGTATTCGATTCGTCATACGATGTGCTGATGTTCGGCGTCTGCCATGGGCCTGTCTCCAGCAGAGTCACATTCGTCATCTCCCATCCGCCCAGCAGCAGATTCCTCCACCCGCCGGTGTTCAGATACGCGCGGCCTGCTCCCACCGGAATCTGCCACACGCCCGACAAAAGGAAGCGCTGCCGCCGCGTGCCCTCGACATTCCCGTAGTCGTTGAGGACGTGGAAGCGGTCCGCGATGGGGATGCCGTAGTTCACTTCTCCGGCAAACGCCGTCGGAGTATCCCCCTGGTTATCGGCGAGGTTCTTAGCCAGCGTATAGTTCGCATCGAAGTACAACCCGTGCGACATCCTGTGGGTCATTTCCAGCTCAAGAGCGTCGTAGTTAGCCGTGCCTGCGTTGAACGTGCTCCAGAGCGTGAACCAGTTGTGATACGGCGCGCGCGGATCCACATACGGACTCGCCTGCGTCGTCTGGTACGGTGTCGTACTCGCCGGAATCTGGTTCAGGTCTTCCGTGATGCTCAGCCGGTAGGTATGCATGCCTACGTAGCTCACGCGAAAACTATCGCTGCTGCCCACCTGCCGCTCTACCGTCAGGTTCCACTGGCTGGCCTGCGGGTCGCGGTAGTTCGGATCGACGCCCTGGTCCAGCCCGCCGCCGCCGTATTGGATTCCGCTAGTTGGCGGTGCCGTATTCGGGAACTGGATTAGCGGCGCACCGCCCGCTGTCGTCGCATTGATGTAGGTATGCAGCGCCGACGTGGGGTTGCCGCTGTTATTGAACGATAACGGGCCGAGATTTGTAATCGTGAAGATGCCAAATCCCGCGCGAACCACCGTCTTCGTATCGTTGAAGGGCCTCCACGCAATCGACACTCGCGGCTGGAAGTCGCCCTTATAGGTATTTCGCAGCGACTGCGGCAAATGATCCTGGCTCGCCGTGATGTAGTTAGAGCAGGGAAGCGCCGTGTAGTTTAGATTGCAGGCGTTGAACGACTCCTGGAACGCTACGTTCGAGCCTTCGATATTTTGTTTGGCCAGATAAGAAGACAGCTGGTTCGGAACCACAATCGAGTTGTTTCTCTGGTCGAAATTCGCCAGGTTGCCCCCGTCTTCCTGGAACCCGGGCAACACCTGCCATCGCAGGCCATAGTTCAGCGTAAGCCGGCTGTTGATCTGATAAGTATCCTGCGCGAACATGCTGTATTGCCACGCCGTGCCCGCTACATCCGGGCTTGAAACCGCAAAGAATAGAGTGGTGGGAGCCCCAATCAGGAAATCCCCGAAGGCATTGCCCGTAAAGTTCGGCTGAAACGTGAACAGGCCGAAGTCGTCAGACGGCAGAAAAGTTTCGATATCTGCATACCGTACCCGCCGAGCGTCAAACCCGGCCTTCAACGTGTGCCTGCCCGCGTTATAAGTCAGGTTATCGGTGAACTCTAGCGTATGCGACTGCGACTCCCCGGTCTTGTCCCTCCCGATCGGCGTAAAGCCGGTTCCCGCGCTGAAGTTAAATGTCGGAAAGGCATGGGTAGTGGGGTGCTGGCTGATATTCACGCCACTCAGATGAAGCTGGTCGAGCGCCGCCGCTCCCTCGATGGGGAATCCCGTAGTCGTCTCCACGTTGGTGAAGCCAAATCGGAATTCGTTCACCACCTGAGGATTGAACGTATAGGTATGTGAAACCAGCAGGCTCCGATTGTGTACGCTGTCCGAATCGTCCGGCAACAGCGGATTCGCATAATCTTCCGTTATATTCTTGCGGCTGAATCGCGCGTAAATCTGCTGCTTGGCGGAGATCGTATCGTCGATGCGAATGTCCGCTCCATCCGTTTGCGCCGGCGTCGATTGAAAGTTCTCGTAGTTATAGTTCGATTGTCCGGCGACATTGGGCAGCGGGTAATAAGTGAGCAACGCCGTCGCCGTCGGATTGATGCTGCCCGGCGCGATCATCGGACCTCCCAGCGCGGTCAGATCGCCATTGCGCTCTGCCTGCGTGGGTACCAGAAACTGCTCCGCTACCGCTGTGGAACGGCGATTCCCCTCGTAGTCCACAAAAAAGAAGGTCTTGTTCCGTAGATCGAGAAGGTGGGGAATCACGACCGGGCCGCCCAGCGATCCTCCAAAGGTATTGAAATGTTTCGGAGCCTTCCCTCTGAACCCGTACGGGTCCGCATCGAGAGTGTCGTTTTGAAAATACTCGAACAGGCTGCCGTGATAATTGTTGGTGCCCGACTTGGTCGTAAACGTTACGTCGCCCACCTGAGAAAACTCTGCGCTGTTGTTGAATGACGTGATCTTCACTGCCGCAATGCCTTCCTGCGACGGATACGCGTCCGCCAGAGCGCCATTCTGCCTGACGTTGCTCGTTGAGATGCCGTCCACCGAATAGTTCACCATCGACGCGTTCGCGCCGCCGAGAGCGATATTCCCCGAGCTGTCCTGCTGCACGTCGGCCGAAAGCTGTAGCGAGCCCAGGGGGCTTGTGGTGGTTGCGCGGTTATTCAAAGGCAGCTCGGTAATCTGAGCATTATTTTTGGAGTCGCTGAGCGTGGCGTCTTCTGTGTTGATTTGATTCGACCCCGCCGAAACTACGACTTCCGTAGTCTGAAGCGCCACGGTCAGTTTCACCGGGATGCGAAGCGCCTGCCTGGCATCCAGTTGAGCGTCGGAGACCAGCGCTTTGGCGAAGCCGGCATGCTCGACGGTGATCGAATAGTGGCCGGGCTGCAGATTGTCGATCAGGAAATCTCCGGCATCGCTGGTGACGGTCTGGCGGCTCATCGCCTGGTCCAGCGATTGGACCGTCACCGAAGCGCCCGGGATCACCGCGCCCGAGTCATCCTGCACTGTCCCGCGGATGCTTCCGAATGTGGATTGTGCGTCTGCGCGCCGTCCGCAGGCGAAAAGCAGCAGCGCAAGGAACAGCAGTTTGCGCCAGGAATGCCTCCGGGCATGGATATGGTTTGATGGCGACACCTGCTGCCGTTGAGTGCCTTTGCTCTCTTCCGCGAGGAGCACGACACGCTTGAGTTCAAGGAGCAATACGGTGTGAGCAAGAAGGGATGAAGAAGCGTCGTAGGATTTGTGGGTAGTAACCATGGAGATTCATTCGCCTCCCCGGAGGGATTCCCGGTTACCTCCCAGAAGACACTTGAAGGCATATCGTCGGGCCAAAGTTTCCATAAGGAATCCGTAACTTTATGTCTTCTTTACGCACATAACGCTTCTGGAATCAGATCTCGAATTGTATGGGCAGGGTCGAAATCATCATCGGCTCGCCCCAGGCCCTCTACTGGCTCGTCTTCGGATTCATCTTTTCCTTCATCGCCGCTTAATGTGGCATTGTGTTTGGCGGGCAGGCCGAGCGCTTTGAGCGATATGTCACTGTAGAATGCCTCTTCCCAATGAAGCCCCATTTTTTATTTCTTCGATTTCGACGTGTTCAACCTGCCTGAAGTCCGCATAGGTCAAAATGGCGCCGTTCAGGCGAGTGCCGAACATGTCGGAGTCACGTAGCGAAAGACTAGTGCTCCTATTAGTGGGAACAGGGCGTTGCTTAGTGGGAACAGGGCGTTGTCTCGTCCAGCTTTGGTGAGACTTCGGTACCAGGACATGGTTGCCGCCAAGTGTCTGGTTGCCGCGGCCAGGCATGCCAAATCTCGACAAAACGTTGCTCGTTAACCAAAAAATATACTTGCTAACCTGTTCGTTCTTTGGGCGTCGCATCGCGCATCACAGCATATGAAATACAGCGCAGTTACCCCAAGGAGTAGTAACAAGGAGCGGTAAATATGGAACCCACGCAGCATCAATGGAAGAAGTTCTTCATTGGATTGGTTGTTGTTCTTGCAGGTGCCCTGGCCATCGCGGGATGTCAGAACAAGCCGGCTCATCCGGACGAGAAATCGGCCGTCATCAATTCACTCAACAGCAGCAACTTCAAGGATGTAAGCGTCTCGCAGGATCAGGACAAGAGTGTCATGACCCTTACCGGCAACGTCGACTCGCAGGACCAGAAAACGCAAGCGGAAACTCTCGCGAAGCAGGCTGCTCCCGACTACACCGTCGCCGATGAAATTGGCGTGCGGCCTCCGGGCGCCGAGAGCCAGGCGAAGTCTGTAGACTCCAACCTCGATAGCGCCATCGAAGATAATTACAAGGCATTGATCAAGGCCCATAAGCACCTCGACGACCAGAGCATTGACTACTCCGCTAAGAACGGAACGCTGATGCTGAACGGGTCAGTGAAGACCGAAGCGCAGAAGAGAGAAGCCGCCAAACTCGCCAAGGAAGTCCCCAATGTCCAGCAGGTTGTGAACGAAATCGAAGTCAAGCCGGGTAAGCACTCCTCGCCCAACGCCTAACTTTAGATTGCAATCGCGCAGGAAACTTGGCCGAGAGTTATTGCCAGCCAACTAATAAAGGCAGAGAAGAACAAAAAGAGCCCGTTCACAAGGATGGGCTCTTTGCTTTGGGTATCTTAGAATCAATGATTTATCGAAATCTCCAATAGAATCAATGATCTGGAAAGTATCGTTTTAGAATGAATCGGTTACAAACCATAGCAGAGGGGGAGGGGGTCCCCCAAATTAATACTTCCGCATCACCCCCAGAACCCGACCCTGAATCGCAACCTGCGCCGCCGGAACATAAATCGGATCCATCTCCGAATTCGACGGCTGCAGCCGGACCAGCGAACCTTCTAAGTAGTACCGCTTGAGAGTGGTTTCCGCCCCCCGGACCAGCGCCACCACGATATCTCCTTCGTGCGCCATCGCAACCCGCTCGATAACCACATAGTCGCCATCGACGATATGCTCGTCGCGCATCGAATCGCCCCGCACCTGCAGCGCGAAAGCCTCCCGATTGCCGACAATGTCTCCCAGAGAAATGCTCTCTGAGGTCTCGACCCCTTCCAGCGGCAACCCCGCTGCAATCCGCCCCACCAATGGAAGCCGGTCCGCCGACCGCGCCTTTGCCCGGGGCGGCAGCACATCGATCGACCGGCTCCGGTTATGCGCCCGTTGCAGCAGCCCCTTCTGCTGAAGGTTGGTGATGTGCTTATGGACGGTGGCCAGGGATCGCAGGTTTAAGCCGTGGGCTATCTCCTCAAAGGATGGGGAGTATCCATTTCGTTGCACGAAGCCCGAAATAAAATCGAGCACCTCTTTTTGGCGGCGGGTAACGGCCATGCGCGAATTATAGCGAATGAAAAGCGAATCGCAGAGATTTTATTTTTCAAGCAGAGTTTCGCGTGATCTTGCCAGTCAACTCCAAGGTAAGAATTCTCCAGATCGCCTCTCATTTTGAAACTCAGTCCGTTACGAATTCCCATCTCCGCACGCAAAGTGTTTCCACCGTCAATCTCTTCTTGTGTCTGATTCCGAGACACGAGATGTTGTTCATGCGAGCGGCAGTTGAGCAGGCTCGTGAGACATAAAGCATGAGGTTTCTCGTCGCGGAAGACGATCGAGCGTTGGGTTTGTTCCTGACTCGCGGCCTTGAAGCCGACGGCCATCACGCCAAGCTTTGCGAACGACGGCCAAGCCGCTGTCGACGCATTTCTTGAGCAGTCGCCCGACTATGTGGCAAATCTCGTCAGCTCTCTCGACGCGACCAGTTTGAATGAGCAGACGCTTACCGAAGAGCTTTCGAGCGGGGTGAAGGTGAACTCTCTGAGCGACGACCCGGCTGCCGCGGGCCAGAACGTTCTGCTTACTTCACAACTGAATTCGGATGACACGTTTTCGACGACAGCGAGCTCGGCGGAGAACCTGCTGCAGGTGAGCGATTCGGCGCTGGGCAACGTGGTCACGCAGCTGACGTCGGCGGTCTCGCTTGCCACCCAGGCGAACAACGGAGTGCTCAACGCCAACAATCTGCAGGCGATCGCGACCGAGCTGACCGGGATCCGCGACGAGGTTTTGTCGCTGGCGAATTCGTCTTACCTGGGCCAGTACATTTTTTCCGGAAGCCAGGGGGGTACGCAGCCGTTTACGTTGGACACCTCCACGTCGCCGGCCAGCGTCGCCTATCAGGGAGACAGCGACGTGAGCTACGTCCAGACGCCGTCTGGGCAGAATATCCAGACCAACATTCCCGGCGACCAGATCTTCACCGTGGCGGGCGGCAACGTTCTGGGTTCGCTTAACAATCTCATCGCCGATTTTTCATCGGGGGCCCCTTCGGCCACCTCCGTAGCCGACCTGGCTCAGTTGAGCCAGTCGCTCGGCTACGTGGCCCAGCAGCGCGCGATCATAGACAACTCCATCAACCGGCTAACGGCGTCGAGCAACTACTCTTCGAGCGAGTCGGTGCAGTTGCTCTCGGCGCAGGACGACCTCATCCAGACGGACACCGCCAGCGTCGCGACCCAACTCAGCACGTCCGAGACCCAGCAGACGGCGCTGACGCAGGTGATCGCCGCCATCGAGCAGCAGGGGACACTCTTCCAGGCGCTGTCGGGTGTTTTCCTTGCCTGAGATGGGTACCCCTGCCCACCCCCTCTACCCCTCCCCTCCCTTGTTTTTGACAAGCGTATGATTCGGGGTGAGTTGCAAGCCTTAGCGTTGACAAGTGTTTGAAAACATAGGATTTATATGATTTGCTCTGATTTAAAAGGGGGTTACATCATCGAGCGTGGTGCATGGACTTTTACCATGTAAGTAATACATCACGAACAAGTTATTCTGGAGATGTTGATTCTAAAGAGCTTATAGGCCCCAAGTTGGGTTCAATAATAAGGCCCGGCTGCAATCTGCAGTCGGGCCTTTGCGTCTCTATCTCTATTGTATCTGGTTCACAGAAATAGTCGGCCAAAAAAGATAGGGATTAGTGAATAGGGAATAGCGAACGGGTAACCGGAGTGCGTGGCCCAGCGTACCTCGCGAAAAAAGCAGATTCTTCGACTTCGTCTGTCGCTTCCCCACCCCACGGACGAAGACCCTTCGGCCGCGCTCAGGGAGGCTTTGTCCGTGGGGACCCAGCTTTGCGCCAGGCTCCGCTCAGAATGACAACCTGTTATTTCCGCTCAGAATGACACCTTCTTATCTTCTTTTTTCCGTAAAAGCTATCAGGACAGGGTAGGCTTGGGGCGGAGGGTGACGCATGGCTCAGGTGACGGGGATTGGCGGGGCGTTTCTACGGGCGAACGATCCGGAGGCGCTGTATGCGTGGTACGAGAAGCATCTCGGGTTGGCGCGGATGCACGGCTTCTGGATGTTCGAGGCGGAGAATCAGCGGGGTCCCATGGTGGTGTCGTTCTTTTCGCGCAAGTCGGACCACTTTCCTCTGAGCCAGCCGGCGATGCTGAACTTTCAGGTAGACGATCTGGACGCTCTGCTCGATGGGTTGATCGCCGCCGGAGTCGAGGTCGACCCCAAGAGGCCACGAGATGACTACGGCAGCTTCGGCTGGTTCACCGATCCGGAAGGGAACCGAGTCGAGTTGTGGCAGCCGGTGTGAGAGGTTGTAGGCCGACTCAAGCCAACACCGGGCCTGAATAATGGGCCACCGGCCGAGGGGCTCCGAAGTATTTTCTTTGCGGTCTCTCGTTGAGATGTGCAAGATGTTGGGTGTGAAAGAATTTGCGCCCGGCACGCTCCTTGGCCACTACAAGATCGTTCGCAAGCTCGGCCAGGGCGGAATGGGCGTCGTTTATGAGGCTGTCGATCAGAAGCTTGGCCGCCACGTCGCCGTCAAGCTGCTCGCCGAAACAATAAGTGAGAACAGTGCCGCGCTGGAGCGCTTCTGGCTTGAGGCTCGCGCGGCTTCGTCGCTGAATCATCCCGGCATCTGCATCATTCATGAGCTGAACGAGTCGGCGGAGTCTCCATTCATCGTCATGGAACTGCTCGAGGGCCGCAGCCTTGAGAATGCATATCACGGCCACGCGATGCCGTATCCACAGCTGCTGGAGATGGGGACGCAGCTGGCCGATGCGCTCGACGCCGCCCACCGGAAAGGCATTCTGCATCGCGACATCAACCCGCGAATATCTTTCTGACCAACTCGGGGCAGGCGAAGGTGCTGGATTTCGGCGTGGCGAAGCTTGGTGGCTCTCTGGATGGTTATGCCACGAGCGTGGACCCGCAACCGGCCACCTTTGTGAGGCCGATCACCCAAGAGGGTTTGTCAGTCGGCACGGTGGCTTACATGTCTCCGTCGCCCAGCTCACAACGGCCGGAGTCGCGCACCGTCCCGTCTGCTCGCCGGACCGCCAGCAGGTGTACTTCACTGTTCGAGAAGGTGGGTACGCTGCTTCGCTGTGGATGATTCCTCTGGCCGGTGGAGCTCCAAAACAGGTGCTTCCATCAAACAACTCCGCAGGCTATGTCATTTCGAGCGATGGCCGGCTGGCAGGGTACGAAAGTTCACCTTTGAGTACGACGAAGTATGAGTTCAGGTCGGTCGACCTGGTTTCGCACCAAGTTTCGTCTGTCATTCCCATGCATGTGAGCGACATTAACATCGCGTCGGGCTATTCTGCTGACAGCCGTGCCATGGCGTACTCGATTCTTCAAAGCGGAGGGCGGACAATCCTGTATCAGCCACTTGATGGGAGCGTGCCACACACGCTGATCGATCCGGTGCCGAAAAGAATCGCTTACCTAAAATGGTCGCCCTCAGGCAAACAACTGGCGATTACCAGGCAGAGTTCGAGCTCAGACGTCGTGCTCATTACCGACCAGAACGCCAAAGGTAAAAACTGAGGCTTGCGATGTTTCACTAAAAACGCACCGGATGCTTCAGAATTGTCAGATCCCTCTGTTATGTGCGCCGAGAGCGGAGCATTTCGGTCGAGATGACAAAGTTAGTGCTTAGCGTTCGGCGACTTAGTCATTGAGCCCTCTGTCTTGCTGTGCTAGACTCACCCAACTCCCCGATTCATCCAAGCATCGCCTCGCTTGCCCCCTAAGAGTGCGAGATCGAGGTTCCCATGGCCTCTGTGCCGCAAGAAGTCGTCGCGCGTCCGTTCAGTCCTGTATCCGGAAGAAATGGCCTGCTGGAGAAGTATTTCTATTTCTGTATGTCGCTGCTCGTCGCCGGGATCGTGGTGTGGGGCTTCAGCCACACCGTTAATGCCAGCCTGTTCCATCCTGCTGTGCCGCGACCGTTCCTTCTTTGGATTCATGGGGCCGTGTTCTCCGGGTGGGTTGTCTTCTACATCCTTCAGTCGACGCTGGTGCGCACGCATAACGTGCGCGTGCACCGCTCGCTGGGCTGGCTCGGCGTTGCGCTCGGCACGGTGATGGTTCCGCTGGGCATTACCACGGCCATGGTGATGGGCCGCTTTGATACGTACCGGTTGCACCAGAAAGGCGCGGATGCTTTTCTGATCGTCCCGTTTTATGACATGCTCGCCTTTGCGGTGTGCCTGGCGCTCGCCATCTATTGGCGCAGAAAGCCTGAGCTGCATCGCCGACTCATGTTCATCGCCACCTGCGGGCTGCTCGACGCAGCTTTCGGGCGCGTGGATTTTATTTTCAACAACAGCCTGTACTTCCTTTGCCTGGACTGGGTGATCCTTCTGGGCGTGGGGCGCGACCTTGTCGTGAACCGGCGCGTCCATAAGGTGTATCTGATTGCGCTGCCGGTGTTGATGATTTGCCAGGGCTTTGTGGTCTACACATTGCGCAGCGGCTCTCACTGGTGGATCCGCATCGCCGACGCAATTTTGAGGTAGTGCGCCTCGAAATGCGGGCCCTTCCGCTTCGGTCAGGATCACAATACATCCAAGAGGCTGAGGAGAAGAGCGCGCGATGAAGAGTCACACGGAGTATCTCGTTTTCGAAACAAGGAAGCGCAAAGAGATGGTGCACATTACCGATCGGGTAGAGGAGATCGTTCGGCGCAGCGGGGTGAAGGATGGGCTGTGCTTTGTGTCTCCGATGCACATTACGGCCGCTATTTATGTGAACGACCTGGAGAGCGGGCTGATCGAGGATATCGGCAAGTGGCTGGAGGAGCTTGCTCCGATGCGGCCGAACTACAAGCATCACCAGACCGGTGAGGATAACGGCGATGCGCACTTGAAGGCTCTGCTGCTGCATCATGAGACCACTCTGCCGGTGACCAACGGCAGGCTCGACCTGGGAACATGGCAGCGGGTGTTCTATGCAGAGTTTGACGGGCAGAGGCGCAAGCGCGTGATTGTGAAGGTGCTGGGCGTGGAGTGAAGACGGCAGAGATCCGAGTATCCGCAGCGGAGTGCTCAGCCTGCCGGACGTCTGAAATCTGATCAAACAGAAGAACCTCGTCCAGCTGATCAGCATGGACGAGGCAATCGTTTCTGAAGAAAGCTCGGAGAGACCGCAGCCGAAGTTGCGGCTATCCGGCTTCTTACTCTGAGTGCTTCGGACCTTTGCTGTCGAGTTCAGACGCGAGGGCTGCGCCTGCGGGCGTAGCTGTAACGGTGACATGGCGTACGATATCCTCAGCGCTGACCGATTTATCGTAGAGGCGCTGATTGGCGTCAGAGTCGGGTGACAGAGTGACGCCGCTCAGGGACACGCCGGCGAATAGACCCGAGGTCCTGGAATAGGTCAAAATGTCAGCCCCTGCATCCGCGCTAGCAGAAGCACCGGGTCCAGCCGCTGCGGTCACGTCGGTGCCAACCCTGACCTTGCCACTCAGCACCTTGGCTACAGCACCTTTACTCATAATCGCGAGCACATAATCCCTCGCCGTGCCGCCGAGTTGGAAACCGGCGCTGGCGCCACCGATGCTATACATGGCTGGGGGTGACCATTTGCCCTGGTAGTTGCTGCCTGTGCGGCAAGTCATCGGCCCGCGACCACCTGTTCCGCCAATGCCAACCGCGAACTTCTTCACGCTGGGTAGAATCATGATGCAATCGGCCTTCGCCAGCACGCCGGGTGGAATGTCCTTGGTACTGACCATCGCCTGTAACACCGTAGTGGCATTCCGGATGGTCTCTTCGTCCTTGGATTTGTCGGCGCCGAACACGGGCAGGGCCGAGCTAACCAGGAGCGCGGATGTGAGCAAACTAAGCACAACTGTCTTGTTACGTGGCATAAGAGATCGCACCACCTTTCGTGAGCGCAAGCATACCAGATGTCGCGAGTTGAGGCGGCAGGGAAAATCAGCCGTCGCGCATAAAGTGTGGCCCCGTCCAGGCACGATCGACACGAGAGATCGTTTTTAGAGAAAGTGCGGAGAAGCTGTAGCTGCGATTCGGCTACGATTTCTTAGTCAGTGTGCTTCGGAACTTTGCTGTTGAGCAGTGCAGCGAAGGACGCGCCTGCAGGAGTGGCTGTAACTGATGCATTTCGTACGATATTCGTCGCGCTGACAGATTTATCGTAGAGGCGCTGGTTGGCGTCAGAGTCGGGTTGCAGGCTGGCACCGCTCAGGGACACGCCGGCGAAAAGGCCCGACGACCTGGAATAGGTCAAAATGTCAGCCCCGCCTACAGCATTGCCAGCGGAAGCACCGGGTCCAGCCGCGGCGCTGACGTCGCTGCCGACCTTGACCTTGCCATTCAGCACCTTATCCACGGCTGAGGGAGCCATAATCGCGAGCACAAAATCGGTAGCTGTGCCACCGATTTGGAAACCAGCACTGGCGCCGCCGATGCTCATCATGGCGGGCGCTGACCATTTTCCGCTGAACCGATCGCCCGTACGGCAACTCATCGGGCCACGACCGCCGCTTCCTCCAATGCCAACGGCGAACTTCTTCACGCTGGGCAGAACCATGATGCAATCGGCCTTGGCCAACACGCTGTGTGGAACGTCTTTGCTACCGACCATCGCCTGTAACACAGTAGCGGCATTCCGGATGGTCTCTTCGTCCTTGGATTTGTCGGCCGCCAGCACGGGCAGGGTCGAGCTAACCAGGAGCGCGGATGTGAGCAAACTGAGCACAACTGTTTTGTTACGTGGCATAGAGATAGCACCGCCTTTCGTGAGCGCAAGCATACCAGATGTCACCGATCTTGGCTCCCTGAAACATCCCGAAGGCGCCTGAAGGTCCCTCGAAGATGCGTGACGAATCAGCGTCACTTGCCCGGCAGCCGGTTCGCGATGAAGTCCGAGATGCGGCTCGCGGCGGGAGGGTCCATGTTTGACAGCACGGCGACGACATAGCCTGGTCCGGGGCATATCTTCAGGTCGCCGTTCATTCCCGGTGCGCCGCCTCCGTGGCCGAAGCATCGTGTGCCATTGATTGTGCCGTCCTCGAAGCCGTAGGCGTAGCTGCCGATTGGCCCAGGCACCTTACCCGTGGTCAGTAATTCTGTGTACTGCGCGTTGAGCAGTTTGTTCTGCTGCAGGGCGTTTGCAAACCTGAACAGATCCTCGACAGTCGAGTAGCCTCCGCCTGCGGAAGTCCCACGCCAGGGCAGCGTGTCCGTGTTGGGATGTTCACTGCCACCGCCCATGGCTGTGTATCCAATACTGCGATCGGCTACCGGCTGGTTTTCTGGCTCGGAGCCCGTTGAGGTCATGCCGGCCGGTTTATAGATGTGGTCGCGCACGTAATCGTAATAGCTCTCGCCGCTCACTTTTTCGATTACCACGCCGAGCAGAATGAAGCCGTAATTGCTGTACTCCCAGCGGCCGCTGCTTGGCGAGAAGCCGAGTCCGCGGTTGCCGTAGAGCTTCACATAGTCCTGCAGCGTGCGCAACTCCAGGCGATGCGCGTCAAATTCCGGACCAAAGATGTCGCCCGTACCGCCGGTGTGTGTCAACAGATGATGGATCGTTACCTGCGAGGCAACGTCCTTGTTGGGATAGTCGGTAAGGTACTTCCCCAGTGGATCGTTGAGTCCAAGCTTACCCGCTTGCGCGAGCTGCAGGATCGCCACCGCGGTGAACATTTTGTTCATGGAGCCGATGCGGAAGCGCGTATTGAGCATGTTCGGAAGTTTGTGCTCACGGTCAGCGAGTCCGTAGGCTTCGGCGAATACCGGCTTGCCGTCTTTTGCGAGCAAGGCCGCGCCGGCAAAGCGTCCATCCGCGGAATCCTGTTCGAGTTTCTTTCGCAAGGCGGCAATTAATTCGCTCTCGCTCAGATGAGGCTGTGGAACGTCGGCTGGAGTTGGAATTGCCCGCAGCTCGAAGCGAATGATGACGTGAGGTTGGGCGGCGTCTACTTGCAGGGTCAATTTCGCGAACTCATCCGAGCCGCGCTCCTTCAGGAGAGTAAGCAGTGTTGCGGGCGTGGATACTTCGACCTTCTTGAGTTCAAAGCCGCCGGTGCGCTCGCGGAAGTTCCACTCCTGATCGAGGTGCGCCGCTCTCCATGGAATATTCTTTTCGAGGTATGCCCCATACGCCTCGCGGTCGGTGCCGTTGAAAAGTTTGAGCCACGCGGCGAACTGTTGCGCGGCGGGCGTGTCAGGAAGTTGCACCTGCTGGGCACAGGCTACGGAAGCAAATAGCAGCACAGAGAGCAGTCTGGCGAGCCGCATGGGGGATTAGACGACAAAGCCTTTTTTTCGTGAGGCGAGCGAAGAAGTTATCATCACACCGGATTAGGATTCATAAGAACGCAACCGTTTTGCTGGAAGTGGCTCGCTGGACTGAGTTTGAGATAGCTTGTCAAGGACAAGAGGGCGCCGCCAATTGACAGACAACGCAGAAGACAAGTTGACACCGAGGGAGACATCGAGTTTGTGGCGACCGCTGCGTGTGTCAACGTTCCGCAATCTGCTGGCCGCTAATTTTGTCTCTGATATCGGCACTTTCATGCAGAGCGTCGGCGCTGCGTGGCTGATGGTTTCGCTCCATGCTGGGCCGATCTATGTGGCACTCACACAAACCGCTTCGGCCCTGCCATTTTTCCTGCTGGCTCTTCCCGCGGGTTCTGCGGGAGATATCTTCGATCGACGGAAGCTGGTTCTGGCCACCGAATCATGGATGACAGTCATGGCGCTGCTCATCGCGGTGTTGACCATCGGCGGCTTCATGTCTCCCTGGCTGCTGCTGGCGTTGACGTTTGCGCTCTCGGCGGGGGACGCGTTCGAAACGCCCTCGTGGCGTGCGATCCTGCCTGAACTGGTGACCAAGGACGACCTCCCGGCAGCATCAGCGCTGAACGGGATTGAATTCAATTTGGCCCGGGCTGTTGGACCCGCGCTCGCGGGCGTGGTCATAGCCGCCGCTGGTATTGCCACGGCATTTGTGGGGAATTTTGTGTCGTTTTTCGGGGTGATTCTGGTTGTTGCGAAGTGGAAAAGGCCCGTGCGCAAGCAAATCGCGCCACAGGAAACTTTCACAGGAGCCACGGCCGCCGCCCTTCGCTATGTGCGCCACTCACCCGCAATTCTCACCGTAATGGTTCGAACAGGCGCAGTGATGTTTTTCTCAAGCGCACTCTTTGCGCTGCTGCCGACTGTTTCCCGGAGCGTGAATAAGAATGCGATCGGCTATGGGCTCCTGCTCGGATGTTTCGGGGCGGGCGCAATTGGCGGTGCTTTGATCATGCAGCGGGCCCGTGCCAGATGGTCGACAGAAGCGATTGTCACGAGTGCTGTAGCGATTTTGGGAATCGTAATCGCTGCACTCAGCGGTTTTCACAGGTTGGTCACACTTGCTCCCATAGTGCTGATTGGCGGTGCGGCCTGGGTGCTCTTCATTTCTCTTATCAACGCGCTGGTTCAGAACATGGCTCCGGATTGGGTACGGGCGCGAGTCCTTGCAATCTTCATCCTGGTTTATCAGGGGAGTTTCGCTCTTGGGAGCGCCGCATGGGGCGGCGTAGCGCAGCGCGCAGGCGTCGGGATTGCCCTTGTCGCCGCAGGGATTGGAACCGTCGCAACTACGGTCTTCGTGGCCTTCGCCAGGCTTCCAGATTCGACTGCGGATCTGAGTCCATGGAACCACTGGCGTATGCCTGCTGTTGTCAGCAAGGATGAATTTGACATTCAGGATGGACCGGTGCTGGTTACAGTCGAATATGCTGTCATGCCAGAACGGGAAGCGGAGTTCGTGGAGGCGATCCATCAATATGCTCGCATACGACGTCGCGATGGAGCGTATCAGTGGGGGATCTTCCGTGACAGGGAAGACAGGGATCGATATCTGGAGATATTTCTGGTGCATTCATGGGGAGAACATCTGCGTCAACATGAGCGGCAGACACACGCGGACCGCGAATTGGAGATGCGTCTATCCGGTTATGTCATCGGCGATCCCGAAGTGCGCCATTTGATCTACGAGCATCCGGAAGAAGCATAGAGTCCTGCTGATTACATAGCCTTTACCGGCCGGAGCATTTTGTCCTCCGGCATGGCTGATGCGAGGAGCAGGATTGTTCCCGCGAAGAGCAGCGTGTCCCAGATGTAGTTCACTGCCTCGATGAGCTGCATGCCGTTATTTGCGGGAATGAGCATCGGCGAGTAGACGACGACCGTGAGCAGCAGCATCCACAGGCCGAGCCACGCGGTGGCGATACGCGCCTTCCGGTTGAAGAGAATTGCGATGGCGGCGATTGCGAGGAAAATCGCGGTCACGGTGGCCCAGACATGCGGCCAGAAAAGCCAGGGAGGCGAGAGCCTTGCGAGTGGCACGCCGGGGGCGTTCTGCGGATGCAGGATGTGCATGACCGCGAAAAAGAGATATGGGAAGGCTGCGCCGAGACGCCCGATGAGGATGAGCAGTTTCGAGCGGGGGGCGTGCGCTCCGGCGAAGGCAAGGAAGCCGGCGGCGAAAGAGGTTTCGCGGAGTACGACGGTCCAGCCGAAGCGGTCGTGCGGGCTCGCAACGGCGCCCGGAATATGGATTGTCAGGACGAAGATCAAGAACATGACGGCGGTCAGCGTGGAAGAAAGCCTGACGTAGTGGTTCCACACAAGGCTCAGTGCGCTGGCGAACAGGGCGAGTCCAAAGAAGACGATCCAGAAGGGATGGAAAGGGAGCCATCGCGGAACCATCTGCGAGAAGGGCCCAATGTTGACCATGTGCTCGGCTCCAAAGCAGGCCAGCCCCGAAGCGGCGAAGGCGCGACCGAGGACGATTACCTTCTCAAGTCCAGAGGCAGCCATGAATTCAGTGCGCGCGGAGATGTGGCCCAGGATGAGAAAGACAAGTCCTGCAAACCACGGCCAGAAGATGTAGTGTGAGAACACCAAAAACCTCTTTCCTGCGGAGACACAGATCCGCGAAGCTTCGCCGGAAATGGCTGAGTTGGTCCGATGCTACCTGTGCGACTGCGCGGATGCCATAGCCACTTGAGCCACGATTTAGAGCCGTACCCTGTACACTTTGGAGCACGGTCATTTCACGGTTTAGGAAACTCTATTCATGTCACGACTCTCTCGCTCCGTTCAGAAATTCACGATCTCTGGTTTTGCCTTAACAGCGCTTTGGCTTAGCGGGTGCATCTGTTCGGCGCAGCAGACGGCTGCGCCTGCTCAACCTGCGCCCGTTCAGCAATCCGCGGCCCCCACAGCGCTGATACAGGCGCCTGCGAAGAGTCCGCAGGTAGACGCGGACGGGAATGCGACGTTCACGCTGGCGATGCCGAATGCGGCGAAGGTGGAGCTGCATCTGGAGAACGTGCGGGAGCCTTTCCCGATGACCAGGGGCGCGGGCGGCGCGTGGACGGTGACGGTTCCAAAGCTGGCTCCGCAGTATTACAGCTATGCGTTTGATGTGGACGGGACGAGCGTGATCGATCCGCACAACACGACGCTAAAGACCAGCTTCTTCAGTACTCAGAATATCTTTCTGGTTCCGGGGCAGCCGCCGATGCCGTGGGAAACGGCGGATGTTCCGCACGGCGACATCCACCACCACTTCTATCGTTCGAAGATCGTCGACATTAACAGCGAGTACTACGTCTACACGCCGCCGGGGTTCGATCCGAAGAACAAGAAGAAGTATCCGGTGCTGTACCTGCTGCACGGATACAGCGACGAGCCGAGCGCGTGGACGTGGATGGGCAAGGCGAACGTGATCCTGGACAACCTGATCGCGCAGGGCAACGCGAAGCCGATGATCGTGGTGATGCCACTGGGCTACGGCACAATAGATATGATCACGCGCGGCTGGGCGGTGTGGCGCGACCCGCAGACGACGGCCCGCAACTTTAAAGACTTCGGGCGCGTGCTGTATGAGGAAGTGATGCCGCTGGTAAAGGAGGAGTATCCGTTGTCGGAGAAGCGAGAGGATCACGCGATTGCGGGACTCTCCATGGGGGGCGCGGAGACGCTGCTGGTGGGGCTGAATCACACGGACGATTTTGCGTATATCGGGGCTTTCAGCGCAGGCGGAATCGGCGACAGCAACTTTGCGTCGCTCTTTCCAGCAATCACGCCGCAGTCGGGCGCGCAGATTCAGGCGAAGCTGAAGCAATTCTGGGTGGCGTGCGGCGAGCAGGACGGTCTGTTCGGGCCGAATCAGACATTGATTGCGTGGCTGAAAGAGCAGGGAATACAGCCCACGGCGATTGCGACTCCGGGCATGCACGTGTGGATGGTGTGGCGTGACAACCTGAGCAACTTTGCTCCGCTACTGTTTAAGTAGCTATGACTGTTACGTGGGTGATGCTGGCAGGGTTGCCGGGGACGGGGAAGAGCACGCTGGCGCGGGCTCTGGCGGCGCGGCTGGACGGTGTTGTTCTGGATAAGGACCAGGTGCGCGAGGCCCTGTTTTCCGGAGATCTGACGGATTACTCGCCGGAGCAGGACGATCTTTGCGTGCGCGCAATGCTTGAGGCAGCGGCATATCTGACGCAAAGGCAACGCGTGGTGTTTGTTTTTATCGACGGGCGGACATTCTCCAGACACGAACAGATCGATGAGGTGATCAGCGCGGCGGAGCAGGCCGGAGCAGCGTGGCGGATTCTCCATGTAGTATGTTCGGAGGCAGTCGCCGAGACGCGGCTGAGTCGTCAGGACCCAGCGAATCCGGCGAGAAATCGCGATCCCGCTCTTTATCGGGATATTAAGAATCGTTTTGAGGGGATTGCGTATCCGAAGCTGGGGGTGGACACTACGGACGGCGTGAATGCCGTGGTCGAGGATGTCTGCCGATATCTGGTCAGTTCAAAGGGGTGATTCGTATGGCCAAGACGAAGACGGGGCGGTATGCGCAGGTAGTGAAGAAGGGCGGTCCTCTGGAGCTTGTGACGCGCGAGGTTCCTGAGCCGGATGCGAACCAGGTGCGCGTGCGGGTGCAGGCGTGCGGCGTGTGCCACAGCGATGCCATAACCATGTATGAGGTGTTTCCGATTCAGTATCCGCGGGTGCCTGGCCATGAGGTGGTAGGCGTGGTGGATGCGGTCGGCGAAGGCGTGACGCAGTGGACGGCGGGACAGCGGGTCGGAATCGGCTGGTATGGCGGCCATTGCGGCAAGTGCGAGCCGTGCCGGAGGGGTGACCACATTGCGTGCGTGATCCTGCAAATCCCCGGCATAAGTTATGACGGCGGATATGCCGACTATGTGGTGGCTCCGGCGATGGCGCTCGCGGCGGTGCCGGATTCACTCTCGGGCGCGGATGCCGGTCCGCTTCTGTGTGCGGGCATCACGACCTTCAATGCGATACGCAACCACGGGGCGCGGCCTCCGGATGTAGTGGCGATTCTGGGCATGGGCGGACTGGGGCATCTGGGCGTGCAATATGCGGCGAAGATGGGCTTCACAACCGTCGCGATTGCGCGCGGAGCCGACAAGGCGAAGTTCGCGCATGAGCTGGGCGCGCACTATTACATCGACAACGCGGCCCAGGATGTTGCCGCGGAACTGCAGAAGCTGGGTGGGGCCCGGACGATCATTGCAACAGTGACGGAAGCGAACGCGATGTCGGCGGCGATTGGGGGGCTTGGTCACCAGGGCAAGCTGGTGATTCTGGGCGTGCCAGGCGAGCCGCTGCAGGTTTCTGCGCTGCCGCTGGTGATGCAGAAGCGGGCAGTAGTGGGATGGCCGAGCGGGACGTCGATTGATTCCGAAGACACGCTGAAATTCAGCGCGCAGACCGGCGTGAAGGCGCTGATCGAGAAGTATACGCTGGACAAGGCTCCCGAGGCCTTCGAGCGCATGATGAGCGGCAAGGCGCGGTTCAGGGTGGTGCTGGAGACGGGGGCATAAAGGTCTATCGACGAATCTCCAGAAGTGGCAGCGGCGAACCCTCCGGCCGGTTCTGGACTGGTCGGAGGCTTCACAACAGTCCTGTTGCTCCTCGATGAAACTACAGGGCGATTTGGCCAGTAGAAATGTCAATGTAAGACACAGAGATCTTCTGTGTCGGCAGCAGCTTTCCTCATTTGCCTCGGGAAGTGGGCCGGGTCGGCAAGTGTACGGTTAGCTGACTTTCGGATGTGGCTCCGTGTCTGGATGGGTTGGCGATTGGCAGCAAGGGAGAGCGGCTTCTCACTTGGCGTGCTTTGGGATTTGCGTATTGAGCAACGAAACCAGGGACTGGCCCCCGGGCGTAGGCTTGGCAGCGTTGCCGATCACGATCTCCCGGGCGCTGATCGCCTTCCCGTAAAGCCGCTCATTGGCATCGCTGTCCGGGGACATGGAGGAACCGTTGAGAGACATGCCGGCGAACAGTCCCTTGGCCCGGCCATAGGACAAAATGTCGGCACCGCCCACAGCGCCAGCAGTGGTGGCGCCGCTGGGGCCCGCCGCTGCGGTCATGTCGCTGCCGACCTTCACTTTGCCATTCAATACCTTGTCCACAGCCGTGGAAGCCATGACCAGGAGAACGAAATCAGTGGACGAGCCGCCGATCTGCAGGCCGTAGCTGGCGCCCCCGATGGTGTACATGGCGGGCGCTGACCATTTGCCGCTGAAGTTCTTGCCCCCGCGACAACTCATCGGGCCACGACCGCCGCTGCCTCCGACGAGGAAGGCGGCTTTTTTCACGCTCGGCAGAACGACGATGCAATCCGCTTTGGCAATCAGACTTGAAGAGATGCTCTTGTCGCTGAGCATTGCCTGCAACACTGCGGCGGCATTTCTGAGGGTTTCTTCGTCGTCCTCCTTATCTGCACCCCACGCAGGCAGGTCAAGAGAACGAGTACCAGGGAGGTGAGAAAACCAACCGCAGCTGTCTTTCTGTATGGCATAGGACTTAATCCACCTTTGAACAGAGAGCATAACAGGTTGTGATCGGGTGAGGTGCCGTGTGCTTCCTGTGCGCCAAGGACTTCGTAACGGCCTCAGCATTCCAATACCCGACAGGCTTCGAGCGGATGATGAGTGGCAAGGCACGGTTCAGGGTGGTGCTGGAGACGGGGGCATAAAGTCAATCGACGAATCTTAAGAAGCGGCAGCGGCGAAACCTCCAGCCGGTTCTGGACTGGTCGTAGGTTTCCCGGCGGTCCAGTTGCTGCTCAATGAAATGACGGGTGATTTGCCCAGTAGAAATGTCAATGTAAGACACAGAGATCTTCTGTGTCGGCAGGAGTTTTCTTATTTGACTCGTCCTAGGAGGCGATGGCGGATGTTCCGGGGTCACCAAGCGCCGTCAGAGGTAACCCCGGTACCGAAAAAAGGGGGGCGCTAGCCCATGAAGAATCAACCACTGGGTTCAGCTGGATCCGGTTGACGATTTCGCGCACGCCCATGGTATGTGCGACCGCCTCGAAGAGATCATGCGCCAGCTGCGGGCTGGGGACGTAGCCGCCGAGAGCGATGCACAGAAATTCTTTGTATTGCAGTTGCGCAAAGGACTCATTGAAGACGGGCTCTTTGCCAGAATACGGAATCCCAACTATCTGGGCGAAGTGGTGATATATAGTGGATTCGCGCTCGCCTCATGGCACTGGCAGCCCTTCGTGGTGCTTGCTGGATGGTTCCTGTACTTGGTCCGCAACATGCGCCGGAAAGACGAGTCGATGTCTCGCCATCCTGAGTTCGCTGCTTACAAACACCGGACGGGAATGTTCCTGCCTTCGCTGGGTATGGGTTCTACGCGGCCACGACCCGCTCAGCAGGTTTCTGCAACTTCGCGCGTCGCGGGCTAATAACGTACTCACCCTTTTCGCAACGTGCAGGAAAGATCAAATACCCTCTGGGGCGCCGTTTGGATTCGCCCGGCTTTCCCGATATGCTGCGAGCAATGGATACTCCAGCGATTTCTACGCGGGGATTGACGCGGCGGTTTAGCGATTTCACGGCTGTGGATGACGTGACGTTCGGCGTGGCACCGGGGCAGTTCTTTGGCTTTCTCGGGCCGAATGGGGCAGGGAAATCGACCACCATCAAAATGCTGACTGGGCTGCTGGAGCCGACCTCGGGGCAGATGGAGATCCTCGGAGAGAAATTCGGATCGAGCGCGCTCGAGTTGAAGCGGCAGATCGGCGTGGTGCCGGAGGGCATGGCTCTGCTGGGCAGGCTGACGGCGTCGGAGTATCTGCGCTTTGTGGGCCGGATGTATGGGCTGGATCGCGCGACGACGAATCGCCGGACCGAGGAGCTGCTGGATTTTATGCAGCTTGCGAATGAGCCGAAGAAGCTGGTCACGGACTTCTCGCACGGCATGCAGAAGAAGCTGGCGCTCGCGGCGGCGGTGATTCATGGGCCCAAGGTGCTATTTCTCGATGAGCCGTTCGAGGGCGTCGATGCGATTGCGGCGGGCACGCTGAAGACCATGCTGCAGGGGATGATTCATCGTGGGGCAACGATTTTTCTCACCTCGCATGTGCTGGAAATTGTGGAGCGGCTGTGCAGCCATGTCGCCATCATCCATAAAGGACGGCTGGTGGCCAACGGATCGCTGGAAGAGCTGCGCGCGGGTGTCGCCATTTCGCTCGGCGAATCGTCGAATCAAAAGCTCACGCTGGAAGAGATATTTCTGAATGTGATCGGTGCGGGAGCGGGGGAACCTGCCCAGGAACTGTCGTGGCTGTCATGATTTCGGTGGCCGCTCGTGGGCAATACGCAGCGCTTGCGGAGATGCGCTGGCGGATGCTGCTGAATTCGCTGCGGACTCGCCGCGGCAATTTCGAGCTGGCAGCGCGCATCCTGGGAATCGGATTTTTCTCTTTGTTAGGCCTGGCGATGGGCATAGGGCTGGGCTTCGGCGCCTTTGAGTTCGCCTCGGATGGGAAGCTGCAATTCCTGCCGTTTCTGATCTGGCCGGTGCTGTTTCTGTGGCAACTGACGCCGGTGATGGTGGCGTCGTTTCAGGAGCATGTGGATCTGAGCGTGCTGCTGCGCTTTCCCGTGAGCTTCGGTTCATACCTGCTGCAGTATCTTGTCTACGGCCTATTCGACATTTCGTCGATCCTCGGCGGCATTTGTCTGGCGGGCATCTGGACCGGGCTGGTATGTGCGCAGCCACATCTGGTGGCGTGGGTGACGCTCGCGCTGGTTGCGTTTGCCGCCTTCAATCTTTTGCTCACGCGGATGATCTTTGCGTGGCTCGACCGCTGGCTGGCACAGAGGCGGACGCGGGAGATTCTGGGGATGGTCTTCCTCTTCCTGATCCTCGGGGCTCAATTGCTGAACCCGGTGTATTATCAGCACTCTGGTCATCGATCACGAATGACCCGGTCTGCGACAGTGCATGCCCTGCATACTGCGGATCGTGTACAGAGCGTTCTGCCGCCCGGTCTCGCTGGGGGCGCGATTCACGAGGCTGCCGGCGGTTATGAGATCAAGGCGCTGGCATCGCTGGGCGGACTCGCGCTGTACGCGCTGGCGGCGGGCGCGCTGCTCGGGCTTCGGCTGCGGGCGGAGTATCGCGGAGAGAGCCTGGGCGAAGCGCCGCAGCGAGTGGCGAAGGCCGAGGTGACTCGCGGCAAGGCATTCGATTTTGCAGGTCCGATTGGCGCCGTGGTGGAGAAGGAGCTGCGATATCTCGCGCGCAGCGGAGTCCTGCTTTACAGCCTGGTGGCTCCGCTGATCATGCTGTTTGTGCTGGGTCGCGGTGGCGGCGCGAGTTTCGCAGCCCGCTACGGCTTGCCGGTAGGGGTGGCGTACGGATTTCTGGGGCTCACGCGGCTGGTCTACAACAGTCTGGGCGGGGAAGGTCCCGGAATCCAATTATATTTTCTGTCCCCGATCCGGTTTCGAACGATCCTGCTGGCGAAGAACCTCGTGCATCTCGTGCTCTTTGCGCTGGAGCTGTTGGTGGTCTGCTCGATTATGGTTTTCCGGTTTGGAATACCCGGCACGGAGATACTGGCGGCTACCGTCTGCTGGCTCCTGTTCGCGCTGCCCGTGCAGTTGGCGGCAGGGAATGTGCTCTCAATCACCATGGCTTATCGGATGACATTGACGCGCATGAGCCGCGAGCAGGGATCGGCGGGGAACGGGCTGCTGAGCCTGCTGATCCAGCTGCTGGTGTTTGGAGTGGGAGTCGCGGTCTATCTCCCGCTGGCTCTGATGGGGCATGCACGGCTGGCGGCGCCTGTATTTCTGGTGTTGGCCGCCGGCGGAGTAATTGCGTGGCTCCGAGTCTTGTCGAATGCGGATCGCATGGCGGCGGGGCGCAAAGAGGCGTTGATCCAAAGTCTGGCGCGGGCAGCGTGACTGTCAGGAGTGTCCGCTGGATAGCGCTTCGATTCCTCGGGCGCAGTAACCAAAGGCACAGGTACTAAATGGTCAGGAACGGGCGACAAAAGAGGCAGAGCCACTATCTGGAGTAAATGACAGAATTGGTATTGATTTAACACGAGGCGGGAAGAAGACTTCCCCCAATGGAGACATTCGAATGGCTTTTCGCACTGTCACTTCTCTGCTCATCGGTTTCTCTCTCGCGGCGGCCGGCCCGCTCACCGCTCTGGCGCAGCAGGCCGCGCCGGCCAGCCCGGAGGCAGCCACTGCGGGTGCACAGCCGGTCAACCCACAGCCCGCTTTGGCCGCAGCTTTGCCGCCGACTCAAGCTACCTTCGTTGTTCCCGCAGGAACGAAGATTCCCCTGCAGTTGCGCACTGCCCTCAGCACCAAGACGGCGAAGCCAGGGGATGCTGTTTATCTAGCCACCACTTTTCCTGTCATCGTAGGCAGCAGGGTAGTGATTCCTGCCGGCGTTTTTGTCCAGGGCTATGTCGACGGCCTGCAGCGCGGGGGCAAAGTCAAGGGACAGGCACAGTTGATGATGCATTTTGTCTCGATGGCCTTCCCGAACGGTGTCGTGATTGCGTTGCCGGGCGCGGTAGACAAGGTTCCGGGAGCGAACGGGGCTGAGGTGAAGGACAAGGAAGGCCTGATTACGCAGTCGAGCAACAAGGCCGGGGATGCAAAGACCATTGCGGGAACCACAATCACGGGCGCTGGTCTGGGCGGCCTTGGCGGCTTCGCCAGCGGAAGCCCCGGGCTGGGCACTGGCATCGGTGCAGGAGCCGGAGCCGCAGCAGGCATATTGATTACCATGTTCAAGCACGGCGATGACATCGTTTTCGCTGAGGGTTCATCGGTTGTAATGGTGATGCAGCGTCCGCTGGAAGTGCAGGAACAGCAGCTTGCGGGCATGAGCAATCTGACTGGCTATGACGGTCCGGAAATGACTCCGGTAAACGCGGAGCAACTGCCGTTGCCGAAGCCCAAGCCGCAGCCACAAACAAACTAGTTTTTCCCTTGGGTTCTCGTTGAGCCGGGGAGAGCGGAGTTTTCGCTCCCCCGGTTTGATCGCGGATGCTCGCTTCGGCGGGCATTTCCCTTTTTGGGGCGAATTGAAAGATGAGCATTGACACGCCCTTAACCCGTCCATATGCTGGCCGCCTGCGGGTTAGAGCACTCCCAACTGCTCGTGAGCAGGAGGCAATATGTTCGGGTCTGTCATTCTCGACGTTGCGATCGGCATGGCTTACATCTACCTGCTGCTCAGCCTCGTCGCGTCAGTGATCAACGAGGCGCTGGCAAGCCTGGTCCAGTCACGCGCCGCGAATCTGCAGCGTGGATTGCGCAGCCTGCTCTCAGGCGACTCGATCGAGGCGGGCGCGCTCTCGCTGGTGGATAACATCTATAACCACGGCTTGGTCCGCGGACTCTACCAGGATCCAGCCAAAGACTACGGCGGAGCGGTGCGCAGCCTGTGGAGCGGCTTTCGACTGAAGCTTCAGAGTTGGGTCGGCATCGCTCCTCCTAAGCCAATCGATGGCGTTTCAGACCAGTTGCTGCTGCCCTCCTACATTCCCGCGCGGACCTTCGCCCTGGCGATGATCGACATATTGAACGAGGACAAGTTCAACGGTAAGACTCCAATCGAGAATATCGAGAGTTTTTTGTCGAGCCACCACCAGCAGTTCGAAAAGAACAAAGCGGTCGAAGCTCTGTTGACTCTGTTGATCGATGCCAAGAACGACGCGCAAAAGGACTATCAGAAGCTGCAGCAGCTTCAGACGAATCTCGAGAACTGGTACAACGATGCGATGGATCGCGTGTCCGGCTGGTACAAGCGGTATACGCAGAACGTTTTGATGATCGTTGGCCTGGGGCTGGCGATCGCGTTCAATGTCAATTCGGTTCGCATTGCGCAGACGCTTTGGACAGACCGCGATGCCCGGCAAGGGATGGTAGATGCGGCGAGCGATTATCTGAAGAATCATCCAGCTCCACCGGTGGCAATAACTCCGGGATCGGGCGACCAGTCGGCGAACCCGTCCTCAGGCGGGAACGCCAACCTTTTCGAGGGAGACCTGGCCAGGCGCATGGCAGCGTCGGTGCAGGCGGTTAACGACGTAAGCGGGAAATTGCTTCTGCCTCTGGGTTGGCAACATCGCTGGTCCGACTACCGGGCCTGGTGGACCGAGGCGCCCGTCACCATGGCCGGCAAGGGGTTTCCAGTTTTGATCGGATGGCTGATTACGGCCGGGGCGCTCTCGCTGGGAGCGTCGTTCTGGTTCGACACGCTGAACAAGATCATGGTGATCCGGAATACGGTCAAGCCGCAGGAGAAGAGTCAGACTGAGGGCTCCAAAGACTGAGATTTTTTCGCCGGCAGTGTACCCTGTCCGTATGAAAAAGATTGCGCTTGTAGTGTTCGCTATCGTCTGTTGCACACTTTCCGCCCACGCGCAGGATTGGGCCAAAGCCCGGCTGGAGAAGTCTCCCCGGCACCAGGAGTGGGTCGACATCAAGTACGGCAATCGCACGGTGCACGCGTTTGTTGTTTATCCTGAGGTGAAGTCGAAGGCTCCGGCGGTGCTGGTGATTCACGAAATCTTCGGTCTGACCGACTGGGCTCGCGAGGCGGCGGATGAAGTCGCCGCAGCGGGCTATGTGGCGATTGCGCCCGATCTGCTCTCGGGCTTTGGTCCCAAGGGCGGAGGGTCGAGCGAGTTTGCCAGCCAGGACGACGCAGTGAAGGCGGTGTCGGCACTGAATCCGGATGTGGTGACTGCCGACCTGAATGCGACAGCGGACTACGTGAAGAAGCTTCCGGCGGTGAACGGCAAGCTGGCGGTGACGGGATTCTGCTGGGGCGGGGGACAGTCGTTCCGGTTCGCGACGAACCGGCATGATCTGAGCGCGGCGTTTGTGTTCTATGGGCCGCCTCCTTCGGATGTGAGCGGGATTACTGCTCCGGTCTATGGCTTCTATGCCGGGAACGACTCGCGGATCGGTGCGACCATCCCCGACACCATCGAGGCGATGAAGAAGGCCGGCAAAAAATACGACCAGGTGACGTATGAAGGCGCCGGTCACGGCTTCATGCGGGCGGGGGAAGATCCCACCCGCACGACGGGGAATGAAGCGAACATCAAGGCTCGCGAAGAAGCCTGGGCGCGGTGGAAGACACTGCTGAAGGGGATGTAGGCCGGAGGACTGATGTGAAACTCCGGCGATCTCTACTGAACCTGATCTGTCTGGTTTTTCTCGCTTGCTGCGGCGTGCCAATCGCGGCGCGGGCGCAGGAGACGATTGTCGCCATTCGGCACGCGGAGAAGCCTGCATCGAGCCTTGGGCAGCTTACTTGCAAAGGGTTGAACCGCGCGCTGGCGCTGCCGAAGGTGCTGATTCCGCGCTACGGGAAGCCGGACCGGATTTATGCGCCCGATCCCGGCACGAAGATTGGCCAGCAGGGCAACCTGAGCTACTCCTATGTGCGGCCACTGATGACGATTGAGCCGATAGCCATCCAACTGGAGATGCCGGTAAATGCGCTGATCGGCTTCAAGAATGTTGGCCAGCTGAGAAAGGAGCTCCTGGCTCCGGAGAACGCGAATTCGGTGATCTATCTCGCCTGGGAGCATGTGTACCTGAATCAATTTGCGAAGCGGATGCTCAAGTCCTACGAGAAGGATCCGTCGGTGGTTCCGGACTGGCCGAATGAGGAATACGACCGGATTTACGTCTTCCGGATCAAGGATGTGAACGGCAAGAAAGAGCTGACGTTTACCATCGACAAGCAGGGGTTAAATGATTCCTTGAGCGATAAGTGTCCGGGGCAGTAAAGGGCGATGATCGTGAGGAGATCACTTAGTACTTAGCTGCCTCCCCCAGCGCGCTAGGGGACGATTTCGCCATTTTTGAACTCTACGCGGGATTCACGCGCCCTGTTGCCTACCCCGCCGTGTCCATTTTTGAAGATATCGTACATATAAGTAGGAGTATTTGCGACGAGCTCCTTTGCCTGGTTCCTGTCGAGGCTCTTTAGCTGCAGAGCAGCTAACCAGGTCAAGTCAGCGGCCTTCCACTCGTGGGTGCTTTGGTTAAGCTTCTTTCTCAACTCAGGAATTCCTTTAAGAGTGATCTCCGAGACGCCCGTCAATTCTTTGATCCCCGCCTCGATACGCGGGACCATTTCGTCAAGCCGCGCTCTGGGAGTCTTGACCGTCCGTTTACGCATTACAGGATCGTCGTCAGTGCTCTTGTACTCAGACCATACACTCAGTGAATACCCAAAAATTCGGCAGATCGTGTAGTCGGCCTTAGCGATCGCAGCTGAAAATTGCCGGGCGAAGCTTGGCTGCCCGTCTTTTTCAAGAGCACCTTCGCACACCCACAACTTAATCCTGGCCTCGGAAGTCTGGGGCAAACCGTGTGCCTTCAGTTGCGCGATCACGTCGTCAATCGTCACTCTGAGGTTTCCTCGCTTATCGCAGTCCTCTGTGTTCGCCAGGAAATCAAGACCCCGCGAGCAGTGCGCGTTGATATAAAGCTGGTCCTCGGAACTGGCTATCATGGACAGCTCCGTGGTTGTTTCGTACTTCGTGTTCTGCCTGCCCGGCTTCGGAGAGTAGACGTATTCGTCCGGCTGGAAGCCGTTGTACCGGCCGGGTTTATCGGGTTTGACTCCGACAGACGGAAGGCGGCCTTTCAGGTTGCCACAATTGTTTTCGGGGAAGGGAGTGAAGATTCTCTTGGCTATGCGGTCTCTCCTGATCGCAGAATTTCCGCGCCACAAGGATAGCAGGATTTCGTCGGGGAGCTAGATCGTTGACTCTGACCCCAAATTCACGTAATCTAAACTGGTTGCGCAGTCTGCGTCTGCCCGTCTGTCTGACTGGGTTGTGAACGCGGAAAACCCAACAGGTTTGAATCTGCGCCAGCCTCACGCGAACAGCATTCTGTAAGCTGCGGGGAATTTTGAGTCCGCGGCTGCTATTTGCGCGTGGGAAAGTTATGTTTGGACGGGCGTGAGTTTCGCCAGCAGGGCTGAGGAGAAGGAAAGAGCGATGTCGACATTTATTCCGAGCGCACACGAGATTGACCGCAAGTGGTTCCTGGTAGACGCCAGTGGTAAGACACTGGGCCGCCTGGCGACCGAAGTGGCAAGCGTGCTGGCCGGCAAGAGGAATCCGAAGTACGTGCCTTTTATGGATATGGGCGATCACGTTGTGGTCGTGAATGCCGAAAAGGTGCGTCTGACCGGGCTGAAAAGCCAGCAGAAGCTGTATCGCCGTTACACCGGGTTTCCGGGCGGCCTGCGCGAGGAGTCGTTTGTGCGGCTGCTCGCGCGCAAGCCGGAAAAGATTATCGAGGAAGCCGTCAAGGGCATGCTTCCCAAAACCAAGCTGGGCCGCAAGATGGTGTCGAAGCTGCAGGTGTACCGTGGCGACAAGCATCCTCATCAGGCGCAGAATCCGCAGCCGTTAGAGATCAACGCATAACGCGAGAGAGAGACCAGGACAGAGAATGGCAGATTTGGTTCAGTATTACGGAACGGGACGGCGAAAATCGGCGATCGCTCGCGTGTTTTTGCGCCCGGGCAGCGGCAACTTCAAGGTCAACGAGAAGAGCCTTGAAACCTACTTCGTGACCGAGCAGCAAAGGGTTTCGGCGATTCGTCCGCTGGTGCTCACCGAGCTGACGGCGACTTTCGACGTGGTCACCACGGTCAAGGGCGGCGGCGTGAGCGCCCAGGCCGATGCGGTCAAGATGGGCATCTCCCGCGCACTGATCGAGTTCAACGCCGAGTTGCGCAAGACGCTGAAGACCGAAGGGCTGCTCTCGCGCGATGCTCGCGCCAAGGAGCGCAAGAAGTACGGGCAGAAGGGCGCCCGCAAGCGCTTCCAGTTCAGCAAGCGGTAGGTTTGCTGGTTTTCAGAGCACAGAGCTCAGTTGTTTTGCTGAGCTCTGATAACTGAGTTCTGATAACTGAGCTTTGAGCCCTGCAGTTCAGGTAGTTAAATTTTCCCAAGAGGGAATCAATCCCGGCACTCAAACCGCCAGGATGCAATCCACAGAGGAGGCTGTTTGGCCACGATCACTATGAAGGAGCTGCTCGAAGCGGGTGTTCACTTCGGGCATCAGACGAAGCGCTGGGATCCGCGGATGAAGGAGTACATCTTCGGCGAGCGCAACGGCATTTACATCATCGACCTGCAAAAAACCCTCAAGATGTTCAAGGAGGCCAGCAAGTACGTTACGGACTTGACGGCTTCGGGCAAGGTCATCCTGTTTGTCGGCACCAAGCGGCAGGCGCAGGATGCCATCGCTGAAGAGGCGACCCGTTGCGGCATGTTCTACATCAACCAGCGCTGGCTGGGTGGACTGCTGACCAACTGGGTGACGGTGCAGAAGTCGGTGAAGCGCCTTCAGGAACTCGACGATATGGCTACAGACGGCCGTTATGACCTTCTGACCAAGAAGGAAGTCATCAAGCTGGAGCGGGAGCGCAAGCACCTGCAGGCCAACCTGGCCGGCATCAAGAATATGCGCCGGCTGCCCGACGCGCTCTTCATCGTGGACTCGAACAACGAAGCCATCGCCGTGAAGGAAGCCCGCAAGCTGGGCATTCCGGTGGTTGCGGTGGTCGATACGAACTGCGATCCGACCGTGGTCGATATGGTGATTCCCGGCAACGATGACGCCCTTCGCGCCATCCGCCTCTTCACCTCGAAGATCTCGGATTCGGTGATCGAGGGTGTACAGATGGCCGGCAACAAGCAGAATGCCGAGATCGCTGGAGTGACTGCGAGCGCCGAGGTCGATCTCCAGGCTGCAGCTACCGAAGGCGAAGGGGGCGCGCCGGTGGTTGCGGCGCAAGATGCGGCTGCCGACACCGAAGTGGTCGATCTGGAAGCAGCCCTGGGCGGCGGAATCCGGAAGGCTCCGGCGGTGGTTGCGGCGCTCGAAGAGGCCGAGGCGGCTGAAAGCAGCTATTAAACTTTGCGCGGTTCTGCCGCTGGGAAGTTGAGGAAAGCGTGGCTGCGTTTGAGAAACGGCCACGCTTTCTTTTCGTGGACTCGCCGTCCAGGCAAATGCGCTTCGCGCCCGCTATTCGTAGGCGGCTTTCCACGTAGAGACAGATCGAGATGGGGACCATCCGCTTTTACAGCCTATTGACGAACCGCATAGCGGCATTTGTGGGATTCTAAAACGAGAAGGAATGGGTATAAGGAATGTCAACGGTGACTGAGAAAATCGATGCAAAGCAAGTGAAGGAACTCCGCGACAGCTCGGGCGCGCCCATGGGCGATTGCCTGAAGGCGCTGCAGGAGTCGAAGGGCAATATGGAAGAGGCCTTCGTCATCCTGCGCAAGCGGGGCATGGCGTCGGCGGCGAAGAAGGCATCGCGCACCACCAACGAGGGCGCGGTGGGAACCTACCTCCACGCTGGCGGCAAGATCGGCGTGCTGCTCGAGTTGAACTGCGAAAGCGACTTCGTGGCGCGCACGGCGGATTTCCAGGAGTTGCTGAAGGACATTGCCATGCACATTGCGGCGACCGATCCGCGCTATATCCGCAAGGAAGATGTGACGGCCGAAGATCTGGAGCGCGAGAAGGAGATCTATCGCGCGCAGGCTGCGGCGACAGGCAAGCCGGCGGACAAGGTCGAGATGATCGTTGAGGGCAAGATCGGCAAGTTGTTCTATCAGGAGGTTTGCCTGTTGGAACAGCCTTTCATCAAAGAACAAAGCATGGCCGTCAAAGACCTGATCGCAACCAAGGTGGGCAAGCTGGGCGAGAACATCACGGTTCGCCGCTTCGCGCGCTTCAAGGTCGGCGATCCCAACTGGACCGTCGCACAGGTGAAGGCGACCGAAGAGGCGCAAGCGTAGCGCTCAAGCATTGAGGAAGAGCCCGGGATTTGTTCCTGGGCTTTTTCTTTGCACCCAGAGGGTCGAGCCAGCTTTTATCACGTTAATTCGCAGGCTTGATGGAGGCCGGGCTCCACTCTTCGCGTTTGCGGCCCGGCTCGACCTTCGGTTTAGGCTTGGGCTTCTTCTTTTCTTCTTTCTTTCCTTTGTCTTTGCTTCCCATGCGCAATAGTTTATAGCAGCACGGCAGAAAATATGCAGACTGAATTTTCGATATGCTGAATCCGGAGAAGCGAAGGAGCGGCGAATGGACTTTTCTGCGCGGCGGGCAGTGTTTCGGAAGCTGCATGAGAGCGGTTGTTTTGTGATTCCCAATCCATGGGACGTGGGCACGGCGCGGTATCTGCGCGGGCTGAGCTTCAAGGCGCTGGCGACCACCAGCGCGGGCTTCGCGTTTTCGCGGGGCTTGCCGGATGCGGACCGGGCTGTTCCGCGGCATATGGCGCTGGAACATATCGCGGAGATTGTCGAGGCCACGGAGCTGCCGGTGAACGCCGATTTTGAAGGCGGCTATGCGCATGAGCCGGAAGGCGTGGCGGCGAATGTGCGGCTTTGCATTGAAACCGGCGTGGCGGGACTCTCGATTGAAGACGCCACCGGGAATCGCGAAATCCCGCTGTATGAATTGCCGCTCGCAGTGGAGAGGATCAAGGCAGCGCGCGCCGCAATCGATGCTTCGTGCGCGGATGTGCTCCTTACGGCCAGGGCCGAGTGCTTTCTGGTGGGGCATGCCGAGCCACTTCGTGAAGCGATCAAGCGGCTACAGACCTATGCCGAGGCTGGTGCCGACGTTTTGTATGCGCCGGGCCCACAACGACGCGAAGAGATCGAGACAATCGTCGCGGCGGTGAGTCCGAAGCCGGTGAATGTCCTGATGAGCGCGAACACCGGCCTTACAGTTGCTGACGTCGCGGCGATGGGTGTACGCAGGGTGAGTGTGGGATCGTCGCTGGCGCGCGCGGCGTGGACGGGCTTCATCCACGCGGCGAAATTGATTGCCGAAGAAGGCAGCTTCGCCGGTTTCGAAGGACTGACGCCGTATGCGGAGCTGAATAAATTCTTTCGGGAAGACAGAAGCGAGAAAGGATGAGTTCGAGATCGCGCGACTGAGTGCGAACTCGATGTCTGTGGCTCTTGTCTTTCAGTACGTACACAAGTTATCGATCGGCAATCTCAGAAGGCCCTGGACGCGGCCGCGGCATCCCCCGCGTTCCGTGATTTCGCCGCGCGATACCTTCCTGACGAGCGCATGGACGAAGGCTGCTGGGAGCAGTCGATCGTAGCTTGTTGTTACTTCCTCGCTATACACATCCCATACAACGATAGACACGCGCACCCGCGTTTTCCTCGCATGACTTAACGCAGTCACAAACATAAAGAGTGAGCAACCTATGGCAACGATGAACGCGATCGACAGGTAGATTGACATCTCAATCCTCCAAGGTTAAAGCGGCGGTGAAGCTCAAACGAGGGATATGAAAAAGCCGATCGACGAATGCAACCAGACGACTCGTACTGCAAAGTCATCTGTGAGAACATTCGTTGTGGTCTCCACGGTCGTGCGCACATCAGCCGTGTCGTAACCGAGTAGAAGAAGCGTAATTCCACAAGCACCTGTCAGTACGAAGCGGCGAAGCCTCGCATCGTCAGAGGCCGCGGCGCGGACAAAGGTGTCCACAAGAAGTGCAACCGCAATGATGAGCACTTCGCCATGGATGATCAGTGACAGCAGCTGCGGAGGATGTCGTTCCGTTGTCCGATGCACAGGGTCAAAAAGGAGCGGGATGAGTGCAAGGGTGACTCCAAAAAGCCATGCTATGACCAGCTTTCCTTTCGGCTTCATTGTGGTCGCTCCGGCGAGTGATTTAACCGTTACTTCCAGGGTATCCGGATTCTAACAAAATATTAGAAGGCCAGGCTGGTGCCCCGCCGTACTCGTCTGAACGCCATGGTGGGTCCCATGGTCAGCACATGCAGCGGAACAGTACCTGCCCTATCGCGGCCAGCAATTCCTAGAAGCAATCTAGATCAAGCTGAGCCTGAGTAGTAAACTCAATCGACAACCCTCACATTTTGCTTACATCGATCATGTTGTCTTCAGGATTGCGATCGATGAGTTTGTTGTAGGGATCGATGCCCGCCCGCGTGGGCTTCTGATCGACGGTGAGCTCCATCGTCGAGTCATTCTTCATGATCCACTGCTTCTCGACGTGAATCGGCTGCTCGTGGTCTTTCTTTCCCGAGAAGACCCCCACCTCGATCAGATCGTGCAGCGGCACTTCAGTCTCCGCGCCGTCTCCGTTGGCTTTCAGCTTGCGGGATTTCACGGTGAGGACGACTTTGTACTTGTGATCGGGCGTCTCCTGCCAGGTTGCTGAGACGACTCGGTTATCGTAAAGCGTGATGCTCTCGAACATGTCGGTGATGAGGTATTGCAACTCGGGCGGCGTGGCGCCACGCAGAGCATCAACGAAACCTCGCGTGTCAGGATAGGTCGTCTTGCTGTAGCGGTTCTGCTGAAGGAAACTGCCGAGTGCGCCGTTCAGCTTGTCTTCGCCGATGTAGTCGCTAAGCGCATATAACACCAGCGAGCCTTTCTGATACCAGACATACGGTTCGTTCTGCACGAGGACGAGCGGCGGCTCGTGGCGGACCTCGCCGGCGCGGCCGCGAAGATAGCCGTCGAGCTCGTATTTGAGGAAGCGGCGCATCTGCGCATCGCCATACTGGTGCTGCATAACGCGCAGTGCCGAGTACTCGGCAAGGCTTTCCGACATCATGTTCGAGCCCTGCACGTTGGCGCCGATCAATTGATGTCCCCACCATTGATGGGCAAGTTCATGCGCGGTGACGAAGTAAGTGAAGTCGATGTCGTCGGGTTTCTTGAGGCGGCCGATGAAACCCATGTCCTCGGAGTAAGGGACGGTATTGGGGAAGGACTGGGCGAACTGGCGATAGCGGGGAAACTCAAGAATGCGGTACTGCTGGAATTGGTATGGGCTGTAGTTCGCGGTGTAATAGCCCAGACCGCGCTTGGAAGACGACATCATTTTGTCGAGTACGTAGGTGTGTTGCGGAGCGTAATAGATTTCGAGGTTTACGTCCTGCCATTGATCCCGCTTGACCGTGTAACGCCCGGATAAGTAGGAGAAGAAGTCGGCGATCTCCGTCGAGCCCATGCTGTACTCGTAGTAGCTGCGGCCTTCCTGCGTCCATTGCCGCTGGAGGTAGCCGGGTGAGATCGCGATCTGATCTCCGGAAGTGCTGACGACGGTGTGGTAGCTGACCCATTCAGAGTCGGGCCGGAAGAGGTTCACTTTCGAGTAGAAGGGGTCGCCGCGTGGCGCCATTTCCTCATAAATCCCGAGCTTTTCTTCTCTGCGGCGGACAGGGTTGTTGATTTCTACGCCGCGGTTGTAGCCGAGGTAAGGGAAGTAATCCGAGTCGAAGAAAGTGCCGTTGTAGGCGAACTCCGCGCGCTCTCCTCCATCCTTGAAACCATGTGAGGTGTAGGAGCAGCGGAAGTCCATGCGCATCTTGTCGCCGGGAGCGAGTGGCTCCACGAGGTGGTAGATGGAATACCAGTGTTTCTTGTCGTCGAGTGTGAGCTGCGCCGGACGGTCAAAATGAATCTCGTCGATCGAGTCGCGCTGACCGGTGATGTGAATGTCGGAGATGGGTTGTGCCGTGTTGTTCTGCAGAATGTACCAGCCGGTCGCCGAGAAAGACCGCCGCTCAGGATAGATGTTGACCGTGGTGTCGACGGCGACGACTTTAGGCAGCGGTTGCTTCTCGTATTTCTTGTAAAGCTTTTCGTAGTCGGCCTGGAGTTGGCGCCTCTGCTTTGCAGTCTGGAATACGTTCAGGACATGCGTGTTGTAGTAGAACCATCCTCCGCTGCCAATGGCGATGACGAGCAGAACGACGGCGACGGGGGTGAGGCCGGGCAGACGCTCGCCTGCGTTGCGGAAGCGCGCCTTCCAGGAGTAGTCGCTGCCGCGCCGCGCCATGAGGGTGGCCACGACGCCCAGCAGGCCGCCGACGGCCAGCCAATAGGCGAGCGACCAGAACAGCGCGGGCGCAAAGTGGCCGTAGCCGTTCATGTCGGAGTAGGTGTAGGGCGTGATCTCTCCATAGAGGACGAGGCGGTTCTCAACGCCATAACGGTAAAGCACCGGGATGAGGATGAAGAAGCCGATGACGATACCGTGCCCGAGGAACTTGTTCGGGACGAGCGTCTGCACGCAGAGTGCGAGCAGTGCAAAGATCAGCACCTGGGCAAAGGTGATGAGATAGAGCTCCTTGAAATATTGCAGGAGCTCGTAGTGGTAATAGCCCTGGATCGTCTGCGAAAAGATTGCGCAGATCAGGACGACAGTGAGGAGAATCAGCTCCACCACGGCGAGCGAGCAGAACTTGCTCAGCCAATCGACCCACTCGCGCATGGGCAGCGAGTCGTGAATCTGCTCGAAGCTGGTGTCCCGTTCGCGCCAGATGAGTTCACCGGCATAGAGGGTGGAGACAATGATGAAAAACAGCATGGCGCTGCCTTCAACCGCCTGCAGCATGAGATAGGTCACGGGCCACACATCGCGGTCCTGGATGCGGCCGGCGAAGTGTCCGTTGATGAGAACGTAGACGATCATGGCCAGCGTGATCGCCCAGAACACTATCTCGCGGACGATATTGCGGATGCGCATGCGCGTCAGCGTCCGAAACTGCAACCAAGTAGCACGGGCACCGAAATACTGATGCACGCAGGGCAACGAGACGCCAAAGAGAGGTCGCGGCGGCCGGGCTTCTTCCTGCTCCACCTTTTTCTTCTTGCGGGAGGCGCGCGCTGTCAGAGCCTCGGCGGACATGGGAAAGAAGATCCAGGTGATGGCCAGCGATAGAATGCCTACGCCGATCCAAAACAGTCGGTTCCAGAGGAACATACCGGTCCATGTTGGCGTCAGGGTGTTTTGCTCGACGACGGTCCAATAGCGGGTGACGCTATCGACGAGAAGAATGCCGAGTGGATCGAAGACCGAGGGCCCGAAGCGGTCGAGGCTGCGTGTCTGGATGGCTGAGACGAAGAGAATGAGATAGATGACGAAAAGAACGACGCCCTGCAGGTAAACGGTGATGATTTTGCGCGTAAGTGCGGCCACCGCGAAGAAGAGGCTGCCGAGGAAAAAGACCTGGACGGCGACGATCGAAAAATACAATTTGGCGAGCATAGCCAGATGGATCGGGCCAATACGCGTGTGGTCAGCCCAGGGCGCAAAAGAGCCGGCGATCTCACCAAGGGGCAGGCCAGTGAAGATCAGCAGCGTGATGAGGAGCGAGCCCGCCCAGCGTCCGCCGAGATAGGCGAGCTTGGAAATGGGCTTGATGAAGATCATCTGATAGGTATCGCGTTGGAAGTCGCGTAGGATCGACGGCCCGAAGATGGCCGACATGATAATTATGCCGAAGGCGGAGAGCTGAAGGAAGTACTGCAGCGTGGCATAGGGTCCGTTCAGCAGAACTTTGCCAGCGCCGACGGGACCCCAGTCTTCTGCGGCGACCGAGAAAAAGACCATCAGGAACCACAGGGCAAAGTAGACGTAGGTCGAGAGGCTCTTGATCCGCAGCTTCAACTCGAACAGAAAGAAATCAAGAAACATGGTGATGCTCCTCTCCGCTCAGTTGACCTTCTGGCTCGCTGTGTGGCGTTCCATGTTGAGAAAGTAGATATCCTCGAGGTTGGCGTCGACAGGCCGGAAGCCGCTGCCGGGATCGGTCTCAGAGTAGACGCGGACCTCGTGGGCGCCCCCGAGCAACTGCACCGAGACGATCTGCAACTGCGCTTCGAGCGTTGTGAGCTCGCTTTCCTCGGTGACCAGCTTGCTCCAGATGCGGCTGCCGAGGGTTTCGAGGGCTTCGGCCGGAGCGCCCTCAAGCAGGAGCTCCCCATTGCTGATGATCGCCATGCGGTTGCAGAGCTCGCGGACATCTTCGACGATATGCGTCGAGAGGATAACGATCACGTCGCGGCCAATGGAACTGAGCAGGTTGAGAAAGCGGTGGCGCTCGGCGGGGTCGAGGCCGGCTGTCGGCTCGTCGACGATGATCAGCTTGGGATTGGCGAGCAGCGCCTGGGCGATGCCGAAGCGCTGCTTCATGCCTCCTGAGTAAGTACTGAGCGCCTTCTTGCGCGCGTCCCAGAGATTGGTCTGGTTGAGCAGAGCCTCTACCATGGCCTTGCGTTCGCCGCCGTTCGTGACGCCTTTCATGACGGCCAGGTGGCTGAGCATATCGAGCCCGGAGATCTTGGGATAGACGCCGAACTCCTGCGGCAGATAGCCGAGCAGACGGCGTACGGCGTCCTTTTGCTTGACGACATTGATGTTATCCAGCCAGATTTCACCCGAATCAGGTTCCTGGAGCGTGGCGATCGTGCGCATGAGCGTGCTCTTGCCCGCTCCGTTCGGACCAAGCAGGCCGAACATGTTGTTGCCGATGGTGAGGTTGAGGTCTTTAAGCGCCTGCACTCCGTTGGAGTAGGTCTTCGACAAGCCGGTAATCGTCAGTGGCACAGAAACTCTCCTGATATGCGCTGAAGGCCAGCGCCGAAAGTGGTTGGAGTTGCAAAAACCGGGGTCGTTCTCGTGGTAGAAGAGTATACGTGTTGGCGTGCAAAGGGTTCAGTAGAAAATGAGGATTCGGTTTGCCCCGAAGCCAGCACACGGCCATCAGGGCCACTTGATGTTCAGGGCGTAGATTTCCTGGTAGCCGGTGTCGCGGGTGAAGATGGGAGAGCCGTCGGGCGCGACGTTGATCTGAGTCGACCTTTCATTGATAACGCGGTGAAAGTCTTTCAGGCTGGTGATGGTTTCCATCTTTTGGTCGGAGAATCGGATGCGCGCGACACTTGGGTCTGTGCCTCCGGTGGTGAAGTAGAGATACTTGCCGTCCGGCGATATCATCCAGTTGACGATTGGGCCGACGTCTTTCGGGCCCAGATCGGTCAATTTCCGGGTCTTCAAATTGAAGGTCAAGAAATTCGTTTGCTTTTGCCCGGGGGCTACCAGCGTGTTCTGGTCAAGCCAGAAGCTCGCGGAGGATGTGTAAGGAGAAGGATCAGCTTTCTTCCCCGAACGTACATCGACAATGTGAAGCATGGCCATCTTGCCGTATATAAGAGAGATAATTTCCATCCGGCGACCAGGTCGCGTAAAGAGCGTTGTCGCTGACCTTCCGCGGCATCCCTCCTTCCATTCCGATCACAAACAGTTCACCTTCATGGGTGTGGAATGAAACCTTCGTTCCGTCGGGAGAAATTGACGGAAATATCGCATCCACTGGAGGGTAGGTCAGCTGTATGCGTTCGCTTCCATCGCTGCGGCTGCGCCACAGAGCATGGTCCGGATAGGAAGTGTAAGCGACCCATTCTCCATTCCGGGAGAATGTCGGGTCTGTCGCTGAAATTCCAGAGAGGAACGGCTGGAACTGATGCGACTTCATGTCGTAGCGAACCAGTTGGCCACGTTGCTTGGTGCCGAGAGCAAAAGTCTGCTTTCCATCCGGCTTGGGTATGGATACGAATACGGCAGCGGTCCATTCGTGAGTCGAACGGGTTTCCCTGGGCGGCGGAAAAGCATTCTCATTGGAAGCAACCAGATGTCCGACTGCCTGGCACTCCCCGATTGATAGACGAGATACTTTCCATCAGGAGTCCAGATAAAGCCGAACTCATCGGGGTCGAGCTTCCGGATCTCCCGAAGACCTGTCCCATCCGCTCCTATTTCGAGCAACCGGCGAACGCCGCCCTCCCCCTCGGTGAAGACAAGCCTCTGGCCGTCCGGTGCAACGGACGCTTCCGCAAGATAGCCGGGAAGACTGTTGCCTGGAAGGGAGATCGGCTTGCGGGTTTGAGCCATCCTTGTTGGCAACGAACCAGTCCGTTCTTCTGGCTCCATTCGCATCTCCTCCGCCAACGAAGTTGGAGAAAACAATGCGGCCATCCGGAAAGATATCCGCAAACCACGTCTCAATATTGCCGAAGCGGCGCGGCTCCCCTGCCGGGAGCGGAATCAACCATAGGGGGGATTCATCGAAATCATCATTCCTGGGGACTAAAGCAAGTAATGCGGAACCGTCGGGTTTCACTCCCTCGACATAGGAATTTGCAAACGGGGTCTCGACCGGCGCTGTCGCTCCCCCGGTTACGGAGACCTGGGCGATTTTAATGTTTCCTGGCCTTCCTTCGTCGAAATAGATCCGTGATCCATCGCTAACCAGATTCCGCTTCGGCTGGCCATCGTCGGTGAGCTGCGTCACGGATTCGACCACTGGCACTGCGGACGGGATACGCCACCATGCAAATGCAATCAGGAATGCGCCGAACGCGATGAGAAATCCTGCTGCCGCCCATCGCCAACGCGAACTTGAGCCCTGGGCAGTCGCCACAACCGGGTGCTGCCCGACTCCGCCAAGGCTTCCAGAGCAAACGCCAGATCCGATGCGGACTGGAATCGCTGTTCTGGATTCTTCTCAAGACACCGGTGGACTACGCGCTGTAGTCCCGGAGGGGTGGTCTGCACAATCTGCGAAATGCCAGGCGGGTCGTCGTTCAGGATGGCGGTCATCGTCTCCGCCGCCGCCGACCGCCGAAATGCCCGCTTGCCCGTCAACATCTCGTAGAGGATCGCTCCGAAGCCGAAGATGTCGGTGCGATGGTCGATCGGCTTGCCGCGCACCTGCTCGGGAGCCATGTATCCGGCTGCCCATCACCAGGCCGGGATCGGTCCTCTGGGTCAGTATCGGTGCGGGCCGTCGGGATCCGGTTGATGCTGCTTCAGTTTCGCAAGGCCGAAGTCCAGAATCTTGACCCTGCCGTCTTTGGTGACGAAGAGGTTCTCCGGCTTGAGGTCGCGATGAACGATGCCTTTTTCGTGGGTGCGGCTAATCCGTGGGCGATCTGAACGCCGTAATCGATCGCTTTGCGAATCGGCATCAGGCCATGCTGCAGCAGTTGCCGCAGCGTGCCGCCCTCCAGCAGCTCGGAGACCAGATACGGTGCGCCCTGAAAGATGCCGAATTGGTGAACGGCAAGGATGTTGGGATGGTTGAGAGCCGCAGCCGCTTCTGCTTCCTGCTCAAAGCGATGCAGCCGGTCGGGATCTTGAGAAACGAAGGACGGCAAAACCTTGATCGCCACTTCACGTTTCAAGACCGAGTCGCGGGCACGAGACCTCGCCCATTCGCCAGCACCCAACAGGCCGAGAACTTCATAGCTATCAAGTTTCGTCCCTGCGGTCATAGCCATCAGTGACGCGGATTATAATCCGCAGGTCAAGTCCGGGACAGGGTTCTCTTTCACACGTGCCAGCAGCCTATGGAGCCACCTCACCACCTGTCAACATCCGCAACCCCAGGCAGCCACCGTAACCCGCTCATTCAAAAGCGAAAGTGCTTTTGAAAATACCCTGGCCGATAATTACTCTCGGCTCGCTAATAATAGAAAACGAGAGACAAGGCTCCGATTGACCCGCAATCGCACCTGTAAGTCCCTTGCAATCAATGACGAACGCATAGGTCCTCTCTTTTCAATGATCACCCATAACTCCAACTCCTTTGTTTTTCTGCATGTACTTATAAGTCATTTGTTTTATCTATTAAGTAGCGACCACGTCCCACTTAAACCCAATGGAATGAATCAGTACTGGATTGACCGGGAAGGGGGTGCGGGTGGGGTCCTCCACGACAGCACGCCCTTGGCCGAACGATAGCCCACCAGCCTATTCGCGAAAGGCAGCGGCCATGCGATACTCCAAAAAGAATGTATAAACGAGTTGTTCTGAAGCTCTCAGGAGAAGCGCTGGCGGCGGGCAAGGGCTTCGGCGTCGATGTTGACCGGGTTCACGAAATTGCCGCCGAGATTGCCGAAGTTCATTTGCTGGGCGTAGAAATGGCCATTGTCGTCGGCGGGGGCAATTTCTTTCGCGGAGTCGCCGAGCAGGCCAAGGCAATGGACCGCGTCTCTGCCGATAATATGGGCATGCTGGCGACGGTAATCAATGCCATCGCGCTCCAGGACGCGATCGAGAAGCAGGGGCTGTTTTGCCGCGTGATGACAGCCATCGAGATGAATCAGGTCGCGGAGCCCTACATCCGGCGCCGGGCCATCCGCCACCTCGAGAAGGGCCGGGTGGTGATTTTCGCTGCCGGTACCGGCAACCCGTATTTCTCGACGGATACGGCAGCTTCGCTGCGCGCCATGGAGATCAAGGCAGATGTATTGTTGAAGGCGACCAAGGTAGAGGGAATCTACGATGCCGATCCCATCATCTCAAAGGATGCCGTGAAATTCGAACAGATTACCTACATGGAAATCCTGCGGTTGGGGTTAAAGGTAATGGACACAACCGCGGTGAGCCTGTGCAAGGACAACGACCTGCCGATGATCATCTTCAACATGAACGAGCCCGGGAATATCCGCCGGGTAATTTCTGGCGAAAAAGTCGGGTCGCTGGTCACTGCTTGAGTCCCCGGGCCTGACAAGAAACGTCTTAACTGCTGGAAGGTGATTGACTGAGCGCGCCAGCTCAACCCGTAACCGCGTTTCCCCCGACCGCGTCGCGGGAAGCGCACGTTCCCACTCCAACCGAGAGACCGGCGGCCCTGCCGCGCGTCGCTCCCGCAAGCATCAAGAAAGAAACTCTGCCGGCACTGACCGGGCTGCGCTGCTTTGCGGCGTTGAACATTGTTTTCTTTCACTTTTCTGATCCAAAGTGGTTCGGACCGTTCGCTCCGATTGTGGACAATGGCTACACGTCGGTCAGCTTCTTCCTGCTGATGTCGGGCTACATTCTGGCCTACAACTATGCTGACCGGGCAGGAGCAGGGCTGCTGAGCACGCGGAATTTCTGGATCGCGCGCCTGTCCCGGCTGTATCCGGTGTACATTTTTGCGTTGATTCTGTCTCTGGGCATGCTGATGGCTGAGTGGCCTGCGCGGAGCCACGGTCAGTTCGCGCTGGGCTCTGTGCTGACTCCGCTGCTGTTGCAGGGGTGGGTCCCGCCGCTCGCGACCTTCTGGAATACGCCTGCCTGGACGATGTGTACGGAGGCGTTCTTCTATCTGATCTTCCCGGTCGTCGTGCTCTGGAAGCGGCCCAGGAGGCTGTGGCCGCTGCTGGGTCTGCTGCTTGGGCTTTGGCTGCTGGGGATGGTGCTGCCGGGGCTGTACATGTGGCTCCATCCGGATGGCGATCTGCATCCGGGGCGCTATACGGACGGCTTCTGGATCAGGGCACTGAAATTCTCACCCCCGCCGCACGTTCCGTCGTTCCTGTTTGGGATCGCGCTCGCCGATCTGGACGGAATGATCTCTCGCGCAGGCTGGAAGCGCCCGGTGCTCGGAGTGCTCGGCGTGGGCGGGTTATATTTGATTTTGTACAACGGCGACCGGATGCCGTATCCAATGATGCACGACGGGCTGCTGATGCCGCTGTTCGGGCTAGCGATTCTGGGCCTCGCGGGACACAACCTGATTACGCGCTTCTTCGGATTCTTCCTCTTTACCGCGATTGGGCGGGCGAGCTATTGCCTATACCTTCTCCACTTCAATTTGTGGCTACTGATCCACAATTCTCACGTGCTCGACCGGCTGCATCTGGCCCAATTCGATCCCTGGATCAGCTATTTTCTGCTGGTGGCCGGAGCGATGCTGGTGATGGTGTGCATCGAGCGGCCGTGCCAGCGATGGATCCGGGGATGGACAAGACCCTAAGCTTCACCTAAACCCCCTCATCTTTCTGCCGATGGAGACAGGAAGAGTCCGAACCTGGTGCCGAGCCCAATGAGTCAATCATGACCAATCCATCGAAGACAGTCGCTTTCCCAAGAGAGCAGAACCGCGAACAGAGGCGGCATCCACCTTATGCGTGCGAAGGATATGCCGAAGTTTTCTTGCCCCACGGGGGCCTGCTGTTTCGTGGGCGAATTCTGGATCTGAGCATGTCGGGCTGCTGCATCGAGACGGCCTTGCTCAACCTGGAGCGCGGCACGCAGGTAGAGGTCTACTTCGTAACGAATCAGCTCCAGTTCCGCGTGCTCGGCAATGTGGCGGTAGTAACGCCGCAAACGCGGAGCAGGAATTGCCTTCCTGAATGTAAGTCCCCGGCGGGCCCTGCAGATTGCGACGCTGGTAGGGGAACAGGCCGAGCGGCAGGTCAATGGCTGAACCAAGCGAAAAGCCCGCTCGAAAGCGGGCTCTTCGTCTGTACTGGACCTGTAAAGCGTTCTTTCCGGATTACGATGCCCCATTTCCCGACCCGGCCTGAACGTGCTCTGTGGCGTGGTTGCCATGCGTGACCGCCGCTGTGCAGGTCGGCTGGCCGGCCGTTGGGTACGGATTGTTCTCCGTTCCGGTGAGAATGCCAGTATTGGGGTTGAGCTGGTAGCCGGTGATTGAGTTATCCAGGAAGTTAGAGGTGTAGAGGAAGCGGCCCAACGCTGGCTCAATCATGACACAGGTGGGGCCGGTCTTGGTGGCGAAGACGTTGGTCGCCAGGCTGGACGGGGCACCAGTGCCCTGATCGATGGTATAGGCGCTGATGTCGTTCGAATTGAAGTTGGCGACGTAGATATACATCCCGTTGGGAGACACCGTGACCGCATCCGGAAAGACGTCCGTCTTGAACGGTCCGTTTTGCACTGGTATGAGGGTTCCGCTGGTCTGGATGGTATAGGCGATCAATTGGTTCGTAGCGCTGTCAGTCGTATAGTAAAACCGCCCCGTCGGGTCGCTCGCGCTGGCATTGGGCGCGACTCCGGCAGGGAAGGGACTGCTGGCTAGCGGAGTAAGCGCGCCTCCGCCGCTGGCAGTGGAAAAGGAAAAGCCTGAGACGGTCCCGCCTTGCGCTGCGGTGTTGGTATTTACCACGTAGACGAAATCGAGCGCGGCATTGGTCGAAATCAGAGCCGTTACATTCACGCTGGACGGATTGTTCTGCACCGGCCAGTAGGGCAGATTCGGTGTGACGCTGGTATCCGTAAGGTTCGTGCCCAGGCTGCCGTCAGAGTTGATGGGATAGACGACGACGGCACCGGGACCCGGATTGGCCGGGGTAAAGCCAGCCTCAAACGTATCGACGACAAACAGCAAGGTGCCCGCGGAGTTGACAGTGATAGCCGTTGGCTCCGTTCCCGGTGTGTTGTAGGTGTGCTGGGGATAGAGCTTGCCATCGGTGCCAATGGCGTATTCCACGATGGTATTGTCATCGTGGTAGACGACGTACAGGTCTTTCCCGTTCGGCGACGTTACCAGGGCCACGGGGTTACGGCCGGGAAAACTGTATGGCGAGTCGGGTATCTGCGTCAGGGCGCCGGAGCCCTGTTCGAGACTATAGACGGCGATCTGGCCGGGATTTTGCTTAGACGCCGTAACAAATACATAATCGACGACATTGCTTACACCACAAGAGGTAATTCCAAGTCCTATGCCAATAGAAACTGCGACGGCCATCAGAGCGTGGCCCGATTTGCTGAACTTCATGCGCTTCCTTCGTCCTGGCCAAGAGCACAGGCTGCGGTTTTGGGATCGCTCCCGCTTGAATTGTAAAAGCTTGCGGCGCTTTCGGCTAGCTGCTTCGGGCTGTTTGTCATGCTGTTTGTAGTGTTGTTAGATCAAGACGGCCCGCGTACGCGAGCCGTCAAGCCCTGAAGCAACCGCTATACAAGCTAATTGGGGCGAGTAGTGGAGACGCACCATGTAGGGTTGCCGACCGTGGCATAGCTCGTGTTGTTGCGGAGATCGGTCAACACTCCTGAGTTGGGATCGAGCACGTGACCGGTAACCGTGCTGCTGACGAAGTCGGCGTCATAAATGTACTGGTTTGAGGGATCCTCGAGGATGCACTGCGGGCCGGAACCAGTGGGCGTGGTACCTCCGGCGATTGGGGAAAGAACTCCGTTGGTCGCGATCACGAAGCCTGTGATCACGCTGTTGGGGTTGGTCGTGCCCGAGGAAGGACCGGCATTCGCGATATAGAGGAACTTGGTCTTGCTGTCAGAAGTCAAGGCAACAGGGTTGGAAGTCGTGGGCGTGTTCGGAGTGGGACTGCCTGTGACTGCCTGCAGGAGGCCGTTGGTCCCGATGGTGTAGTAGAAGATCTGATCTCCGCCGGTATCGAGTACATAAATATATTTCGACGCCTGATCGCTGTTTATGGCGCTGATCTGGTCGGCAGTGGTAACCAGCTCGGAGTTCTGAGTAAGCGTGAGCTGGCCGGTGCTGCTGTTCAAAGCGTACTCGAAGACAGTCTGCTTATTGGTTGTTCCAGGCTCCGGACCGTTGTCGGCCACAAGGACGAAGCCGGCGGAAATCTTCTCGTCGATGGGGAAGCAGCCGACTGGGAAGGTAGTAAGCTGGGCGCCGGTGGTGGGGTTCTGCTGCTGATTGTTCGTGATCAGCGAAAGACGGCCGGTATTGTTATCGACGCTGAAGGCGGTCAGGTCACCGACAGGATGCCACAGGCCGGGGGTGGTGGGATCCGGGCACGGAAATGCGGTGCTTTCGGTATTCGAAGCGGTGACGACTTGCCCAGCGGCGTTTGTCTGCGGCATGTACTCATCGAGCACATAGAGAAAAGATCCTGCTGAACTGAATCCCAGGCGGAAAGAGTTGGTTCCCTGGCTGGTATAACTCTGCTGGAAGGCGAGAGTCCCGTTGCCGCCGATGGAGAAGACAGCGATGTTGGCCCCGGAGTAGCTGACGTTGCCGGAGGCGTCAGTGGCGGACTGGCCCTGATTGAGCACGTAAAGAAACCGTCCGCTGGTGGAAACGACGACGCGGATGGGTTCGGTGCCGCCGGAACCGAATGGGGATTTGGTTACGGGTGTGAGATTGCCCGTATTGTTGAGGATATTGAAGCCGCCAATCTGGTTGTATTGAGTACCGGTCACGTAGAGATACGCGACGGTAAAGTTGTTGCTGCATGAGGTGATGCCAAAACCGAGACCGAGGGACACAACCAGAGCCAGACCAATCTGGCCGAATTTCTTGAACTTCATGCGCTTCCTTCATCCTGGCATGGAGAGACGGCCAGGCAACTGGATCGGGATCGCTCCCGTATGCATTGTAAAAGCTAGAGGCGCTTTCTGCTATAGCGAGTGTTCAGCGATCTGCGATCGGCGTGGTTGCCCGGCCTTTCTGGACACTGATCGTGAACGCTCAACCCCTTTTTGCTACCAGACGACGCAAGGTTTGTCCGGCATCATGGGCTGGCCCTTATGGCAGCCGAAGGCTTTGCCGAATTGGTCGAAGTTCTGCACGGCTCCGTTCGCCCGGAACATCCCCGGCGAATGGGGATCGGTGCGGGCCGAGACGCGTGAGGATTGGTCGGTGACGTTCTCACACCAGATCTGGGCGAAAGAGATGAAGAAGCGCTGGGCGGGAGTATAGCCGTCGATCTTCTGAGCCGCGGCATCGCCTCCCTCGCTGGCGAGGACGCTCATGAGAGCCTGGTAGGCAACGCGAAGGCCGCCGTTATCGGCGGTGTTTTCGCCGAGGGTGAGCTTGCCATTCAGCTTTTGCCCGGGCACCGGTTCGAAGCTGCCGTACTCGTTGACCTCGCAACCGGTGCGCTCATCAAAAGCGGTGCGGTCCGCAGGGGTCCACCAGTTCTTCACGTTGCCCTGGGCATCGAATTTGCTCCCCTGGTCGTCGAAGCCGTGGGTCATTTCATGGCCGATGACCACGCCAATAGCTCCGTAATTGACGGCGGGGTCCTTGGAATTGTCGAAGAACGGCGGTTGCAGGATGCCGGCAGGGAAGTTGATGTCGTTGTTACTGGACCGGTAATAGGCGTTTACCGTAGGCGGCGTCATGCCCCACTCTTTTTCGTCGACGGGTTGACCGATCTTCTTGAGATCGCGGGCAAGCTCAAAGGTGTCTGTACGTTCGATGTTGCCGATCAGATCGTCGCGCTTTATGTCGACCTTCGAGTAATCGCGCCACTTCTCCGGATAGCCGATATTCTGGCGGAACGCAGCGAGCTTGGCTTCGGCCTGCTTCTTTGTCTCCGGAGTCATCCAGGGCAGTGCCTGGATATCCTGGTCAAGCGCCTTTTCGAGTGCAGCGACCAGCTTTTCCATGTTTGCCTTGGCTTCAGGAGTGAAGTTTTCCCTTACCCAATCCTGCCCGACTGCTTCGCCCATGGCGCGGTCAGTGAGAGAGGTGCAGCGCTTCCAGCGGGCCGTCTGCTCGGCCTGTCCCTGTAGTGTCTTTTCGAAGAAGTCGAAATTGAGATCGATGTAGGACTCCGAAAGCCAGGGCGCGGCCGAATTGATCGCGTGGAAGCGAAGATAGCTTTTGATGCTGTCGAGGCTCTGGTTCTCGATAACCTCGTTCATCGCTTTGAAAAACTCGGGCGTACCGATGTTCAACTCGTGAATCGCGGGTGCGGGCGTACCGGACAGGTAGGTTGCCCAATCAAAATCGGGAGCCAGCGTATTCAGGTCAGAGACGGGAAGCAGGTGATAGCGCTTGTTCGGATCACGCAGATCGACGCGCGGCATAGAACCTTTGGCCAGTGAGGTCTCGATAGCGAGAACACTGTCGGCTTCGGCTGCGGCTTTGTCGTCATTGTCTCCGGCGAGTTTGAACAGCGCGGCCGCATACTCCTTGTATTGCTTGCGAATCTTCGTCATACGCTCGTCGTCGAGGATGTAATAGTCGCGGTCGGGCAGGCTGAGGCCACTTTGAAATGCCGCGGCGATCTGACGCGTGGAGTCCTTTTGATCCTGCTCGCTGCCGAAGCGGAAGAAGGCGCCGGTGGCATCGTCGACCTGGAGGCGGGCCACCAGAGCGGCCAACCCTTTCTTGTCAGCCAGAGCGTCGATACTGGCCAGAACCGGCAGGACGGGTTTGTCCCCCAATCGATCGGCGAGGTCCGAGTCCATGCACGCCGCGTAGAAGTCGCCGTACTGGCGCTGTAGCGCGGTCTTGGGATCGTTTGCAGCCCTGTTGAGGTCAACCCAGAGCAGGTAGCGGTCGACTTCACGAAGTTCATTGAAACGTCCCCAGCGAGACTGGTCGCCCGGGATGGGATTGTTCTTGCGCCAGTTGCCACAGGCATAGGCGTAAAAGTCGGTGCAAGGGTCGGCCGATTTGTCGATGGCGCTGAGGTCGAAGCTGTGGATCGGTTTTGGCTGGACGGGAGCAGTGCCTGATGGTTTGTCAGCGGGCGCTACCGTGCTTTGGGCGAAAGCAAGACCGCTGCAAAAAAGAAGCGTACCGGCAAAACGAAAGATCTTCATGATTCCTCGACTAAGAGTGGTGGTCCGCCTCTGCGTGGGCGCAGATGGTCGGTGCGCCGGACGGAAAAACGCGTCCCAAGAAAAATATCATGGCATGCCCAGAAGCGGCCACGATCCGGGTTGGGTGGTACTGAAAAGATGACGAGGCGCTAAAAGATCTTGAGGTGAATGGTCAGGTACGTTTTCGGGTTCTTGCGGATTGCGGTAACCAAATCGCTGGCATTGGAGACCATTTCGTCGGCGTGCTTGTAGAGTGACGGATTCTTCACGAGCTGGCCGACGGTGCCTTCGCCCTTGTCCACGCCTGCGAGAATTGAATTCAGATGAGTGACCGTGTCGTTCAGCTTCTGCGCAAACTGCGGATCCTTGGCCATCAAGCCGATGGCGCCCTTGCCGGCGTTGACGTCGGCGAGAAGCTGATTGATGTTCTGTGTAGCCTGACGCAGGTTGTTGTACACGGTCTCGTCCTTGAGCAGCTTGCCGATTGTGCCGTGACCCTCGTCAAGCTGAGCAGTGATGTGCTGCAGATGCCCGACGGTGTCGTTGGCGCGGTTGTAGAACGTGTCATCTGCGACAAGTTTGCCGATGGAGCCCTTGCCGTTGCTCATCCCGTCGACGAGCGCCTGAATCTGGTTGATGGCCTGCAGGGCCTTGTTATACAGGGTGGGATCGTTGATGAGCTGGCCGATGGAACCCTTTCCGCTATTTAGCGAATCAGCAAGATTGTCGACCTTGGCGAGAATGGTATTGAGCTGCTCGATGGTCCCCTGGCTGGACTTGATTACGTCGGACAGGTTGGGAGTCTCAGTGGTTTTGAGTTCGCCGCCATTCTGCAATGGGGGTCCGGTCGCGAATTTGCTATTGATATTGACGACCGTATCGCCAAGTACGCCGACGGTTTCCAGGCTGCTCTTCGAATCGGTGTGAAGGGCGGGCGAGAATTGCTTCCCGACCCTCATCGTTACTTCAACCGGGGTCAGTTTACGCTGGGGTACGATGCGAATAAATTTGACATTGCCGATGGTGACGCCTTCGAGGGTGACCGGTGCGCCGACCTTGAGGCCCGCCGAATTCTCAAAATAAGAGATGATGGTGATCTTGCCCGCCCAAAAACCACCGCTGCTGCCGGATATCAGGAAGATCAGCGCGGTGAGTGCGCACAACGCCACAATGACCAGCACGCCGACCTTTAATTGGGACCACTGGACCTGCTGCTGGCTAGGCAATGCTTCCCTCGAGACAAGGATCAAGTAGAGCGAACAACAACTCTGGGTGTGAGCATATCAAACTGGACATGCGGCGTCGCAGCAACCCAGGGTTTGGATGCTCAAGCAAGCCAGCCAGTTGCAGAGAGAGACCAGACGATTGATGGCAGTCGCTGTGCATTGTTCCGGAACGCGCAATTAATTTTCGAGGTGGACCGCAGCCATGGCGCTGGTGGTGCTGTGAGTTAACGATAGCGAGATGTGCCGAACTCCCAGTTCGGCGGCAATCTCGCCGGCGCGGCCTGTGAAGTACAGGTTGGGTCGATGGCCGGGCTGGCGCCGCACTTCGAGTTCTTTCCAGGTGACGCCGTGCTGAATACCGGTGCCCAGAGCCTTGGCTCCCGCTTCCTTGGCCGCAAAGCGTGCTGCGAAGCTTTCGGCGCTGTTCTTCTTGCGCTGGCAGTAAGCAATCTCCTCGGCTGTAAAGACACGGGTGAGGAAGCGGTCGCCAAAGCGGGCAATGGACTGCGCGATACGGTGGATCTCAACGATGTCGATGCCGGTTCCGACGAGCATGAAGGCAACTTAAATCATTTTGAAGGCACGTGTCAGCAGAGAGCGTGGGTGTCGATACAGATTCTGAGAGATTTCTAACGTTGTCGAAGTCCCATCACCGGACAGTTAACGGATTGACCGCCGAATCCGATCAAACAAGTGTGCGCAACGGTTACGAATCCGATGGCCCGGACGGCTCAGATGGATGGATGCTGAGGCTGACGGCGTTAAGCCCTGAGGAGATGGAGCGAACGGTGCGCGTTCTGACCGGAGCCTTGTTAGCCTGCGGCGGATGGATGCTGGCGCGGACTCAAGAGAAGGGAATAGCTGCACTGGATTTCGAGTTTGCCCGCGCCGCCTGTGTGGAAATCTACGCTGTGCTTATCGGCTGCGGCCTGGAGCTGAGCCGCGACTCGCACCTGCGGATGGCCGAGCTGTGCCATTGCAGCAAAAACCTGATCGAGAGCAAGGCTTTCGATATTGCTCGCGTGGACCTGATCGTTTACAGCAACGGCTCGAAGCGGTCTCAGGACGAATCTCAGGGCCCTGCCGGGCTGATCGGGGTCGGCTCAACCAGCTTCGACCAGGCCGTAGCGACGCTGCCAGGCTTTGCGCAGGTGGGCCCAGGTACGCTTTTCTTCCTCGGTTGGCTGGGCACTGGCTCGTTCAACGAAATTGGCTGATTCCTCCTTCGCCAGCTCGAGCAGGACGCGGTCGCGGACCAGATTGGCGACCCGGAAATCGGGCAGACCGGCCTGGCGTGTGCCGAAGAATTCTCCCGGACCACGCAGTTGAAGATCCAACTCGGCGAGTTCGAAGCCGTTTTGCGTGCGCACCATGGCGGCGAGGCGCTCCTCGGCCAGGGGTGAGATTTTTCCGCCAGTCATGAGAATGCAGTACGACCTGGCGGCCCCGCGGCCCACTCGCCCGCGAAGCTGATGAAGCTGCGCCAGGCCAAAGCGCTCGGCGTGTTCGATGACCATGACGCTGGCGTTAGGGACGTCGACACCGACTTCGATGACCGTGGTCGAGATCAGGACATCGATGTCGCCGCGTTGAAAGCGGCGCATGATGATCTCTTTTTCGTCGGCATCGAGGCGGCCGTGCAGCAGGCCCAGGCGCAATCCGCTGAGATGCGTGGCACGCAGTCTCTCGTACATTTCGGTCGCTGACTTCAACGTGGGCGTCTCGAAGAGAGCGGCGGCTTTCTTCGCCGGGACCTTCTTGTTGGCGGGCTGTTTTGCAGGCTTCGGCTCACCTTCAAGTTCTGGTGTAGCGAAGTCGAGTTCGGGCTGGTCGTCCTTAGGACCCTCGATTACGGGATAGACGATGTACGCCTGGTGGCCGCGCCTGACCTGTTCGCGAAGGAGCTTCCATACGGCTTCGGCGCGCTCGTCTGAGACTTGTTTGGTGACGATGGGTGTGCGACCCGGCGGGAGTTCGTCGAGCACGCTGAGGTCGAGGTCTCCATAAAGCGACAGGGCAAGAGTGCGCGGGATGGGCGTTGCAGTCATGACCAGAACATCCGGCTCGGCGGCATTCGGTTTCTTCATGAGGCGGAAACGCTGCAGGACACCGAAGCGGTGCTGCTCGTCGACAACGACCAGGCCCAGGTTCGCAAAGTCGACCTTTTCCTCGATCAAAGCATGGGTTCCGATGACCAGATCGGCCTCGCCATGGAAGATGCGCCGGCGGGCGAGCTTCTTCTTCTCCTCGTCCAGTGAACCGGTGAGCAGGACGATGCGATATCGGCGCGAAGATTTTTCGAGCAGCTTGCGCGCGGCGAGGTAGTGCTGCGTAGCGAGAATCTCGGTCGGAGCCATGAGCGCGGCCTGGCAGCCGTTTTCTATGACGACGAGCATCGCCTGCAGCGCCACAATGGTTTTGCCGGAGCCGACATCTCCCTGAAGCAGCCGGCGCATGGGCGATGGCTTGCGCATGTCGGAGACGATTTCTCCGAGAGCGCGCTTTTGTGCCGCGGTGGGATGGAAGGGCAGGATCTGGCGGATGGCTTCACGCACCTTGTCGTTGGTTTCGAAGGCAAAGCCGGCCCGCTCCTTCATACGGCGGCGTTTGAGTTCGAGGCCGCATTCGAGGTAGAAGAGCTCTTCGAAGATGAGGCGCTTGTGCGCGGCTGTTGCCGATGCCTGGTGTTGCGACATGGGCGTTCCGGCAGGCGGAAAGTGCACAGCGCAGAGCGATTCTTCGCGGCTGGGCATATTGAGACGCGCGAGCAGGGCGGCAGGCAGCGTCTCCGGTATCTGGCCGCGAAGTTCTCCGAGCAGGTTGTAGACGATGCGGCGAATCCATCGCGAGGCCAGGCGGCTGCCGCTGAGCGATTCGTAGACGGGTGTGATTCGGCCAACTTCGAGTAGGCTGGTTTCGTCGTCAGGGTTTTCGGGAAGAATTTCAAATTGCGGCTGGATCATTTTGAAGTTGCGCGTGGAACGCGAGGGCTCGACCTTGCCGTAGAGGGCGACCATCTGTCCGGGCTTGAATTTCCCCTCAAGATACGTGCCGTGGAACCACATGCATTTCAACGTAGACAGGTTCTGCCCCACGGTCATTTCGAAGATGGGCATCGAGCGGGTGCGGAGCAGAACCGTGCCCCGAACCTCGGCAATGACGCTGGCCATTTCGCCGGGAGTGAGATCGGTCAATGCGCGGGGATGTAGGCGGTCTTCATACCGGAAGGGCAGGTGATAGAGGAGGTCTTCAACGGTGGCGATGCGCTTTTCCGCGAGAATCTTTGCGATCTGCGGGCCGATGCCTTTGACGAACTGAACAGGGGTGTCAAGCTGAACCACATTGCGATGCTAGCAGGTGCTGCGCGCACGGCGATCCCGCTTCGCGTGGCCGTCCGCCTGCAAACGATCAGCGGAGTGCGCGAAGCGCGAATGCCTGGACGGCAAGTCCTGCCTGATAGACTTTGGAGGAATTTGGAGAAACGCCGAATGTCCACGGTGGTAACGCTGGATCGAATTTCAAAAGCCTACGAACAAAAAATTGCAGTGAAGGATTTGAGCCTTCAGATTGATGAGGGCATCATGTTTGGCCTGCTTGGTCCGAACGGGTCGGGGAAGACGTCGACTATCCGTATGATGATCGGGATCACGATGCCGGATTCGGGATCGGTGAACCTCTTCGGCAAGCCGTTTACGCGCGACGGCCTGAAGCGGGTTGGTTATCTGCCCGAAGAGCGCGGACTGTACAAGAAGATGAAAGTGATGGACCAGTTGGTGTTCATGGGCGAACTTCGCGGGCTGGACCCGGCGGTTGCCGGGCGGCGAGCGCATGACTGGTGCGAGCGGATGCAGATTCTGGAGGCGGTGGGGAAGAAAACCGAAGAGCTCTCCAAGGGCATGCAGCAGAAAATTCAATTCATCGCGACGTTGTTACACGATCCGGAACTGGTCATCATGGATGAGCCGTTTTCGGGGCTCGATCCGGTAAATGCGACGCTGTTGCAGGACACGTTGATTGAGCTGAGGAAGGCCGGCAAGGCGATCCTGTTTTCGACGCATCGAATGGACCAGGTGGAGAAGCTATGCGATTCGATCTGCCTGATCGATCGCGGCCACGCGGTGCTGCAGGGCGGGATGCGAGAGGTGAAGTCGCGGTATGAGCGCAATCATGTCGTGATGACCTATGAGGGCGATAGTTCGTTTCTACGACATCCTGCGATCGCCGGCTACAAGGACTATGCGGGGCAGGTTGAGATTCAGTTGAAGCCGGGCGCGAATGCACAGGATTTGCTGCGGGAAGCTGTGCAGAAGGCGACCATCACGAAATTTGAGCTAGTGGAGCCTTCGCTGGAAGAGATCTTTATCCGGACGGTGGGAGAAAAAGTCGATGCGTGAGATTTTACTGATTGCCAAACGAGAGTACCTGGAGCAGGTTCGGGGCAAAGCCTTCAAGGTCACCACGATTTTGATCCCCGTGATCTTTGCTGTGGTGATAGCTATCTCGGTGCTGGCAGGGAAGTATTCCGGTTCCGGCAACCACCTCGCGGTCGCGTCAAACAACACAATGCTGGCTGAAGATGTCCGCACACAGCTGCTCACTGACAAGGTCGCGAATCTGAAGGTCGACGTAATCGCTCCCGCCGCCGATTCCGACCGGCAAAAACTGGTTGATGATGTGAGCCAGAAGCGGATCGACGGATTTCTGTGGCTCACTCAGGACGCGAACGGCAAGACGGCAGCCGCCTATGCAGGACGCTCTTCGGGCGATTTCTCGACCGCGTCAAGGCTTTCTGATGCGGTCGACCGCGCCATCGTTCAGCAGCAGCTGGCCATCCATGGTGTTACAGCAATTGACGCTGCCGAGCTCACCAAAGGCATCACGATCAACACCCGCCAGGTGAGAGACGGCGTAGAGGTTGACAGCAGCACTTTCGGCACCTTCATCGCGGCGTATGTAATGGCATTTTTGCTGACTTTCACGGTCATGATGTACGGCATGAATGTGGGACGCTCTGTAATTCAGGAGAAGACTTCGCGAATCTTCGAAGTGATGCTCGCAACGGTTGAGCCCAAGGATATGCTCGCCGGGAAACTGATTGGAATCGGCGCCGTGGGACTTACGCAACTGGCCATCTGGGCCCTTGCCGGTGCCATCTTCTTCACCAGCGCATTGGCGGCCACCCTGATGACGAACGATTACAAGGTTCAGATTTCCGTTCCTCAAATCGTGCTCTTCGCCGTCTATTTCCTGCTTGGATACGCCCTCTACAGCACGCTCTTCGCCGGTCTCGCCGCCACCTGTGAGAGCGAGCAGGAATTGCAGCAATATGCTCCGCTGGCAGCCGTGCCCGTGTGGCTCAGCTTCAGCATGATTACTTTCATCATGAGCAATCCCAACTCCTTCTGGTCGGTTGCCGTTTCACTCTTTCCGCCTTGCGCACCCATTGCCATGTTCCTGCGAATTGCGTCGCAGTTTCCGCCGATCTGGCAGATTGTTCTTTCCCTCGTCCTGCTACTTGTGTCGGTCTATTTCGTGATCTGGTTCTCGTCGCGAATTTACCGCATCGGAATTCTGATGTATGGAAAGCGCGCGACGCTCCCCGAAATGTTCCGCTGGTTGCGGTATAGCTAAGGTCGAAGCTAAAGAAGCGGTCAGCGATGGTCCGGTCAGCGAAAAAGCAGTCAGTGAAATGCAGGTGAGCTTGAGCGATCGGCTTTCTTTCGGACAACGGATTGCGCTATTAGTAATTCCGAAGCTAGCGGCCCTGCTGCTGGCGGTGATTGGCGCAACGCTGCGCTTTGAGGTGATCGCCGAAGAAGGTGCGGTCCCCGAGACTCCGCCAGGTTCGGGGATCTACTGCTTCTGGCATCGATGCACGTTGCCTTGCGGCTGGTACTTTCGCAAATTTCACTGCTCCATTCTGATAAGCCGGAGCTTTGATGGCGAGTTGATCGCGCAGACGTTGCAGCTGCTGGGCTACACCAGCGTGCGTGGGTCAAGCTCGCGCGGCGGGGCAGCGAGCTTGCTGGCGCTCCAAAGCCTGGTTGAGCGCGGCGTACTCGTGGTGTTTACTGCGGATGGCCCGCGAGGTCCAATCTATCAGACAAAAATCGGGCCGGTGAAGCTGGCCCAGATGACGGGCCAGGCGATGGGCAGCTTCTACCTGCTTCCCGAGCGCGCGTGGGTGATGCGGTCGTGGGACCGGTTTCTGATCCCCAAGCCGTTTTCACGCGTCGCAGTAAGTTGGGCGCGAAAAGTGGCAGCCCCTCCTGCGGGCGCCGATTCGGAGACGCTGGAGGCGACACGGCAGCAGCTGAACGCTGCGCTGGAACGGGCAAGAGAAAGGGCGGAAGAACATTTCAGGTTGCATTAAGTTGACCTAGATATGAAATTGAGAATGCTTGCCTCGAAAGCTTGGGCTGCATTTTGAAATCTAATGAAAACGGCTGGCCTCTATCAACCCGAATCAAGACACGTCTTTCGAGATGGCGAAGGAGCACCGTCAAACGGCGGTATGGAACTCTCTTCAATGAGATATCGTTAACTCTTTTCAAACATGACCCCATAGGCATCAATTTTGAAGACAATACTGATGAGTACGATCCAGAGGTTGGAACGATCCTGCCCCGACTGGCACAGTGCTATTCGTCATCAGACGTTAGAAGAGGCGTTTTTGAGGAATTTAGTAAGTGGTTTGGTCCCGAAACAGCGGGTGACGAAATGAAATATGATGACGTCGCTATAGATATTTGGACATTGTGGTGTGCGTATCGGAACGCCCATGCTTCGCTTACGTTCCGTCGGTAAATATTTGAGTGCTGGTCTCTGACTTCAACTACGACCTTCCCGAAGAATTCATTGCGCAGGAACCTCCCGCGGAGCGGGCGGGCGCGCGCATGCTTGCGTTCGACCGCAAGACAGGCGCGTTGGAGGACCGGATGTTCCGCGATTTCCCGGAGATGTTGCGCGAGGGTGATCTGCTGGTGCTGAACGACAGCCGGGTGATCCCCGCGAGGCTCTTTGCACATCGCGCTGGCCTTCACACGCAGCCGGGGCATTATACCAGCGGTCGCATCCAGATATTGCTCACCGAGCAGATATCCCACTGGGAGTGGAGGGTTCTGGCGCGGCCAGGACGCAAGGCACTAACCGGAGAAACGCTGACCTTCGGCGAGGGCGCCCTGCGCGCGGAGGTCGTGGCGCATGGCGAGTTCGGCGAACGCATGCTGAGGTTTGAGCCGGTGGCTGATTTCTTCCGCGAGATCGAGAAGGTGGGGCACATTCCTCTACCTCCGTATATCCATCGTGCCGATGTGGATCGAGACCGCGAGCGATATCAGACTGTCTACGCGCAGCAGCGCGGATCTGTGGCGGCTCCCACTGCGGGCCTGCACTTCACTTCAGAGATTCTGGAGCGAATTCGCGCGCGCGGTGTGCATATCGCATACGTCACACTGCATGTGGGATTGGGGACGTTCCAGCCGGTGCGAGTGGAGCGAGTCGAGGACATCCATCTGCACGCGGAACGATACACGCTTCCTGAGGCGACCGCAGACGAGCTGAATGCAGCGAGGCGCGAGGGGCGTCGTGTGGTGGCAGCGGGCACCACGACAGTTCGCGCACTTGAGCACTGCGCCCTATCCGCCCCTGAATTCTCGCCTCACGCGGGCAGCACCAGCATCTTTATCTCGCCCGGATTCGAGTTTCGCGTCGTACAGGCATTGCTGACAAATTTCCATCTGCCACAATCGACGCTGCTGATGCTGGTGAGCGCATTCGGCGGTCGCGAACGCGTGCTGAGTGCCTACCGTCACGCCGTCGCTGAGAGATACCGTTTTTTTTCTTATGGAGACTGCATGTTTCTCGCCTGACACGCAGGCCTTACCAGACTTTGCAGACTTTCTCCTTGACCATCGGCTGGCCGGCTTTGCATCCGAAGGCGGTTGCGAACTCCGGCATATTGGTCACGATGCCGTTGACACGCGCTTTGCCGGGAGAATGCGGGTCGGTGACAGCGGAGACGCGCAGGTTCTCGGGCCGCTGGTTCTCACAGGCCCACTGCGCGTATCCGATAAAGAAACGTTGGTCGGGGGTGAAGCCGTTCTTCGACGGCAGGTTCTGCCCGCCTGTCTCTTTCTTCCACGCGATGTAGGCGAGAAGCGTTCCGCCGAGGTCGGCTACGTCTTCGCCGCTGGTCAGCTTGGAGTTGATGTGGATGTCGTCGACGACGATGTACCCCGCGTACTGCTCGCGCTGGCAGTTGATGCGATCCTCGAAGGCTTTTGCGTCCTCGGGTGTCCACCAGTCCTTGAGGTTGCCCTGAGCGTCGAACTGGCGGCCTTCGTCATCGAAGCCGTGCGTTAGCTCATGGCCAATGGTGCCGCCGGTATTGCCGTAGTTGGGCGCGTCATCTTCCTTTGGATCGTAGAGAGGCGGTTGCAGCACGCCGGCAGGGAAGTTGATGTCGTTCATCTGTGGGTTGTAGTAGGCGTTGACGGTGGGCGGCGTCATATCCCATTCGTTGCGATCGACGGGCTTGCCGACCTTGGCCCAGTCACGGTTGTAGTCGAAGACGCGCGCTCGCTGCAGGTCGCCGAAATAGTCGGCCGGGCTGACAATCAGCGCGGAGTAGTCGCGCCATTTTTCTGGATAGCCGATTTTATTTCGAACCGAATGAAGCTTGACGATAGCCTGCTTTTTGGTTGCGCCGCTCATCCAGTCCAGGTGCTCGATCTCATCCTGCATGGCTGCTTCAATTTGTTCAGTCATCTCCAGGGTCTTCTGCTTGGTGGAGGGTCCAAAGGTCCGGGTGACAAATTCTTGCCCGAGTGCTTCTCCCAGATAACGGTCTACCTGGCCCACGCAACGCTTCCAGCGTGGCTGCATCTGAGGAACGCCGCGGAGGAATTTGCTGTAGAAGGCGAACTGAGCGTCTTCAAAATCACTGGAGAGGCTTGTGGAGGCAGCGTTGAGTGCATGCGTCCGAAGATAGGCTTTAAGGTTGTCGAGAGATTCACTGGCCAACTCAGTCTGCAGAGCTTCAAGAAACTTAGGCTGCGAGACATTGATGTTCGCGAGCGACGTCGTCGGAATCTTCTGAGCTTCGAAATATGCGTTGAGCTGGAGCGCCGGCGAAAGAGCGTCGACCTGCTCGATTTTCATGGGGTGATAGATGTTGTACGGATTCCGCCGCTCCACGCGGGTGAGGGAAGCATTGGCGAGGGCGGTTTCGATCTTCATTGTCGCTGCGGCCTGTTCGTCAGCGTGGCCCTGCGGCGTGCCCGCGAGCACTAGCAGTTGCGCCAGATACGCCACATAGCGCTTGCGGATCTCTTCGCTTCTGGTGTCGATCTTGGTGTAGTAGTCGCGGTCAGGCAGGCCGAGCCCTCCCGCGCCAATGCCGATGATCATCATCTCGGCGTTCTTCGCATCCTGTTCCGCTTCTACATTAAGGAAGTACAGGCCGCGGCGGTTGGCGCCTTCGCGTAGAAAAGCCGCAAGCTGCGCTCGGTCGGAGATCGCAGCGATGCGATGGAGCTCAGGCTTGAGAGGCTGCAGGCCGCGGGCGTTGATCGCGTCCGTATTCATGCAGGCGGCATAGTAGTCGCCGATTTCTTGCTGCGCAGGGGTCCGATCTTTCAGCTTCGCGTCTTCTTCGAGTATGCCCCAGAGAAACTGGCGATTATCGTTGGCCAATTTTGCATAGACGCTCCAGGCGGCCTGATCGGCGGGGATCGGGTTGTTTTTCATCCAGCCGCCGCAGGTGAACTGGTAGAAGTCGACGCAGGGGTCGGCGGCGCGGTCTAGGCTCGTGAGATCGAGGCTCGGTGAGTAGGGCAGCGCGGCGAGGGGCTGTTTCGGCGGCGTGGGGGCTTGTGAGGTCTGCGCGGGTGCTAAGGAAATGCAGGCTGCGATCAGGGTGAGCGCCAGCAGGCGAGCAATCATTGGTAAATCTCCGTATCCGTGATTGTACCGATGAGGAACCCGCTTGTGTCTCCGGCGACCGACCTGCAGGCGGTAGACTCAGACGTGATGTATGCCATGGAAACAAGTCGTCCGCCAGTTTTTCTGCTTGACTCAATGTCCTTCATCTTTCGCGCCTATCACGCGATGCAGCGATCACGGCCGATGTCCACCCGTACCGGCGTTCCGACAGCAGCGACCTATGTTTTTGTGAACATGATTAACAAGCTGCGCAAGGACTTCGCTCCGGAATACTTTGCCGCAGTCTTTGATATCAGTGGACCGGTGTTTCGCGATGAACGCGCGCGAGAGATGAAGCTGCGCAAGTACAACGTGAAGACGCAGACATTTGACGAGGTAGACTACGGCGGGTACAAAGCGAATCGTATGGAGATGCCCCCCGACCTGACGCAGCAGCTTCCATATATCCGGCGCGCGCTCGAGGCCTTTCGCATTCCGATTCTGCAGGCGGAGGGCTTCGAGGCCGATGACGTGATCGGCACGCTGGCAGCGCAGGCGGCGAAGGCTGGGCATCCGGTGTATGTCGTCTCGAATGACAAGGACATGTTGCAACTGGTCACCGATCAGGTGAAGGTAATGAATCCGATGAAGGACAACCTGGTTCTCGATCGCGAGAAAGTGACCGAGACGCTTGGGGTGCCTCCGGAGAGAGTGATCGACGTGATGGCGCTGCGCGGTGACTCGATCGACAACATTCCAGGCGCGCCGGGCATCGGCGACAAAGGATCTGTCGAGCTGATCCAACAGTTCGGCAGCCTGGAGGCGGTGCTGGAGCGTGCCGCCGAGGTGAAGAGGAAGACATATCGCGAGTCGCTTGAGAACAATCGCGACACGATCCTGCTGAGCAAGGAGCTGGTGACAATCCACTGCGAGGTTCCGCTGGATCTCAACCTCGACGAGATGCGCACCCAGGGGCCCGATGTCAGCGCTTGCCGCACGTTGTTTACGGAGCTGGAGTTCACGACTCTATTGAAGGAGCTGGCGCCGTCGGAGTTGTCGCGCGCAGTTGACTATGTCACTGAGCCAACGGCAGACGATATCGCAGAGTTTGCGCGGGCGGCGCGAGCGAATGGTTTTGCGCTGGCCGTCGCGTCGTCAAAGCTCGAAGAAGTGACGGAGCAGGTGAGCGAGCAGGAGTCGGAAGCAATCGAGGAGAGAGAGCCTGAGCTGAAGACAATGTCGATGCTGGACATGTTTGAGGCTGCAGAGGGGATCGTCCAGCCTGCGCCTGCCGTCTTCAGACTGGCGGTGGCAAGCAGTCCGGGGAAATCTCTACTGGTTGGACTTGAGGATGTGCGCGCTCTGCTCGAAGACGAAACAGTGCCGAAGCGTGTGCATGATCTGAAGGGAACGGTGCGAGTGCTGGAGCAGCACGGCGTTGAACTGCGTGGCGCTGGCGACGATCTGATGCTCTATTCGTACCTCGTGAATCCCACGCATGCTTCGCACCGGTTGAGCGACGTGGCGGCGCGCTTCAGCGAACATCCGCTGAAGGAAACGGGCGAGCGCGAGTTGACTGAGGCAGCGCACGCGATTGAAACGCTTGCGCCCGTGTTGCGCAAGGATGTGAATGCGCTCGACACGCGCGAGGTTTACGAGACGATTGATTTACCCTTGGTTCCGGTGCTGCTCCGCATGGAAAAGGTCGGGGTGCGCATCGATTCTGCCGTGCTGAATAAGATGTCAGCCACGCTGGGTGCGGAGATCGAGCGCGTTGGCGAGGAAATTTATGCGCGCTCGGGCCATCGCTTCAATATTCAATCTCCGAAGCAGCTCGGCGATGTGCTCTTCAACAAGATGAGCTTGCCGAAGCCGCTGAAATACGGCAAGGGCAAAGTGGTTTCAACAGCACAGGATGTGCTGGAGGAGTTGGCTGCACACAATGAAGTGCCGCGCATGGTGCTGGAGTACCGGCAGCTGGCAAAGCTGAAGTCGAACTATGTGGATTCGCTGCCGCTGCTGGCCGATAGCGAGGGCCGCGTGCATACGACGTTCAACCAGGTGGGTACGGCGACCGGGCGGCTGTCGTCGACGAATCCGAATCTGCAGAATATTCCGATACGCACCGAACTGGGGCGGGAGATTCGCGCAGCGTTCATTGCGGTCCCGGGTTGCAGACTGCTTTCGGCTGACTATTCGCAGATCGAGTTGCGCCTTATGGCGCACTTTTCAGACGATCCGCTGCTGACGCATGCGTATCGATCGGGGCAGGACATTCATACGCTGACAGCGTCGGAAGTCTTCGGCGTGCCCGCGGACAAGATGAGCAAAGAGACGCGCAATCGCGCGAAGGCCGTCAACTTCGGAATCGTATACGGGATTTCGCCGTTTGGACTGGCGGCACAGCTGGGGATCGATCAGCATGAGGCTCGCCTCTACATCGAGATGTACTTCGAACGCTACAAGGGCGTGCGCGAATTCATCGATCGATTACTAGAAGAGACCCGGCGCGAACAAAAAGTACGGACAGTGTTTGGGCGCGTGCGCCCGATTCCTGATATTCAGAGCCGAAACGCGAATCTGCGGGGATTCGCCGAGCGCACTGCCGTGAACACTCCGTTGCAAGGCACCGCAGCGGACCTGATCAAGCTGGCGATGATTCGTATCGAGAAGAAACTCGAGGATCGGAATCTCAAGACGCGGATGACTCTGCAGGTCCACGATGAATTGCTCTTCGACGTTCCTGATGCGGAGGTGGAAGAAGTTTCGTCTCTGGTGCAGTCGGAGATGGAGCATGTGATCGAGCTGAAGGTTCCACTGGTCGCGGATGTGGGCGTGGGCTCAAACTGGCGGGATCTTAAGTAGGATTAGCCGTCCAGGAACCGCGCCTTCGGCGGATCGAATTGGGTCAAGCTCCGAGAGCATCGCGAATGGCGGCGGAGATCTCTTCGGCCTGGCGGCGCATCATTTCTTCAGATTCAGCTTCGATCATCACACGCGCCAGCGGCTCAGTGCCGGAGTAGCGGACGACGACGCGGCCGTTTCCGTCAAGCGCTTCTTCCGCTTCGCGGATGCTGGCGGCGACTGTGTCGATCTGGTCCAACGGTTTCTTTTCCTTTACGCGAATGTTCACGATGACCTGAGGAAAGACCTTGAGGTCGGCGATGAGTTCGTGAAGAGGCTTGCCCGAACGGCGCACGATATCGAGAACGACGAACGCGGTGAGCAGGCCATCGCCGGTGGTGGCCAAGTGAGGAAAGAGAATATGTCCTGACTGCTCGCCGCCGAGGGAGGCGGAGTTTGCCTGCATCATCTCCAATACGTATTTGTCGCCGACCGGCGCACGCAACATCTTGATCTGATCGCGTCGCAGCGCCGCTTCGAGGCCCATGTTGGACATCGTTGTGGCAACCACCAGATCTCCCTTTAGCAGATTTCGGGCTTTAAGATCGCGAGCCGCGAGCAGAAGGATTGCATCTCCATTGACGATTTTGCCGTAGCAATCGGCAAAGAGCGCGCGGTCGGCATCGCCGTCGAAGGTGGTTCCAATATCGGCATTGCTGGCTTTGGTCTCGGCGGCAACGATCTCAGGATGCAGCGCGCCGCAGTTGGCGTTGATATTGCGGCCGTCAGGAGTCGCATGGGTGAGCTGGATGCTGCCGCCGAGGTCCGCAAAAAGCTGGGGCGCAATGGCCGAGGCAGCCCCGTTGGCGCAGTCGAGGACAAGCTTGAGGCCGTTGAGCTTGAGCCCAGGCACGGCAGAGAGCAGAAATGCCTCGTAGTCCGCGCAGAATTCCGGGTTCACCGCAGGCGCGGAGATTTCTGCCAGGTCTGGTGCGGTCACCGATTCAAGCTGTCGGAAGATTTCGTCCTCGATGCGGAGTTCGGTTTCATCGGGCAATTTGTAACCGTCGCCGCCAAAAATCTTGATTCCGTTGTCGTGCCATGGATTGTGCGATGCCGAGATGACGACTCCCGCGGAAGACTTGTGCTTGCGCGCGAGGTGCGCAATGGCTGGCGTCGTGATTACGCCGGCGTTTTGCACGGTTGCGCCCCCTTGTGCGAGACCGGCAGTAAGGACCGCAGCGATCCAGGTGCTCGATTCGCGGGTGTCCATGCCGAGAACAACCGAGGGCTGGTGGTTGTTGGCTTTGAGCTGATGCGCGAGAGCCATGCCTGCGGCATAGATTGTTTTAGGGTCAAGCGGTGCTTCACCGGCTATGGCGCGGATTCCATCTGTTCCGAAGAGTTTTCTCATTCCGTTCTTATTCTTTTCTCATTCCGAAAAGGTTTTGACGACCCGGCTCTGGATGGTTCCGTGCGCCAGTCGTGCTGAAAGCAATTGCCCGGGTTTGGCACCCGCCGCGTTTCTCATCAGCGCTCCCGATTCGTCGTAGACGACAGCATAGCCGCGGTTGAGCACGCCGAGAGGCGAAAGCGAGAGAAGCTGTTTTTCGAGCGCTTCAAAACCGGCACGGCGGCTGTTTGCAAGTGTTAGATACGCGCGCAATAGACGCGCAGTGAGAGCGTCGAACCGTTCACGAACGAGGAGGATGCGATGGCTCATATCGTAACGGAGGGCGCTCGATGTCAGATGCTGCAAGCGTTGCGCCGCGGCCAGTAACTGTCCGCGCCAGGCAGCTTCCATGCGGAAGGAGAGCTCATCGAGGCGTTGCTGGCGCAGGTTGAGGTTGTCGCGCATGCGCGCGAAGGCAGCCGGAGCCGAGAGTTGTGCGTAGTGCTCACGTGCCTGCATAAGTGCATAGCGAGTAGCGCGATCGAGCCGTTGGGTGAGTTGTTCGAGGCGTTCTTCAATCCTGTGCTGCCCGGTAGTGATGAGTTCGGCAGCGGCTGACGGCGTGGGAGCGCGCAAGTCGGCGACAAAGTCAGCGATGGTGAAGTCTGTTTCATGCCCGATTGCGGAGACGACCGGCAGCTTAGAGGCGGCTATGGCTCGGGCCAGTGATTCGCTGTTGAAGGGCGCCAGGTCTTCGAGCGATCCTCCTCCGCGAGCGAGGACAATCATGTCGACCTCCTGCGTGCGATTGAACCAGGCAATGCCCGCGGCCACTTCCGTGGCTGCCGATTCGCCCTGCACCAGCGCTGGATAGACCAGCACCTGAAGGGCTGCGTGGCGGCGGCTGACAACGTTGACGAAGTCGCGGATGACCGCGCCTGAGGGTGAGGTGACGATGCCGACGCAGCGTGGGAAAGAAGGCAGCGCCTTCTTGCGCTCGGAGTCGAAGAGGCCTTCGCGCTGCAGTTGCCGTTTCACCTGCTCGAAGGCCAACTGGAGCGATCCCGTGCCCATGGGTTCAAGATGTTCGGCGACGATCTGCATCTGGCCGCGCTGCTCATAGACGGATAACTTGCCGCGCAGCAGGATGTGCAGGCCATCTTCAGGACGGAAGCGGAGCAGCAGGGCCTGGCGGCGGAAGAGTACGACGGAGAGTTGTGCCGACTCGTCCTTGAGGGTGAAGTAGACGTGCCCCGATGCGGCCGGGCGAAGGTCCGAAATTTCGCCTTCGATCCACATGTCCGAGAACACGCGCTCGACTTCCGATCGGAGCTCGGCGGCGAGTTCGCCTACTTTCCAGATGCGACGCTGAGGTGTCTTTGCTTCTTCGAAGGTGAAGCCGAGTTGACCCGCCGGGCTGGATGGTTTGGAGAGTGCATCCACAATCTTCCAGTCTACATGCAGGCTAGCGGCGGAAGCGGGAGAACAAATAGAAGAGAAGCGTAAGCAGAACGCTGAGCAGAATAGAAGTTCCGAGCGGGAAGAAGACAGTAAAGTTTTTGCGACGCCAGGTGAGGTCGCCGGGCATATTGCCAGGTGATACGCCAAGTTTTCCGAGCAGATAGACGAGGCCGCCCGCCAGGATAAGAACAAAGCCGAGTCTGACGAGCAGGCGCGCGATGGTGGTCATCAAAAATAGATTACGCAAGGATGGTGAGTGAGTGTTGACGTGCAGGGGTTACACTTGCTTTGCTGCGAAGTGTGGGGGAAATAAGCCTTGCAGATCTTTTGGTTTTGCGCCGGTATTGCATGTATCGTGGTTGCGCTGATGGATGCGTTCCAGACCGTCATCTCGCCGCGCCGCGCTACGGGCCGATTCCGTATCACTCGGCTGTTCTTCGTTGTGACGTGGTTGCCATGGTCGCGCCTGTCGGCAATGATTTCCAACCCGCGAAAGCGTGAGACGGCACTGAGCTTCTACGGTCCCGCGTCGCTGCTGCTGTTGATTGTGGTCTGGGCAGGCGGGCTACTGGTTGGCTTCGCGATGTTGTTTCATTCGCAGCGCGCTCCGCTTGCGGATACGATGTTTTCCGGCAACGATTTTCGATCGGATCTTTACATCAGTGGGACGACGATCTTCACGCTGGGGATCGGCGATCTGACGCCGCATTCTTCCAGGGCCAGGCTGATCCTCGTTCTGGAATCGGGGATCGGGCTGGGATTTCTGGCCATGGTGATCAGCTATTTCCCCGTGCTCTATGGCGCTTTTTCGCGGCGGGAGGTGAACATTTCCTTACTCGATGCGCGAGCTGGCTCGCCTCCCACGGCAGCCGAGTTGATGCGGCGTCATGCTTTCAAGGGCGGTGGCGAAGCCCTTAACACGCTGCTGGCGGAATGGGAGCGTTGGTCAGCAGAGTTGCTGGAGAGTCACATTTCCTATCCGCTGCTTTGCTATTACCGCTCACAACATTCCAATCAAAGCTGGGTGTCGGCGCTTACCGCGGTGCTTGATCTATGCGCGCTGATGATTGCCGGAGTGCAGGATCACGCGGCGCGACAGGCGCAGTTAACCTTTGCCATCGCGCGCCACGCGCTGGTGGATATCTCGCAGATTTTCTCGCAACCCCCGGTGCAGGATGCCGAAGATCGCCTGCCGCCGGAGCGATTTGACGAGCTCTACCAGCACCTTTGCCAATCGGGGATTCGCGTGTGTCGCGACAACGATTCGATGGAGCGGCTGAGGAAGATGCGCCTGCTCTATGAGGGCTATGCCGTCGCATTGAGCCGGTACCTTTACATGCCGCTGCCGCCCTGGATCGCGGAGAAGCCGCACAAGGACGACTGGCTCTCCGTAGCCAGGTTAAGGGAGCAGACCGAGTCGGTCGGTGCGGAGAGTGTCAATCTGGAAACGGCGCTGCCGCTAGCGCTGCAGGATGACGAAAATCACATGTTTTAGGCACGTCTTCAGGGTTGGAAGCCCTTCAGGGTTTGGAAGCGACAGCAGCTTCTAGTTCGTCCAGCCATTCTCCAAGTTCCCGCCCGTGTTCCGCGCTTAACTCGGCTCCCTGCGCCAGCAAAGCCTCAATCTTTGAAGCGAGCCTGCTGCCTTCCGGCAGACCAAATGTGCCAAGAACCCCGGCAAACTTGTGAGCAGCGGCTTCCGCATCCTTGCGGGTTTGGTCGTCGAGGCAGCTAGCGGCGAGTTTGCCCTGCGCATCACGCAGAATTCCGAGGCGCTCGAGCAGGGTAGTGTAATTGCTTTTCCACAGAGTCTGGAGCAGTGCTTCCAGTTCTTGCGCGTGGGGGTCGGGCGGGTCGTTCATAGAGCTGCTAGTCTTTCCATCCGAGGGCATCGGACATTTGTCGGGCCAGGGTGAGGGGATCGAAGGGCTTGAACAGGACGGCTGAGACGCCGAGGTTCGCGAAGCGCTTTTGATCCGCTCCCTGAACTTTTGCCGTAAGCAGAATCACCGGGATCTCTGCGATCTCAGGAATCTTCCGGAGTTCCAGAAAGGTGGTTGGGCCGTCCATACCGGGCATCATCACATCCAGCAAAATCGCATCAGGTTTTTCATCCTGGGCGCGGCGAATGCCTTGTATGCCGGAACTCGCTGTGATTACCTCCCAGCCGGCCACCGTTTCAAGGCTCAGAGCAGCTACCTGGCGAATATCGTCTTCATCGTCAATGATCAGGATGCGCCGTTGCATGGAAAAATCCTCGTCGTTCAGACTCAGCACTAAGAATGGCACGAAACGAGCTGCTAAAGCCGGATTTTGACAGCCTCATCCGCGTGGGGAGGTCCAGGCTGGTAGCGGCGAAGCATGGTGAAAACCAGAGCTTCCACGTCCTGGGGCTGCACTTTCGTTTTGGTGAGAAACTCAGTCGGACCCAGCTGGAACAACTGGCGTTCTGAACTGGGAACCTCGCGGGCGGAATAGACAACCAGCGGCAGGCGGCGAAACTCCTTTTGGGTTCGCAGCCAATCAACGAGTTCGAGACCGTCGCCATCGGGCAGCGCAAGATCGAGGATGATGAGATCTGGACGGGCCGACTCGCATAACTCGATGGCCTGCCGCAGCCGTGGAGCGTGGTAGACAACGATGCCGGCGTGCTCAAAGCTGGTCAGGATCACGCGAGCCAGGTCTTCGTCGTCTTCCACCAGCAGAACCGTGGCGTGTTCGCCCGATCCCTTCAGAAGACGAGCTAACTCGGCGAACAGCAGCGTTTCGTCAACCGGAGTCTGGAGCCAGGAATCGGCAGTCTGAGCCTCGGTTGGTCTGTCTTGAGGCGAAAGCAGGCTGAGGACGACGATGGGAATCTGCGCCGTGGCCGGATCATCCCTCAGCGCTCGTAGCGTCAACAGGCCATTGCGGCGTTGCTGCGATACGCCGAGCAGAATGGCGCCCAGGGAAAATTGCTGCGCGAGATGAACCGCCTGCTCGCCGTTCTCGGCTTCAAGGATCCGGTAGTTCCGCCTACGAAGGCCTTCGACGATTTGCTTGCGTGCGGAGGGATCGCTCTCGCAGATAAGCACCGTGTCTTCCTTCGTGAAGGATTCGTTCATGAAATTGTTGGATTCCGGCAGCAATTCGAGTTTTGTCCGTTCAGGAAGGAAGATACGGAAGGTCGAGCCGTGATCGGCATTGTGCTCGGCCCAGATGCGACCCCCATGCTGCTGAATGATGGTGCGGCAGATGGCGAGTCCCAGCCCGGTTCCACCCTTCTGGCGGGAGTCGGAAGCGTCAACCTGTTGAAACCGGTCGAAGATGCTTTCCAGCTTGTCCGTAGGAATGCCCCGTCCCTCATCGACGACGTTGAGGACAACTCCGCCATCGGTAGGCTCGACTTCGACCCAGACTGCGGAGTCTGGCGGGGAAAATTTGATGGCATTGCTGAGCAGGTTGGTGATGACCTGTAGCAGGCGGTCAGGATCGGCTTCGACGGGTGTGTCCTCAGCCTTGAGCAGCAGGCGGATTCTCGCAGCCTCCGCCATCGGCTGCATCGCATCAACGACCTGTTGCGCCAGCTCATTCAGAACGCAGGGGCGGAAATTGAGCGGAGCGCGGCCGGACTGCATGCGTTCGATATCGAGAATGTCGTTGATGAGGCGAACCAGCCGGTCGGAGTTGGAGACAGCGATGCGCAACAGATTGGCGGCTTTATCGCTGATTTCGCCGAGGAGCCCCGAGGAAAGCAAACCCAAGGCGCCTCGGATCGAAGTGAGCGGGGTGCGCAATTCGTGACTGACGGTGGAAACAAACTCGTCTTTCATACGGTCCAGCGCATAACGCTGCCCGATATCGCGGAAGCTGAGCACGCTGCCGATGATGACGCCATGCTCAAGCATCGGCGTGACGGAGAATTCCACCGGGAAAGAGCTTTCGTTATGACGATAGAAGACATCTTGTCCGCTGGTGTTTTCGTGCAGTAGAAAAGCACGCCGGGCGCGGCATTGATCGTCGCAGACTTCTCCGGTGGCGCCGGCGTGAATGATGGAATGTACCGAGCGGCCGATCAGTTCGGAGGGTTGCGCTCCCAGCATCTCGGCTGCGGCGGGATTGACGAAATCGACCCGGCCGTCGGGATCGGCTCCGAAGATGCCGTCTGCGACCGATCTGAGGATGAGTTCGTTCTGCTGGTTGAGTTCGCGTACCCGGCTCTCCTGGGCGGAACGCGCCATGAACTGGCCGATGGATGCGCACACAGTTTCCACCGTGGCCATGGTCTCCGAGTCTTCTTCGCGGCGCTGGCGACTGAAGAGCTCGACGGCCGCAATGATCCTGTTTCCTACCCGCACCGGCACAGCCCATCCCGACGTTAGGCCGTCGATCCGCGCAGCCTGGCCACGAAGAAATCCAGGGTCATCGCGTAGATCGGCGATCCATCGTGCCGCGCCCAGCGTCCAGACGAGGCCGGGCAATCCCTGGCCACGGCTGAGAACCAGTGAAGCACTCACCTGGCGGAATCTTTCATAGGCCGGGCCTGGCGCGGACCAGCTGCAATCGAAGCGAATGTGCTGCTGAACCTCCTCGACTACCCAAAGGTTGGCCAGGTCGTATCCAAGCGTGGTGCAGATTGCGGCCAGCACCCTGGGCAGCGCTTCTTCTTGGGAGATGGATTCGCCCACGATCTGGCTGACTTCGAGCTGCATCCCGAGTCGCCGTTCGCGGCGATTTTGCTGCGTGACGTCGCGGAAGATGCAGCGCACAGATACGGCACGGCCTTCTTCGCGGCGGCAGCTCAGGCTGGCTTCGACCTCCACCCGCCCCCCCGCTGTGTTTAGCAGACGAAGAGGCTCGCGCTCGACTCGCTCGCCATTAAGCGCGCGGCGGTAAAGCGCGGCTGCCTCCGCCTGCACCTCGGGCGGGAAGGGAGACTCAAAGCTCATCAGGCCTTCGAATCCGTCGCTGTTGATGCCAAAGAGAGCCTGCCAGGCTGGGTTCACGTAAAGGTATCGGCCGTGCGGGCTGAGGGTGGCGATCATCTCGATGGCGTTTTCGAAGATGTCCCGATAGCGCTCTTCGCTCTCGCGCAGAGCCTGTTCAGCACGCCGGGTCGCGGTCAGGTCCATGCTGATAGCGACCAGGCCGGTGACTTCGCCCTGGGGTGAGCGCACCGCCGCAAGGTAGACCATCGCCGGGAAAGTGCTGCCATCTTTACGGCGGTATTGCATTTCGACGCCGCGCACACGGCTTGCCGGGAAACTGGTGATGTACTGGACGAAATTGTGGAGGATCGAAGAGTAAGCCTGGCCTGCGGCGGTAGCGTGCTTGCGGCTAAGGGAAGCAACCAGTTGCCGGCCCACGCGCTCCATTTCACCTTCAGGGAAGAGTTGCTCGGCCTTCAACCTCCCGCAAGCCTCGTTGGCTGGATACCCCAGCATACGTTCGGCGGCCGGATTGAAGACCAGCAGATCGCCGTCGAGATTGGCGGCGATAATCATCGGTCCCGCCGAATCGAGAATGCTCTGTTGAAGCTGGGCGACATGCTGGAGCTGGCGCTCTGCCTGTCTTTGGCGATGAAAAGACCTGAAACTGGAGACACTTGCGCCGATGAGCAGAACCTGGGCTCCAAGCCAGCACGCGATGAACCAGAAAAGCCGCTGAACATCCGGCTCCGCGGTGCGCATGGCGCGCGCCAATACGAATACGCCGCTCATGGAAAGCACAAGAGCTGCGACAAATACGATGGTCTGTGTGCGCGCGTTTCTGGGCAAAATCACTTCAGTCGCTCGAAGAGAAGAGCTGGCTGCCAACGTTCCAAGGTTGTGGCCGGTAACCCAGGCATTTACCGGTTATACTTTGTCTGCGATGCGGCGGGTATTCCCGATCCCCGGACGCGCGTAGTTCTGTCATGTACAACGCAGATACAAAAAGGAATAAGTGAAGAAATCTCAGAATTAGTCAGAGTATAGGGTATTTGAGAGCCTATGTTGCAAATAATTGCAACCCCTGGTTCTAGGATGTAAGGTCACCTTGGTTAGGGTGCCTGGCGGCCTGAACGATACACTCGGCCAACCTGGTTAGATCGCTAGATAGCTGTCGGACCCTTGCGCAGGTGCATTTCCACTCCGCGCTCGAACGGAATCAGGTTAGACCTGGGCTTCTGGTCGCGCACAGGAGTCAGCTCGCGACGGGCGGACGAACGGCACAGAGACAAGAACCAGACAAAAGAAGCGATATACATCGCAACAAAAAACTCAACTGCCAACCACACGGTAGTACTCCAAGGAGGAAATCTACAATCGGATCGCTGGATTGATCGACAGATCATAACTCACGCGATCAGTATTACGCTACGATAAATTTCGTTTATCGGGCATTTTTTCTGCGGCCAGGTTGCCGATAAGCCGGGCAACGAAAAGGACGGAGGCTGGTACCTCCGTCCTTTCTTAGTAAGTTGTCAAATATGTTCGAGTTAGGCCGTGACCGGCTCAAGAAGCCGCGCCCACTGCTTGCTCTGGCGGCCTTCGTAAGCTTTCTTGTGGTAGGCGTATCCGGTAATCAGCGGCAGCGCCAAAGTGGCCTCGCTGTAGACCATCTGCTCGTACACTGTGTCGACCTTGCCCCAGGAGCTGGCTTCCTTCAGGGTGCTGGAGGAGAGCGCGCCGTCGCGAACGTCGGCAACCGTGATCTGGATGGCGTATTTGTGCATGGGAGCGTCAATGCCAAGAATCTCGGCCGCAACCACGATATCCTGCGCGAAGTTCTTCGGTACGCCGCCGCCGATCATCAGCAGCCCAGTGCTGGGATTGGCGATCTTGAGCTGGGTGATCTCGTAGAAGTCCTTGGCGGAATCGAGCGAGACCTTGGGCTTGTCCTGCCGCTTGTGCTGGTGCGCTACCAGACCGAATCCCGCGGAGCAGTCGCTGAAGGCGGGGCAGAAGATCGGTACATCCTTCTGGTATGCAGCGCAGACGATGGAATCGACGCCGCACTTATCCGGCGTGCGGGCTTTCTGTTCGAGGTAAGCGCCCATGGCGCGAATGAATTCCCGCGAACTGTAGGGGCGCGGATCGAGCGAGTTGGCAATCTGTTCGGTGGTCTCGTCGCAGATGCGTAGTTCTTCTTCGTCGATCAGTGTGTCGTAGATGCGGTCGATCATCAGCTCGCGCAGCATCGCATCCTCGGTGCCTTGCTTGAGCAGATCATTCGCGATCCAGTGCTTGAAGCCGAGCGCTTCGAAGAAGTCCTGATCGACAATATTGGCGCCCGTCGAAACAATGGCGTCGACCATGTTATTGCGGATCAGATCGACGAAGATTTGCTTCAGACCCGAGCTGATCAGTGAGCCGGCGAGGCAGAGAATGACGCCGCATTCCTTGTCGAGAAGCATGCGCTCGTAGATGGAAGCCGCCCGGTGAAGGTCACGGGAGCTGAAGGCCATGTGCTCCATGGCATCGACGAGAGCAACGACATCGTGCTGCTTGATATCGATGTGCTGAATTGGGTTCTGGAGGAGTTCCTGTTTCGTAGGCATAACTTATATAGAATATCAACCTTTGTCGTCATTCCTTCATGCGAATTATGTGAATTTAAATGGTCCCGAGGTATCTGTGGACCGCGCTGGGGAGGGCCATCTGCGCTGTTTTCGCGGCTCCCGGTATACTCCCGGCATGAAGAGGAATTTGTCCGCTCACCTTCGCCGATTTGCTGCTCTCGCTCTGCTTCCGCTGCTCGCCGCGCCTCCGTTGTTCGGGTGGGGCGAAGCGGGCCACAGGATGATCAACCGGCTCGCTGCCGAGGGCTTGCCTGCCGACATGCCCGCGTTTCTGAAAACCCCGGAAGCGATTAATGAGATCGAATATCTGGGACCCGAGCCTGACCGCTGGCGGTCGCTGGCGGAGCCGGAACTGAACGCCGCCCAGGCGACCGATCACTTCATCGATCTCGAATACGCTGACATCCTCGGAACGCTGCCGCGCCGCCGGTATGAGTACATTGCGGCGCTCACCGCTGCAGAGATCACCCATCCCGACAAGGCCGCAGTTCTGCAGCCCGAGAAGGTAGGCTTCCAGCCATATATCACCAGCGAGGTCTGGGAGCGGCTGAAGGCGGCGATGCGCGCGTATCGCGATCTGAGCGCGAAGCATGCAGATACGAAACCGCTCGAGGCGGCGATTCTCTTTTACGCGGGATGGCTGGGGCACTACGTCGGTGACGGCTCGCAGCCTCTGCATGTCTCGATCAATTACAACGGCTGGGCCCTCAAGGACAATCCGAACGGATTTACGACCGAGCACACAATTCATGCAAAGTTCGAAACCACCTTTGTCGCCGCGAATATCAAGCCCGCCGATGTGCAGTCTCTGATATCGGCTGCGAAGCCGGTAAGCGACGAATGGGATGCCTACATGAGTTATCTGCGACACTCGCAATCGCTCGTCGAGCAGCTTTACCAGCTCGACAAGCAGAAAGGCTTTGACGGAGCAGGGACTCCGGAAGGGAAGCAGTTCACCGCCGAGCGGCTGGCGGCGGGAGCGAGCATGCTGCGTGACCTGATTTATTCGGCATGGATCGAGAGCGCCAGGCCCGTTCCGCAGTGGCATGAGCCTTCGAGCGCGCCGATGGCTGCTCCGGCAAAATCAGGTTCGGGGTTCTAAACGTGCGTGTCGGCACCAGTGAGTAATCGCTAGTTTGAATCCATGAGGGACTGAGTCAATTCCTCTGACACATCTCTACCCCGTCTGTGAGGATCGATAGGGCCTTGCCCGAGATGCCGGATTTCGGCAAATTCAACAGGTCAATGCAACACCATCTGAATTGAATGGTTTTGATCAAAGGTGGTGTTTATGACACAAGGGAAACGGGCTGAGGTATCTACGGGGCAACGGAGCGACATCTGGCGTCGTTGGAAGGGGGAGAGTCGTTGCATGAGATCGGGCGCGCATACGGCCACACTCCTTCATCGATTCATCTGCTGTTATCGCATCACGGCGGGATCGTTCCGGGGGTCCGTCGCGCTCAGCTCGCGCGCTCACACTGGCCGAGCGGGAAGACATCTCACGAGGGATTGCTTCGGGTTGGTCGATTCGTGAGATTGCCACACGCCTGTGTCGAGCTACATCGACGGTGAGCTGGGAGGTCGCACGTCATGGTGGCCGTTCTATCTACCGAGCGAGCGAAGCTGATTCGCAGGCCTGGGAGTCGGTCATACCTTCGGCGACGCTGGACCGCCATTTCCACAATAGATACAGGCATTTCCACACTGAAAAATCGTTGCGTACCCGGAATTCCCGAGCGCTCATCGGCTACTATTCACTTCAACGGAAGAGCAATCTTCCTAAAGAAGAGAGTAGCTAGGGCCATCGGGAAAATCGGAAACGATGCTCCTAATGGGATCCGAGGCGCCTCTTACAGCGGATGTGATCACGGAAGAGTAAAGGAAACGCGGACGTGAGTTCGTGGAGCCGGAACGGATTCCGGGAGAACGATGTTGTGATCTGGCCGCCGAACCAGATCTTCGAAAATTCGGAAGAGAGGGCGATGTCCTGCAAGGGAAGTCGCCCTTTCGCTTTGGCACGAAGGGCATGGGAAAAACACAACGCGCTTCTTCGGTTGGTGTGAAACTTTCGGACGCAGCGGTGTGTCTCGTAACCAATATCGCTTCCCATGAAATCAAGATTTGGGCGCTACCGAGGCGTCGTTTTTCTTTGCGGTTCGCGCACGGCCACATCCTTCCTGCAGCCAGGCACCAAATTCACCGATGATGAACTTGAGGTGAGACGGCGCTCTCAGGAGAGCCACTGAGGCCCCTGCGCCGATTCTAGGGATGCCCGCCGCGTCTGTGTAGACCGTATCGCCACCTTCGATCTCGTTCAGAATTTCAACTGCTTTGCGCTTTGCGCTTGCATGCCTTCGGATTTTCTCCAGCTTGCGTCGGGGTTGTATTCCTTGATGGCTTTGCCCACAGCTTCGGTGCGTTTGCCGAGGTCCTTCTCGTGGACTATGCCGTCGCCGCCTACTATGAAGGTCATCACGCCGGAGGACCTGTATTCTGCTGGATACGCCACAAAGGCGAAGCCTGCGGTCATTTTGCCGTTGACGAGGTAGCTCTCGGCCGCGCCCGGTGCGTTTTTCCCTTGTGCTGTGAGGATATGGAAATAATAGCCGCGGTCGGGGTCGGAGGGCCGCCCTGGCCTTTTGCGTAGCCTTCGGCTGCCGCTGCCGCGACCAGTGGCCCGATTGGGCTCTGCGGTTCGTTGGCTGAAGCCTTCCAATAGAGACCATTGTGCTGGTCTGGATCACTAAAGATCTTCTGCGCGTACTCGTCGTGCTGCGCCGCGTAATATTCTTTCTGCGCGGCAACGAGTTCCTGGCATATGCGAATGGCGGAAAGCTCGTTGCGGCCGACGCGGCGGTACAAAATCTCCTTCTTGCCCGCCTCAGTATCGAAATACCACGCATTTCCTTTCTTCACGACGGGAATGGGAGTAGGCCAATTTTCCTTGCCGTCTGGTCCGAGGATCGCGAGCATAGCCTTTTCATCGTTGCTTTGCGCGGCCGCGACGAGCGCCTTGCTTGCTTCTTCAGCAGACGCAAAGGTTCGCTGGCCCGGCTGCTGCGCCGCCGCACGGCCGGGCAAACACGCCGCCCAGGAAAACGGCGAGCGCCGCGAATCTAGAGATATTGGCCCAACGCAATTTGCCGAAATCCATTTGACCCATATCGTTGTTCTCCATTCCTAGATTTCAGGATCAGCCGGAAACCACACGGAGCTTCGATTAACGATGCCCACCTCCACGGTGGAGTCCTCCGCCACCACCACCGAAGCTCGAGCTTCCCCGCGACGAGTAGCCTCTCGTTTCC
>Ga0210386_10000035_pt1 | contig 98115 bp, 85 predicted proteins | sample IncBWH32OmetaG_FD_160091 | JGI IMG/M metagenome (GOLD analysis project Ga0210386, IMG submission 160091) | Forest soil microbial communities from Barre Woods Harvard Forest LTER site, Petersham, Massachusetts, United States - Inc-BW-H-32-O ...
TGTACCCTGTGGCCTCTGCCCCATGGCAGAGGCCACAAAGACAAAAACAAAAACCTTCCTGATAAGGAAAAACTGTCAGGCATGGGCCCGGTCTAAAATGTCAGACTTGTGCCCGGCCGTTCACACCATTGCTGCTCTTCTCTGACGTACCTGAACGAATCTTCGCTTCTCAAAGAATCGCTCTACAGAGGTCTGACATCGCTGGGCGTTATCGCCGGACGGATCATCCTCCTTTATAATCCTCCTGCAGCTATGGAAAACCCCAATCCCATCCTGGATGGACGCACGGTGCTTGAGATCCAAGACATCATGGCCATCCTCCCGCATCGCTACCCTTTCCTGCTCATCGACCGCCTTATGGAGATCGAACGCAAGAAGCGCATTGTGGCCATCAAGAACGTGACCATCAACGAGCCGTTCTTTGCCGGCCACTTCCCGAATTTCCCGATCATGCCGGGCGTGCTGATTGTGGAGTCGATTGCTCAGGCCGGGGGCGCCCTGCTGCTCACCGAAATCCCCGACCGGGATAGCAAGCTGATGGTCTTTACAGGCATCGAGCGGGCAAAATTCCGCCGCCCCGTCGTTCCCGGCGATCAGCTTCGCATCGAGATTGACGTCCTCAATTGGAAGCCCCGTGCAGTGCGCATGCAGGGCCGCTGCACGGTCGAGGGCAAGCTCGCCTGCGAGGCTATTGTGATGTGCCAGCTCGTGCCGAGACAAAGAGAGGCATCTACCGAGACTGCCGCGCAGGGTGAAGAGTCCGTACTTGAAGGTGTGAGCCAGGAGTGAGGATTCACCCGACAGCGATCGTTGCGTCGACGGCCATAGTTCCCGAATCCTGCTCGATAGGCCCATACTCCACTGTCGGCGCGAATGTCATTCTCGGAGAAGATTGCGAGCTGGTCTCGCATGTCGTGCTTGACGGAAACCTCACCACCGGAGCACGAAACCGCTTCTTCTCGTTCGCCTGCGTTGGTGTCGCGCCTCAGGACCTGAAATACAGGGGCGAGCCGACCGGCGCAACGCTGGGCGATGACAACACCATCCGCGAATGCGTTACCATCTCGCGCGGCACCGCCGGCGGAGGTGGCACGACCCGGGTCGGCAGCCACTGCCTGATCATGGCGTACACGCACATCGGGCATGACAGCGTGATTGGCGATCACTGCATCCTGGCCAACGCGGCCACGCTCGCCGGTCACGTCATCGTCGAGGATTACGCCAGCGTCGGCGCGCTAAACCAGGTGCATCAGTTCTGCCGCATTGGCAAGTACGCCTACACTGGCGGCGGAACGACCGTGACCCAGGACGTGCTGCCTTACTCGCTGACTTCGGCGAAGCGGGAGACACAAGCTTACGGGTTGAACAAGGTGGGCCTGGAGCGCCGGGGCTTCGATCGCGAGCGGCTGCGCGCTATCCAGCATGCCTACCGCTTGTTGCTGGCCGCCAAGATGAACACGACTCAAGCCATCCAGAAGCTCAAGGACGAAGGCATCGAGACCGACGACGTTGCGTACCTGGTCCAGTTCATCGAGAGCTCCGAGCGCGGAGTGCTGAAGTAACCGGAGCACCATGAAACTCGGACTCATTGCCGGCAACGGACGCTTCCCTTTCCTCCTACTTGACGCCGCGCGCGCTCACGGCACCGAGGTCGTGGTCGCTGCGATCAGAGAAGAGACCGATCCCGAGATGAATGCGCGCGCCGACGCAGACTCCGGCGTTCGCGTCTATTGGTTGTCATTGGGTGAACTCTCTCGCCTCATCGAGACATTTCAGCAGGAGGGCGTAACCCGCACGGTGATGGCCGGCCAGGTGAAACACAAGCAGATCTTCTCCAGCATCCGTCCCGACTGGCGATTGGCAAAGCTGCTGCTTTCGCTGCGCACGCGCAATACGGACATGCTGCTGGGAGCCGTGGCCAAGGTGCTCGGCGATGAAGGCATCGAGCTGATCTCTTCGACCTCCTATCTCGAACCGCTGCTCGCCAGGCCGGGCGTCCTCACGGCGCGAGGGCCGACTTCGCAGGAGGAACTCGATATTGCGTACGGACGCGAGGTTGGCCGTGCGATCGCCGGTTACGATATCGGGCAGACAGTCGTCGTCGCCAGCCAGGCATGCGTAGCGATCGAAGCGATGGAAGGCACGGACGCCGCTATCGAGCGAGCCGGCACATTGATGGAGTCGCTGGGTGACGATGCCTCGACGCTGGAACGCAGCCTGACCGTAGTGAAGGTAGCCAAGCCGAAACAGGACATGCGATTCGATGTTCCCGTGATCGGCGTGAAGACCATTGAGGTGATGCTGCAGGCACATGCCACCTGCGTAGCGCTCGAAGCCCATCAGACGCTGATTTTTGATCTGGACAAAGTCCTCACCCGGGCCAACGAGGCTGGAATTGCGATTGTGGCTCTTGAGAATTGATAATGAGATGGGCCCGTAATCCAAACCCGGAGATCGCCATGTCTAAATATTTACTCGCCTTTGCCGCCCTGGTGCTTGTCGTCCTAGGCGGTTTCGCCATTCGCAGCTTCGCCGCCGATGATGTCGTTCCCCAGGTAGGACAGACGGCCCCCACCTTTACCCTCCCCTCGCAGGAAGGCACTCCAGTCAGCCTGGACAGCTACAAGGGCAAGTGGGTCGTCCTCTACTTCTACCCCAAGGACATGACCAGCGGCTGCACCAGGGAAGCCCACGAGTTCCAAAACGATCTGGAAAAATATAAGACCGCTAACGCGGTCATCCTCGGAGTGAGCGTCGATTCAGTCGACAGCCACAAGCAGTTCTGCGCCAAGGACAGCCTGAGCTTCACGCTGCTCAGTGATGCGGACAAGAAGGTGGTCGCCGATTACGGATCGCTGGGCAACTACATGGGAATGAAGATTGCGAAACGCAACACATTCCTTATCGATCCCAGCGGCAAGATCGTAAAGGTGTGGACCGGCGTCGATCCCGCCCATGCCAGCGACGAAGTGCTCACGGCTCTCGCCGACCTCAAGAAGAACTGATCGATTCGCCCTCTTTCCAGACGCAAAAAAGCCCGGCTTAATGCCGGGCTCTTTTGCTTGCCTCAATAGTGCGGGGTGGTTACTTCTTCTTGGCTGCCTTCTTCGCCGCCTTCTTGGCCGGGGCTTTTTTCGCTGCCTTCTTTGCGGGAGCCTTTTTCGCCGCCGCCTTCTTTGCCGCTTTCTTTACTGCCAAAGGTATACCTCGTTTGGATGATTTTTTACTGCTGGCGCTCTTCTTGCCGGCTGCGGACTTCTTCGCAGCCTTGCTGCCGCCAGCGCCCTTGCTGTTCTTCTTCGCGGCAGATTTCCTTGCGGCCTTCTTGGCCGGAGCCTTTTTCGCTGCTTTCTTAGCAGGAGCTTTCTTTGCTGCCTTCTTTGCGGGAGCCTTTTTCGCTGCTTTCTTAGCAGGAGCTTTCTTTGCCGCCTTCTTTGCGGGAGCCTTTTTCGCTGCTTTCTTAGCAGGAGGTTTCTTGGCCGCCTTCTTCGCCGGAGCCTTTTTGGCTGCCGCTTTCTTTGCGGAAGGCGCGGGGGGTGGGGCCGGGACCGCGACCACTATGACCGCTTCCTCGACCTTGAGCTCGTCGTCCTCGTCCTCAACGTCGTCATCATCGGAGGAAAGGGAAATTGAAACCTCCTCCTCTTCATCTTCTTCATCACCAAAACCGTCTTCGAGTTCTTCTGGGAATTCTTCTGCTTCAGGTTCGAAATCACTGTCGCTGTGTGCGTATAGTTTGCGATCTTCCTGCATCGAAGTTGCCCTCCGGGCTTGGGTCCAGGCTTGCCTTATTTTGAAAACGTGTTGCGTGGATTCGCGAGGCCCACGCCGCGAATTATAGCAACAGCATGCAACGCCGTGCGAAGGAACGCAAGCGCTTCTTTCGAGTTGACCCAGTTTCGTGTCACTTTCGTTGCGTCAATCTGCAATGCAGCCCTGTCGATGAGGCATTCGCGACGCATCCGTCCTTCCGGTGCGGACACGAGTCGCACTGACTTACATATCGGCTGTGTTCCGATCCGCTTGACGCGAGGCATCCGCGCGGTTACGTGTCTCACAGCTGCTTGTGCGACTGGGAGGCGGGGGACGAGTCCGGTTTCGCGGCGCTCTTGCTCTTCGAAGTTCCGGTTGAGGCTTTTGCCTGCGCATGATGCGCCGACGACGTCGGGGATGCGGACGCGGCGCTCTTTCCGTGACCTTTGCGCGATGCGGCGGGGATGCGCGCCGGTTCGGCAACATACAGGCCGTGGCCGGGAGGAATCGCCGTGGTCTTCAGATGATTCCAGCGCTTCAATTGGTCAACGGTCACGCCAAATCTGTCGGCGACGGTCACCAGGGTGTCTCCCTTGAGCGCGTGATACATTGCCGTCCGCGAAGGCGTGGATGCGGGAGCTACTGGAATTACGAGGGCTTCGACGCCGTTCAGGTCAGTGGTTGGACCGAGTTGATTCACGAAGGCAATCTCCGACGCAGAAACATGGAAGCTGTGGGCCACGTCGTCGATCGACTCACCCGCGGACAGCTTGTGGAAGCGCCAGTAGCGGCGCTTATCCTCGGGAATTTCCGCGATGCGCTTCTCGTATAGCTCTTTTGTTCCGGCGGGCACGTGGAGGTCGTAGGATTCGTCGGGCGGCGTCGCTCCGCGCAGCAGGCTTGGATTGATCGCGACGATCTCCTGCACCGGCGCATCCGTCACATCCGCGACCAGGCGCAGGTCGACGCTGTAATTCGTCTGCACCGTGTCAGTTAACAACGGGGGATCAGGGGTTAAACTGTCGAGGCCGTACCGCTTCGGATTCTTGGCCATAATCGTGACGGCCAGAATGACGGGCACATAGTTTTTCGTCTCTGTTGGCAGGTTGTTGCGCCGGTATAACTCCCAGAAATCCGCATAGCCGGTGCGCTGTACGGCGCGCTGCACATTGCTCGCGCCCCAGTCGTACGCGGCCATCGCCAGGTACCAGTCGCCAAGCTGGTCATACGCCTTCTTCATCTCGCGCGCATACGCGTGCGTCGCCTTTTCCGGATCGAGCCGTTCGTCATACCAGCCGGTTCGAGCAAGGCCGTAGACGCCATACGGCATGAACTGCCACATGCCGCCCGCGCCTGATTTCGGGTTGACGGCCTGCGGACGAAATCCCGACTCGGCCACGGCCTGGTAAAGCAGATCCTGAGGAACGCCTTCTTCCTTGAGCACGCGCTGGATCATATCCTTGTACCGGCCGGCGCGATTGAGCGAGGCGACGATGGTTCCGTGACCGGCGCGGCTGTTTGAGAAGAAGTTGATGAAGCTCGCGACGTAGTCATTCATCACCAGGGGAAGATCAGACTGCGTGGTCTTGAGCGAGGCCTCCGCCTCCGCCCTGATAGTTGGATCGACGGTGAAGGTCGCGCTGTTGGCCACGTCCACCGGGGTTGGCTCAGCCGGAGCGGCCAGCCCGGTACCTTGCTTCAGGGCGTCCATTTCGAGCGTATTCACCGCGTCCACGATGCGGTCGAACTCGTCGCTCAACTCCGGATCGTTCTTGAGGTCCACGCCGGGCGCCAGCATGAGATCGACGGCATAGTCGAAGTTGGACTTGGCCGCAGACAGATGTCCGTCGCGATAGTTGGCCAAGCCGTTCTGGTAGGCGTTCTCAACGTTCTCGATCAGCAGCTGATTGCGCTGACGCTGGGCGGGTGAAGTCTGTGCGGCCGCTGGTGGGGCAGCCTGCTGCGCCAGTACGGAGGTCGAAAGTTCTGGTGCGATGGCGCCATCTGCAATCAGCAGAGCGGTGGCGGCGACGAGAACGGCAACAAATCGTTGAACAGCCATCGATGAGTAAGCGTCGGAGGGCGAACTGAGACGACGGAATGACCGCGAGTCCGCTTCGCCAACATTACTGCGAGCGAGGATTAGCGGCAGCCCCGAACGCATCTCTCGAGCGGCCTCGTACTGCCTTATTGTATGGCCCCGGCCCACTGAATTTGCGATGGTAAGCTTAGATGTTGGGGAAGTTTCTTCCACTCGCATCATCGTAAGTAACCCATCCCTCACTGCGTTTTCTTCATGGACATCAAGCACATCCGAAATTTCGCGATTATCGCGCACATCGACCACGGCAAATCTACCCTCTCTGACCGGCTGCTGGAACTCACCGGCTCGCTCACCGCGCGTGAGATGCAGGCCCAGGTGCTGGACGCCATGGATCTCGAGCGCGAACGCGGCATCACCATCAAGGCGCACTCGGTGCGCATGGTCTACCCGGCGAAGGACGGCGAGACCTACCAGCTGAACCTGATCGACACGCCCGGACACGTCGACTTCTCTTATGAAGTCTCTCGCTCGCTTGCATCCTGCGAAGGCGCGCTGCTGGTCGTCGATGCCTCGCAGGGCGTTGAGGCGCAGACGCTGGCCAATGCATATCTGGCCATCAATAACGGCCTCGAAGTCATCCCGGTCATCAACAAAATCGATCTGCCCAGCGCCGACATCGGGCGCACACAGGAGATGATCGAGCAGACGGTCGGCATCGACGCCACCGACGCCATACCGGTCAGCGCGAAGACGGGCCAGGGGGTGCCGGATATCCTCGAGGCCATCGTCAACCGGCTGCCGCCGCCTGCCGGAGATGCCGAGGCGCCGCTGCAGGCCCTGATCTTCGACTCCTGGTTCGACTCCTATCGCGGCGTCATCGTCCTCGCCCGCATTGTCCACGGCCGCATCCGCAAGGGGATGAAGATCCGGCTGATGGCGAACGGCAAGACCTTCGACGTCGAGTCTATGGGGGTTCTGACGCCCAAACCTGTCGAGATCGAGGAACTCACGGCGGGCGAAGTCGGCTTTCTGGTAGCGAACATCAAGAATGTCGCCGACACAAAGATCGGCGACACCATCACGGAGGAAACGCGCCCCGCCCCTGCCCAGCTTCCTGGCTTTCAGGACATCAAGTCGATGGTCTTCGCCGGGCTCTATACGGTCGACTCACACGAGCACACCCTGCTGCGCGACGCGCTAGAGAAGCTGCGCCTCAACGACTCGTCCTTCTTCTTCGAGCCGGAGAGTTCCGCCGCGCTCGGCTTCGGCTTCCGCTGCGGCTTTCTCGGCCTGCTGCACATGGAGATCATCCAGGAGCGGCTCGAGCGGGAGTACGAGCTGGATCTGATCACCACCGCGCCGGGCGTGCGCTACAAGATCACCCTGACCGACGGTTCGGTGGTCGAGGTGGAGAATCCCTCACGCTGGCCCGATCCGAGCGAGATCGACACGGTGGAAGAGCCGATCATTACGGCGATGATCCTGACCAATGAGGAGTATGTCGGCGGAATCCTCAAGCTGGTCGAGGAAAAACGCGGGCAGCAGAAGAATTTCGAGTACGTCACGCCCACCCGGGTGATGCTCACCTACGAGCTGCCCCTGAACGAGATCGTGTTGGATTTCTACGACCGGCTCAAGTCGGTGTCGCGGGGGTACGCCTCGCTCGACTACCACCTGTCGGGAACGTGGGAGTCGCCTATGGTCAAGCTCGACATCCTTGTGTCTGGTGAACCCGTAGACGCGCTCTCGATCATCGTGCACCGCGACTTCGCCTACGACCGAGGGCGCGCGCTGGTGTCGAAGATGCGGGAGCTGATTCCGCGGCAGATGTTCGAGGTCGCCATTCAGGCGGCGATCGGTTCGAAGATTGTCGCCCGCGAAACCGTCACCGCAATCCGCAAGAACGTCATAGCCAAGTGCTACGGCGGTGACATCTCGCGCAAGCGCAAGCTCCTCGAGAAGCAGAAAGAGGGCAAGAAGCGGATGAAGCGGATCGGCAAGGTGGACATTCCGCAGGAGGCGTTTCTGGCGGTTCTCAAGATCGGCGAGGACAGTTCGCGGTAGCCGCCGTCCTAGATCGTCAAGGAAAGCTAAACGCCCTCTTCTGCGGGAAATGGAAGTTCTAGCGTAGTCCCCCGTTTAGGTAAGACCTGATCTACCATTTTTACGAACCGATGCCAACCGAATCCGCTGGAAAGCGCTAATCGTTGAAACATAATGAGCGAGCGGAGATGCTGAGAAAGCGTCTGTTAGCCACTGATGGAGCTTATTCGGGCGATTCCTACTGTCATTTTTCGGACTCTTGTTTTCTAATTCCTTTAAGAGACTTGGCGCAACACGTTCATAAACGAGGTCACGCGTCTAGTGAGCCACAACGCTGTAAAGGTTCTTCCTCATACCGGGTCATGCCCATCCCCTTTAGTTTGTAGATATTCTCGTAGAACTCGTCTGGAAATTTCTTTGCCCATGCGGCCAATTCCTTTCCGATGAGCTGCTCCAAGTACATCTGCAGCGCATCCTTTGGCCTTATCTCCTGATAGCCCGATGCCTCATCGACAAGGGCTACGATAGCAATACGAGCGAGCGACCGCATCAAGATGTCACATGCTTCAATCATGTGCTCGTAGTTAGGGGGAATCTTGCGTTTCACCGCGAGAAGATGGTCGCGGTACTCAAATACACCTCGCATACCTGAGGTAATAATGTTGCAGCGTATCCCACTGTGCGAGTTTCGCCCGCGAGGTAGAAGATTGGTTTGATCGATGCGACTAACTAACTCTTGCGAAATAAATGGCCTGAGTACTTTTGCCTGTAGAAAAAAAGGCAACTCATCGACCGTGCTCAACACGCTCTCGAAACGGTATGCTTTTGCGCGTATTCGGCAAGTCTGTCCGTGAGAAATTGCAAGTACTCCCACATCCCCTCGCCGGTTTTTGCTGAGACCGTGTAGCAGCGCATCCCTGGTCGTACGGCTTGAATGTTTGCCTTCACGGATTCCTCGTCGAATTCAACGGCCTCAGCGAGATCCATTTTTGTGATCACCGCTACATCGGCGCTGTTAAATATTGTGGGATACTTCAGCGGCTTGTCTTCGCCTTCGGTAACTGAAAGCAGAACAAGGCGAAGATTTTCGCCCAGGTCATAGGAGGAAGGGCACACCAGATTCCCAACGTTCTCGATGAAGAGAAAATCGAGCTGGCCGATGTCCCAACCGCTGAGAGCATGATCGACCATCGCCGCTTCCAGATGACATAGGGTTCCGGTTGTAATCTGTTTGACGGGAGCCTGACTGCGCGCCAGTCGGACCGCATCGTTCTCTGTAGCAAGGTCTCCGACCAGTGCAGCGACGCGATAATTCTGCCGCAAAAGCGTAAGCGTTTTTTCGAGAAACGCTGTCTTGCCGGTGCCTGGGCTGGAAACGAGGCTTACCACGAACGTTCCCTGCGCGCGGAAACGCTCGCGCAGCGCTCGGGCAACCACGTCATTTTGTTTCAGGACGTTCTTATGCACTTCCAACAGGCGCGGTTCGGCGCTCATCGTGTACCTCCAGAGCAGTAATTGACAGTTCTCTTCCGTGGATAACTTCTGATGTGGGTGTGCTGCACTCAGGGCAGCAGAACCATTGCATCGAGCTCAAAGTCTTTTGCGCTCTGCACGCCGGGCAGTACACCTCGATCGGGACTTCCTTAATCACCAGTCGGGAGCCCTCCAACGCTGTGCCGCTGCACGCCATCTCATAGGAGAAGAGCAGCGCACCTGCGACGACACCCGACAGCAACCCAATGTCCAGATGAACTGCAACGATCCTGACGTCTCGGCGCTCGACCTCTTCCAGCGCCATGTCAACGATGCTCATTGCGATGGAGAGTTCATGCATAAAACGTCCCGATATTCCCATCTTGTTGGAATGCAGCGATCGCGGCCTGACCAAGACTGATTCCACCATCGTTCGGGGGGGCAGCGTGATTGGTCCACACCTGAAGCTTTTCGGCGTCGAAAAGCGGTTTCAGGTCCTCCAGTAGCAAATTGTTCTGAAATACGCCTCCGGAGAGGGCGATGGTTTGAATGCCGCGCTCCTCGCTGACGATTTTGATCGACTGGCACAAACCCTGCGCAAGGCCGAGCTGAAACGCGCGGGCAATCTCGGGAGTCGAGCGTCCGCGCAGCCGGTCACGGATGACGTGCTCGAGAAGCGGACGGAAATCGAGATCATTGTCAATATATGGGAATGGATATGCATCGCCGGGTGGTGCGGTGCGAGCGAGTTGCTCCAGCCAGATCGCCGCCTGTCCTTCGAAGGTTGTCTCTCGCACAAAGCCGAGCAGAGCCGCGCCCGCATCGAAGAGTCTACCCATGGATGTGGTGGAAAACGTGCGCACACTTCGATGGATGAGCTGCAGCGCGTTTTGATAACGCGAGCCGAAGTGAAACGGCGCGGCGGTCAGGTCCGGAAGGTCATCCACCTGTGAGAGAAATCCGACAGCGGCTTGGACGGGATACTGTGCAGCCGCATCGCCTCCGGGCAGAGTCGCCTCACGAAGGTGAGACACACGTTCGAAGCCGCGCTGCACGCTTCCAACAAAGATCTCGCCACCCCATATCGTCCCGTCGTCTCCGTACCCAGTGCCGTCAAGGCTCACTCCAACGACTGTCTCCTCCCACTCGCCGCGTTCGGCGAGAACCGACGCCACATGCGCCCGATGATGTTGTACGGCGAACTTGTTGGCGACGGGCAATCCTAATGCGTGCATCGTAGATGCATATTGAGGATGGCAGTCGTGCACAACCAGCAGATCGTCCCATCGCACGTCGTACATAGAGATCAGGTCGCGCACCGTCTCTTCGAAGGCTCGGAAGGCCTGGTAATGATCCAAATCTCCAATGTGCTGGCTAACGAACGCCTGCCCATCGACGACGAGTGTAATGGTGTTCTTGAGGTCGGCGCCCAGGGCGAGAATTGGGCCTTTGGAGGGAAGCACCACGACTGCTCCGGGAGCGTAGCCGCGCGCGCGGCGCAGGATCATGGGACCGAGGACTCCAGCGCGAGCGACCGAATCGTCGACGCGACGCGCGATAGGCCGCTCGCCAATCAAGAATGCGTCGGCAATTCCAGACAGCCGCGCAAGCGCATCGTGATCCTCGTATGCGATCGGTTCGCTGGAGCGATTGGCGCTCGTCATCACCAGAACATCTGGAGCGCAGGCAGCAAAGAGCAGATGATGGAGCGGCGTGTACGGCAGCATCACGCCAAGCTCGTCATTCTCAGGTGCGACGCCGGCGAGTCCCTGTTTCTTTGGCGCGAGCACAATCGGTCTGGCAATTGATGTAAGCAACTCCTCGGCTTCCACCGATAGTTCAACGAGACTGCGCGCAACATCGAGATTCTTTGCCATCAGAGCGAACGGTTTCTCTTTCCGGAACTTTCGTTCGCGCAGGGCGGCGTTCGCTTCGGGATTGCGGGCATCGCAGGCCAGGTGATAGCCGCCCAGCGCCTTTATCGCAACGATCTTTCCCTCGCGCAGCAGTTGGGCCGCTTTCGCGATTGCTTCTTTGCCATCCTCGATCGGCGCCCCGCCCTCGTGAAGAGAATAGCGAGGACCGCATTCGGGACAAGCGACGGGCTGCGCGTGGAATCGCCGATTGGCGGGGTCGTGATATTCATGACTGCAGTAGTCATCGAGCAGCCACTCACGCATGGTGGTATTTGGCCGGTCATAGGGCAACGCACGGATAACGCTGTAGCGAGGTCCGCAATTCGTGCAGTTGATATAGGGAAAACCGTATCGCCGATCCAACGGGTCGAAAAGCTCTGCCAGGCATTCGTCGCAGATGGGCAGATCCGGCGAAACGCGAACTGTCGGTCGGTCCCACCGCTCGCTTTCGCGGATTGTGAATTCCCGCAGGCCCTCGCATGGTGCGGACTCTACTTCAACCTCGGTCAGTTCGGCAGCAGCGGGCGGCCGCATTCGCATTTCTCGAACAAATGCTGCCAAGTCGTCCTCGGTGCCTTCAAGATGAATCTCAACACCCTGGTCGCCATTGAGCACCCATCCCGTGAGGGCATTTGCCTGAGCCAGGCGGTACACAAAAGGGCGGAAGCCAACTCCCTGTACTACTCCGCGTACGCGAATAGAGCAGGCGGTCGCCATCACGACCTCGAACCTATAACGCAGCCGCGGCCCTGCCATCCCACTTGGATCACTTTGCCATCCTCGACAAGAATGGGAACCATCAGGAGACTGCTGTCGAGTGATCGCAAACGCTCGTGGGCTCCAGCATCGGCCTCGATGTCGTACTCCACGAACTCCTTCCGGGTCCACTCCAGCCATTCGCGCAGTTCGTCGGTGTAGGGACAGCTTGCCGTGCCGTAGAGTTCAAGCTTCGCCATGCGCGAGCACCTCCAGAGTTTCCCGGATGACGTGATAGGCGGACGCCTGAACTTCCTGGATGCGTGGGATGTAGTCGCTGCGAACGATGACGGGGAAATCGGCCAGGCCACGGCGATGGATCTCTCCCCCGTCATAGCCCAGGAGAGCGACGGTGAGTAAGCCGCGCTTGCGGGCCTCTTCCAAAGCCATCACGACGTTGCGCGATCCTCCGCTGGTGGAAATGCCGATGGCAACATCTTCCGATCGCGCCTGGGCAATCATTTGTCGTAGAAAGACCACCTCGGTGCCAACATCATTGGCCAGCGCGGTGATGATCGCCGGCTCCATGGAGAGCGAGATTGCTGGAATCGGGCGATAACCGCTCGGAGGCAACACGCAGTCCACCGCCCAGTCGTTGGCGTCGGTCGCTGATCCGCCGTTGCCGAAGAGGATCAGTTTTGCGCCTCGTAACAATCGCTCATGGATGGCTCGCGCGGTACTGGCGATCTGTTCGGACTGCTCCTTCGCCAGTTGCGTCCGCAGCAGCGTGTCGTCATTCACTTTCATCAGGATTGATTCGGCGACCTCTCCGAGGGTGTCGGTTGTTTCCTGCTTCTTGTGTCCAAGAAATGGGTAGAGGAATTCACTTTGGCCCACATCCTGGCCGAGTTCGCGATGCTCGAAGAAGACGTGCACGCTTTCCCAGAGCGTGTGGTAGAAAATCTCGACTAATTCCTGATGGATGAAAGGATCGTGCGTAGGCACTTCAAGTGCGTATGAGCCTTCGGGGCTAGGGAAGGCAGCGCCGGGCAGCGCAAACGTCATCGCTCCACGCAAACGCGCCGACGCCAGAGCGGAATGCACATCGGGATCACCTTCGGGAGGGCCAAATCCCATCACGACGTCTTCGGGGCGGAGGATTACGTCGAGCCATGACTGGAAAGCAATGGAAAGATCCAGCGCCGGAAGGGCGCGCTTTCCCACGATGACCGGATGAACGAATTCGACCGAGACATGCTGTGCGTCCGTCGCGTAGGGGCCGCGGCCGAAGGCCAGCAGGCGGCCTCCGCGGAGGAAGCGCTCGGACATCTCGCGACAGACTTCTGCAAGATGCCTTGCTTCGCATGAGAAGAAGCCCTCAATGACCTCATTGCGCATGAGCAGCCGCTCTTCAATCTGTGCTGTTAGTTTGCAAGCCGTGTCCATCGCCGCCTCTCTAACAGATGCGCGGCAGAGGATCGCCGACCAACATGTCTACGATGCGGCTGCCGCCATAGCGCGTGGTTACGAGCACGGCGCAGACGGGTTCTTTCTGCACCTCGCCAATGATGATTGCATCCTCTCCGTCTTCTCTCCGATTGAGCGCATTCAGAGCGGTGTCTGCGTATTCCGGTGCGACCACGGCAAGAAACTGGCCTTCGTTGGCTATGTGCAGCGGGTCCAGTCCAAGCAATTCGCACGCCCCGCGAACCTCATCACGCATCGGAATCTTCTCTTCTGACAGCACGATGCCGAGGCCGCAGTCGCGGGCAAGTTCATTGAGCGAAGTGGCAACACCTCCGCGCGTGGGATCGCGCATCCAACGGATTCCCGGGGCTGCCTCATCGACCATTGCTTCTACAAGAGGCAGGACACAGCGCGTATCGGACGAGAGGTCCGCCTCAAGATCGAGTTCGCCTCGCGCGAGAAGTATGGTGATGCCGTGGTCTCCGATCGGTCCGGAGAGGATCACTTTGTCGCCGGGACGAACGGATCGCGCATCGATCGTCACTTGCGGCATGAAGCGCCCGATACCGGTCGTGGTGATGTACATGCCGTCGGCTTTGCCGCGCTCGACTACTTTCGTGTCTCCGCCGACCATAATGACCCCGGCATGACTAAGGGCTGCAGCCATCGCGCGGATCTCTCCTTCGAGAACAGACGTGGGGAGTCCTTCTTCGAGAACAAAGGTTACGACCATGGCCTCGCCCCTAGCTCCAGAGACGGCCAGATCATTCATGGTTCCGTTCACCGCAAGTTTCCCAATGGAGCCACCGGGAAATCTGAGCGGCTTGACGACAAAACTGTCCGTGGTAATGGCGACTGAAGCGCCGTCGATGTTGACGCGCGCCGCATCGCCGAGAGGCGCGTTCGCGTTCTCAAACAAGAGCGGAGCAAAGAGACCCTCCACAAGTCTGCGACTCGCTTTGCCGCCGGCGCCATGCGCCATTTCAATCTGCGGGTCTCGAAAGCGAATGGCGGGGAGGGACCTTTCGGCCCCAGTGTTTCCGTTCAAGCCACCGAGCTGATGCTGGTCACCATTGCTTCTGCCTTGCGATGTTCGTAGTTGTGATATGCTGCGCATGAACCCTCTGAAGAAACCATAAGCGCGCCGATTGGATGTTCCGGAGTGCATTCATTGCCGAACAGTTTGCACTGCGCAGGCTTCAGCACGCCCTTCAATACCTCTCCGCATTGCGCGGCCGTGGGATCGGTAACTCGGGTGCCAGGGATCGGAAAGCGCTGCTCGGCGTCCCATTCGGCGTATTCGTCGCGAATCTTCAAGGCCGATTGAGAGATGAATCCGAGGCCGCGCCATTCGAAGTAAGGCCGGAGCTGAAAGACTTCGGCCATCGCCTTCAGTGCGGCGCGATTGCCCTCCCACGGCACAACCCGCTTGTATTGATTTTCGACTCGCGCTTCTCCCGCCTGGAGCTGGCGAAGCAGCATGATGATCGATTGAAGGAGATCCAGCGGTTCGAATCCCGAGGTGACGACCGGCTTGCCCTCGTTCCTCGCGATCCATTCATATGGACGGCAGCCGATCACCGTCGAAACGTGTCCTGGTCCAATGAACGCATCGAGTCGCATGTCGGGGGAGTCGAGGATGGCCCTAATGGCGGGAATGATAGTCACGTGATTGCAGAAGACGGAAAAGTTGGTGATGCCCTCCGCCCTGGCGCGCATCAATGTGAGCGCAGTCGATGGCGCCGTTGTCTCGAATCCGATCGCGAAGAACATGACGTGCCTGTCGGGATTCTTTCTTGCGATCTGGAGAGCGTCGGCAGGCGAGTACACAATGCGTGCGTCGGTGCCGCGGGCTTTGTGTTCGAGAGGGCTGCCGTGTGTGCCGGGCACGCGCATCATGTCTCCGAAGGCGGCGAAGACGACGTTGGCGCTTTTGGCGACTGCCAGGCCGTCGTCAATTCTTCCCATCGGAAGGACGCAGACCGGGCAGCCGGGACCGTGAATCAGCTCAATGTTAGACGGCAGCACGTCCTTCAGGCCAAAGCGATAGATGGCGTGCGTGTGGCCGCCGCAAACCTCCATGATGCGATAGTGCCTGCCCGGATCAGCGAGGCGGTAAATCTCCTCGGAAGCTCTCGTGATCAGTTCAGGGTCCCGGAATTCGTCTACATATCGCATTTACAACCTCTGCGCAGCTTTGCTCGGATCAATTCCTCAAAACACCTTTAACTCGGCCTTGGATACCCAGTTGTATGCTCGCCACTCTCTTCAAGGCCATACCCGCGCACCTCCTCGATAACCTGCTCCGTCTCGCCGAGCATGTGAAGAAGATGCATCTGTTCCATTGCGTCCTGCTCGCTGATCTTGGTCATGGCGAAGCCCACATGGATCAGAACCCAATCGCCGATCACCGGCATGTCATCCTGCAATAGTCCCAGGTCAACTTTGCGGCGCACACCCGTAACTTCCACCGTTCCCAAGTGCGCTTGGCCGGGAAGAAATTCGACAATCTTGCCTGGAATCGCTAGACACATGAAGGCGCTTCCTCCGTTAAAGGCTGCTCGATACTCATTGAAGTCGCTTTCATTCTTGTCTCCGGGCCACGATCTCGAAGGAAAACTTAAGCTCATCTTTCAACTTGAGTGTGCCTCCTGCAACAGAAATCAGCCTTATGTTGTAGTCGGTCTGGTTCAACGAGAAATCACCTGACGCCCGTAGCATACTCCCTAACAGGGCGACGCGCGCGTTGATAGGTTGGCTGCGAGTGACGCCATGGAGAGTGAGGTTCCCGTTAAGCACGGCAGAATAGAGCATATCTGACATTTTGGTAACGGAGATGCCGGAAGCCTCATAGACGATTTCCGGAAACTTTGCCGTCTCCAGAACCTCCTGATTCATGAGACGCTCGATCTCACGACGATCTTTGTCGCTTATGTCGTTTTGTACACAGAGGGACGATGTCTTGATGGCCAGCTCGAACGAACCTGCTTCGACGACCTTGTCAGGATTGAAGGTCATCTCGCCACTGAAGTCGCGAATGCCGATGATTGGATTGTGGCCTATCGCAGCCAGGAGTCCAGTGGCAACAGCGCGCACGGTGAACCGGCTGGCCCGGCCATCGATGACGTAGCGACCCGTGACGTTCTCGGCTGGTTCCACGGTGGCAGGCGAAATCTGATCCACGCAATATCTCCGCTTACATTGCACGCAGTTTCAGATACCGCTCGATGTCAGGCATCGCAGCCTGGGCCAAATTGCCGACTCCAAGTTGCGACATGTAACGGCGGACGAAGGGATTGGAAAGAATCAATCCCGCCCCGAAGATCATCAAAGCAACGCCTCCAAGCATGTAAAGCGTGTCCTTGTCAGCCCCATTTCCGTTCGCAGTTCCTTCGAGTAATTCCATAGCCACGGCGCATCTCCTTTCGCTTACAAACCCTAGTTCGTTGCAGTCGACCGACCTTCATTTAGAACTTCTTCTACGAGCCTCTCTACTACTTTCACCGCCTCACGCACGGCGGCCTGAACAGGTGTGCTCAAGCCCATCCGCCCATCGTCGCCGCCAAACGTCGCCGGCTCGCATCCTACCAGCAGCACGCGCTTCAGCGGACCATGCATAGCAGTCGCCATGCGCAGAACATTCATTGGATTCATGGCGTGCGGCTCGACAAAGCTGGCTTGAGGCAATGAAGCAGCGGGGTCGTTCAGATCGGGCTCGACCACATAGACCGTGCCGGCGGCTTGTCCGTGGGGAAAAGCGTCGATCAGGATGGTGGTCTCGTACCCATCCTGCAGCGCGTAGGCGAGATCGAATCCTCGTATCCCGAAATCCGCCACGCGTACCGATGCGGGGAAGTTCCCCCGAGCAAGCTGCTGCGCTACTTCGACTCCGAAGCCGTCGTCGCCGAGAAAAATGTTGCCAATTCCGGCAACCAGAATGCGGGGCTTCTGAATGACGTCCTTCTGGCGCTGGTCGTTGGTCTGATCCTGGGAAGGAAGGGGCTCGATCTCCGACGGATTGAAGAAGAAGCGATGGCCGGGCTGGCGAAGCAATCCCATATCGCGACCTGGATCATCATCGAGGACAACGCAGACGTGCGATTTGCCTTCGTAATCCTGCTCGATGCTCTCAATCGTTGCAATCTGCCCGTGCAGCGCAATATCCAAAATATCTCCGCCTTTGTGTGGGAAGAGGCGCACGCGGTCGCCCGTTCTTACCTCCACGCCTGAGATCATGACGTGATCGACGAGAGTCTTGTCTTCGAGCAATTGCCACTCCCACTCGTTCATCGCGCCTCCCCACTCACTGGGTGTAGCCCTCGCAATGCGCCATGGAGTTTCATGAATTGCTCAGGCGGCATGCTCTCGGTTCGTTCGAGTATCTGGCGGGCGCGCTGATCGGATTGCCGCATCTCATGCTTCTCTTGGTCAGTCATCGTCAGAATGCGGAGGGATAGAATCTCGTCGATTTCGGTACCGTCAAACAAGCTGCCGGGACTCTCAGGGGCGATCTGTGGATAGTCGTAGAGAATGATAGGCGACGACAACATGGTGTCGCGGTCGTCTTCATCGCCAACTAGAACCGGCCAGGTTCCGACGTTGCTGCATTCGGCGGCGAGATTCCTCAAATCCTCTGGAGGATCGAGCAGGGAGATGAATCGGCTGTTTTCTGCAGTCAGGATAGTGTGCGCAGAGACGAGCGAATACATCAGAGCATCGGCGCGGGTCTGCTGTTGAGGCGCTTCGTCCGAAGTAAGATTGCGAACCCGCACGGTAATTTTAATCACGCCGTTCGGACAATTCTTCGATTCCATCTCGACCGTTCCAGAGATCGTTTCCCATTCGCGTAGGATGACCCCTGCGATCAGACCGTTTTCGTCGCGCAGAGATTCAAGCCCTCTGCCGGAGGGAAACGTGAACATTACAGGCGGGCTGGACGAAAAAGCGGCAGGATGCAGTGGAGGAGGCGTTACTTCGCGTTCCACTGCCTCCTGCCATGACGTATGAGTGTGTCCACCAGCCTCAAGCTTGTCGACGATTTCGAATTCCGGGTCTCTATCTGTTGGAAGCTCGTCCAGAGGATCAGAGAGCTTTCCGATAGAGCGATTCACAATCTGCAGGAAGCGAATCTTTAGGTTGAGTTGCGTGGATGAATCTGTCTGCAGTAGACATTCCGTCTGCATAGTCCAGGCTTCCGAGCCGGCCTGCGCTTCGCTGTAGGCACGCGGGCAGAGGACTCCGAAGTTCCATCGCTGCTGATTCTTTACGGCGGACGGGCGATAGGGGTAGAGCATGTAGCCCTCGTATAGCACCGCCTCAGCGATCTTTTCCACGCGGTCGAGATTCATGAGTTCACCGTCTCTTCAACGGGCAGCACGCGCTCCAAGGCCTGTTCCCAGGTGGGGATTCCATGCTGAGTTTTGTATTGGTAGAAGCGCTCAAACACATCCCGGTGCAGATTCAGCCAGACGTTGTTGGGATAATAGGTATCCATCATCTCGCGCCATACCTTGACGGGCAGCTTGAACCGTGCCTCCTGCTCCCAGGAAATCGGCGCGACCTGCAATGCGTCATCGGAATCCGCATAGAACACGGTGCCGCTGAACTGGAAACAAAGCGGTATCTCTCCTTCGGTTAAGCCTTCGAAGTATTTTGTGGCAGCGACGTTGAAATCGAAGGTGCAATGAATGGGAAGATCGGCGAGCGTGCTGCCCTGGAAGCTGGGCACGACAAGGCTGGCATGAGTCCATAGCAGGCTGCGAAGAGTCTGGCTCCAACGATCGGGCTCGCCGAAGAGGTCGCGCATGTGCGCCTGCTCCTCTGCTTTATAACGGCGTCGAGTGACGTCAATCTGGATCTGGCAGCGCAGGGCGACGGTGTGGATGGTTTCGGCGGCGTTTGCGTTTGTGATGCTAAGCTTAAACGCAATCATCGGCACTATCGCGAACGGGACAACGGCAGCTTCCTCGATTTTGAACCTCAGGTCAGGCATTCGCTTCACCACTGACAACGTCGGCTCGCGACCTTAGATCGGTGAAGAAGCGTCCGATCTCTACCCAAACCTCGGTGCCTCCGGAGAGCCCTTTCCAGTTGGCGCGAATGAGACCGACGAGCCGATAACATTCGTCTATTGGAGCGATATAGTACTCGGCGCGGGAAAGTTCGTGTGCGTGGCCGACCCGGTTGACGAGCAAGGCTTCGATATCGGGCCGCAGATGATTCAGAGCTTCATTCTGCTCGACGATCTCGTTCCAAGCGTCGAGTGTGAGGAGGGACTCCACGGCTCCTGCAGGGCTGGGGTAGAGTGGGACAATTCTGCCTTCGATACTCGAATGAAAGAAGAACGCCATGTTGATAGGGATCAGCAGGTTGTCCCATTGCGCGTCCGTCATCTTGAAGTCGACCAGAAGCTGAGCGCGGCGGGACACGCGCCGATACTTGCCTCCAGCCATTCCATCGAAAAGGGTGGCACAGGCTTCGCAGGCACAAACGATCTTTCGAGACGTGATCTCGACCAGATGCGAATGTTGATGCGCTACGGCGAGGCTGCACAGCTCGCACCGTTCGACGGGGCGCCTCGGGCGCGCGAACTGGCGAAGCTTGGCGAAAGCCTGGTCCAGAGACGCAGACGGGGATGCAGATGTGCCGGCAGGCAAATCAAAAGACTTCAATCGGCACCGTCCACTTCTAAGCGATGGTCTGAGCCATGAGCTGGCAACGCAGCCGCCGGATATTTCAATAGATTCTCGAGCGGCACAAAGCCCGGAGAAGGCTCGTCTTCCGGTACAAGGATGGCAAGCGACGTCAGATCGGGCGCCAGATCGTAAATGCACTCTTCTACGATGGCCTGCAGATTCTTCGTCGTGGATCCACAGGCATGGCCAGAAGTGTGAAGTCGGACCTGGATGGCTCCGTCTTGCATACTGACCAGCTCCACATGCGTATCGAATTTCCGCAGGCGCGCCCCTGCGGTCTCCAGGGCTGTCAGAACACGGGTTTCCATGTCGTCGGGATGCAGGGAATAAAGGAGAAGCAGATTGCGAACGATGGGGTCCTGGCCTAGTTTGCCGATCAGAGCCTCGCCCGATGGCCCCGACTCAAAGACGACCTCCATGATCCGCTCCAGTCCGGTGCCGTGGACTTCCATGAGGAGCTGGACCAGCTCACGCGCCGCAGCTTTAGATCTATCATCGGGTCGAGCGCCCGGTATCTGGTCGAGTTCTCCAACCAGCGTGCCGAGCTGCCGGATCTTTTCCTGAAAATCCTTTTCTCCAGCCACGCCACTCCTTCTCTGAGCGTCATCGAACGAGAGCACAGCCCCCACAAATCAATCCTCAGGCCTTACACTTCTCGTACTTCGCCCACTGTCTGGTTGAGTTTGATATGAGCATTGCACCCATGCCTAAGGTTGCAGCCCGAACATTGGAGAATGATGTGTCTCAAGCACCTTGCCATTCCCCAGATACATATGCACACCACAGGGCAGGCAGGGATCGAAACTCCTGACCGCTCGCATAATATCAATTCCCTTGAAGTTCTCGGGGCCGTTTTCTTCGAAAATGGGCGTGTTTTGCACGGCGTCTTCGTAAGGACCGGGGGTGCCGTAGATGTCCCGCGGGTTCGCGTTCCACGGTGTCGGTGGATAGGGATGATAATTAGCAATTTTATGGTTACGAATTACCACGTGATGCGAGAGCACTCCGCGAACTGCTTCGTGGAAGCCGCAACCGATTGCTTCTTCCGGAACCTTGAAATCATTCCAAGTCTTGGTCCTGCCGGCGTGTAGCTCGGCAAGCGCCTGTTCCGCAAAATGCAAAGCGGCCGCGGCGGCATAGGCCTGGAAGTAAGTGCGAGCGCGATCACGCTCAATGGCGTTGCTCCACTTGGGAATCTTCCACTCCAGCTCGACCTCGGGCAAGGACATGGTCTTGGGCAGATAGATCTTGACGCTGTGACCCGTGGCCTTGATGTAGCCGATGTCCACAATGCCGGCCAGTGCGGTCGCCCAGAAGCGCGCAATTGGGCCGCCGCCGGTGTCGAGCGCAAGATGGTCTCCGGTGCGCTTGTCGTACCAGCGAGGAGACATAACCCACGTGTACTTGCCCGTGAAGTCGCGCTTCTGCGGCTTCGGGTAAGTGCTCTGGTTCCAGGGATGCCGCTGATCGACGGGATTGCCCAGCGGGTCCTTCTTCACAAAGGTTTCTGCATTCTGCCAATCGTCGTAAAAGGAGCTACCTAGCAGGATGCGGATGTTCAGGTTGATATCCACCAGGTCGGTGGTGACGAGTTCGCCGTCCACTACCACGCCCGGTGTCACATACATTGCGCGGCCCCAGTCGGTCATCTTCTCGTAGGTGTAGTCGCACACATCTGGATTGTTGAACGAGCCCCAGCAGCCAAGGAGAATCCGCCGCCTGCCGACCTCTTCGTAACCGGGGAGGGCTTCGTAGAAGAAATCAAATAGGTCGTCATGGAGCGGTACGACTTTCTTCATGAACTCGACGTATTTCATAAGTCGAACGATGTAGTCGGTGAAGAGCTGAACTGTGGGAACGGTGCCGACTCCGCCCGGATAAAGTGTTGATGGATGCACATGACGTCCTTCCATCAGGCAGAACATCTCGCGCGTCATGCGGCTCATCTGCAGCGCCTCGCGATAGAAGGCCCCAGTGAAGGGATTGAGTGCCTTCATGATGTCGCCGATGGTGCGATAGCCATGCAGTTCAGCATGAAGCGAAGCAGTTTTTTCCGCCTTTTCCCAGACACCGGGATTTGTCTCCTTAACCATCTGCTCGCAGAAGTCGACGCCGACCAGGTTGTCCTGAAAGATGTTGTGGTCGAACATGTACTCGGCAGCCTCGCCGAGATTGACAATCCATTCAGCGATGGGCGGAGGTTTTACTCCAAACGCCATGTTCTGCGCATAGGTGGCGCAAGTGGCATGGTTGTCGCCGCAGATGCCGCAGATGCGGCTGGTAATGAAGTGCGCATCGCGAGGATCCTTACCCTTCATGAAAATGCTGTAGCCGCGAAAGATCGACGAAGTACTGTGACACTCAGCAACCTTCCGCTTGCCGAAATCGATTTTTGTGAAGATTCCGAGGCTGCCCACGATCCTGGTAATAGGATCCCAATTCATTTCTACTAACTGGCTTGGCTGGGTGGCATCTTCTTTGCGTTCCGCAGTAATCGTGCCCATCTTAGTGGCTCCTTGAGTGAGTTAGTAGGACCTGGGATGATAGCCGGTAGTGAGCTCGGCACGTGGATGTCGCCACTTAGGCTCTTTGTTCACCGTGGCATTGGTAAGCGAGCGGAGAGCGCGAATTCCCTTGCCATAGGCTCCAATCGCAGTGCTGGAAAGTTTTGCGCCGGGAGGCTCATCCATAAACGGCATGAATTTGTCCGGGAAGCCGGGCATCGTGCACCCGATGCAGATGCCGCCCACATTTGGGCAGCCTCCAATTCCCGCCATCCAGCCGCGTTTGGGCACGTTGCAGTTCACCACCGGCCCCCAGCAGCCAAGTTTCACGATGCATTTTGGAGAACCGTAAGAAGTGGCGAAGTCGCCGCCTTCGTAATATCCGGCACGATCGCAACCCTCATGAACGGTCGATCCGAACAGCCATGTGGGCCTCAACTGATCGTCCAGCGGAATCATGGGAGCGAGGCCGGCGACCTGATACAGCAGGTAGAGGACCGTCTCCATGAAGTTGTCCGGCTGAACTGGGCAGCCAGGAACATTCACGATGGGAAGTCCAGCCTTCGATTTCCAATCCCAACCGAGGTAATCGGCCAGGCCCATACATCCCGTTGGGTTGCCCTCCATCGCGTGAATGCCGCCATACGTTGCGCAAGTGCCGCAGGCAACGACAGCCAGAGCCTTCGGTGTGAGACGGTCAATCCATTCGTTAGTGGTAATCGGCTGCCCCGTTTTTGGATTGGTTCCCAGCGCCGCCCAGTAGCCCTCTTTCTTGATCTTCTCGTTGGGGATGGAGCCCTCTACAACAAGCACAAAGGGGTCAAGCTTGCCTTGTTCGGCCTGATACCAGAACTTGAGAAAATCATCGCCGTTCTCGTAGGCGAGAACAGGGTTGTGCAGGTGCACTTTGGGAAGGCCAGGGATTGCTCCCAGCAAAACATCTTCGATGCTAGGCTGCGTCGCCGCGGTAATCGATACGGAATCTCCATCACATCCCAGGCCAGCCGTGATCCAAACGATGTGTACCTCCGCCACTGCGGGCGCTTTCTGCGTTACACGGCCATAAGGGGCTGCTTTCGCTGTCATAACCCGGACTCTCCTCTCGAAACTATGGTGCATTTCTCACCAGGACGGCTGGCAGGATTTCACTGCCGTCACAAGCGAACAGGCCATGGGAACAGAGGCGGAATTCGACTCACAAGCAGGACAGGCCCTATTTTTTCTTCAGCCAAAATACTTGAGGAGCGATAGGGGATTCCCCGACGCTACGCTTGACCCGCGCGAGTGTGAAGGAACTTCTGAACGGGTAGCTTTACGAGGCCTTTTCGCTGATTTTCGTTTGAATAGCGTGCTGGACAAGCTCGCGTCCGCTGCGGAGCGACAACTTGTCTTTGATATGAGCCTGGTAGGTTTCGACTGTCTTAACGCTGAGGTGCAGTTTCTCGGCAATCTGGCGTGTGCTGCAGCCTTCGCCAATCAACCGAAAGACCTCGAGTTCGCGATCAGAAAGAGCGGAAAGACGCGAACTTATGTCCGCTGACCCACCGCTGATGTATTGGTGGAGCAGCTTGTTCGCCATGCGATCACTGAGATAAATATCGCCGCTAAGAATGCGCCGCACCGCGACCAGGACTTTCTCAGTAGCCTCCTGCTTCATTATGTAGCCATTGGCGCGGGCCCGGAGGGCACGCTCGGCGTAAATAGACTCGTCGTGCATGGAGAGGATTAGCACTGGGAGATCTGGATACAAAGTTCGGAGATTCTTCAATAGATCCAGCCCATCGCGACCATTCAACGAAATGTCCGCGATGAGAATGTCAGGCCTCTTCGCAGCGATTGCCTTCATGGCAGCCTGTGCCTCTTCCGCCTCGCCACAAACCATCAGGTCGTGTTCCCGGTTAATCAGTAGCGCCAAGCCCTGACGCAGCAGGGGGTGGTCATCTACGACGAAGACAGTCTTCCGGACCCGCGTGGCACCTTGCGACCTGATCTGCGCCATGGAACCGCTATGCATCGATTTTCACCGGAAAGGTACAGGTAACCACCGTTCCCCGGGTCACGTCTTGTCGTACTTCAAGAACTCCGCCAATCATCCCTGCCCGGTAATTCATGATATGCAGTCCCATTCCCTGTGTGCTCGCGGAGCTTTCAGCAATACCCTTGCCGTCGTCCTTTATTGCCAATTTGCCCCGGCCCTGTTCGGCCTTCAATCGAATCAGAATCTTCTGCGCGTCTCCATGCTTGATCGCATTATTCACTGCTTCTTGAGCGATGTGATAGAGATGTGTGGCCACTGTGTCATCGTCAATCAGAACAGGTGTTTCACACTGAAAACGGCAGGATACCCCAAAGAGATCCTCGACTTCTGCGGCCCACAACTCCAATGCGGACATCAGGCCCTGCGAATCGGAAACCACCGGAAGCAGTCCCCTGGCCAATTCGCGGGTCTTATGAATCGCTTCATTCACCAGCTTCACAATCTTGGCCGCGTCCTCGGTTTCTGACCTGTTTTTCTCTGCCAGCTTGGTTTCATGCACCTTGGCCATAAACGCAATCCCGGTCAAATGTTGACCGAGACCGTCATGCAGATCCTGCCCGATTCGGCGCTGTTCTCGTGCACTGATGTCCAGAATCGCTTTTTCCAGATGTTTCCGTTCCGTGATGTCGATGCCTGTGGCGATGATGTAATTGGAGGTTTCTCCACTACCCGGCAGCAGCGTGCTCGTCCAGGCGATCAGTCGCTGATCTCCATGCCGCGTTACCCAGGAGCTTTGATAGTCGTGCGGAAGAAGATCCGTGCGCATGACTTCAAAAATCGCCCTGAAGCGGTCTGCCTCCTCCGCAAGAAGGAACAGATCCCAGACACATTTGCCTTTAACCTCCTCCATCGAATATCCGGTTGTGAGTTCGCACGCCGGATTAAACCGCAGGATGCGTCCTTCGCCATCGAGGACGACCACCAGTGCTCCCACCGTATCCAGGATCGTTGAAACGAAATTGCGCTCTTCCTGTAGCTCTTCTTCGATACGTTTGATATCCGAGATATCGAATGCGACGCCGTGAATGAACCAGGGGCGACCGTCCTCCTGCCGCTTCATTCTGGCATCGCAGTGGAACCAGATAACGCGGCCATCGCGGGCAATCACTCGATATGAGGACCGTAGCGGCTTGCCGGAGAGGAACATCTCGGCCGCTTCCAGACTCCAGCGGTGCTTATCGTCGGGGTGAATGTGCTGATACCAGCCTACCGGGTCTTCCAGCCATTCCTCTCGCGAATAGCCGAGTGCCGCCTCGATCTGCGGGCTCACGTATGCTTCGCTGATACCCCGGTCGAGGTAAGCCATAAAGACAACCGCCGGTATCTGCTCCAGCAGTGCGCGATATTTCGCTTCAAGATTCGGCGCCGGCCCGTCCGCCGGTTTGGCATTCTTTTGGGCGGGATGGTCGATGACATGTCCCGAAGCTGTGCCTGAGTCGGCAAAGACTCTCGCCAGATCGAGAAGAACTGCTTCCGCCTCGACAATATCCGGCAGCCCTTCACTGGCGGCGAGTTGAGTCTTGCTGATCGGTTTTCTCGCAGTTCGCGCAGACGACGACATTTATCACTCCGAACGACGCATGCTCAATCGTTTGGCCTTCCTAAATCAGAGAACCGTCCTGAGATCATTCTGGTTGTCCGGCTCACGGCGCTTTTGCCGCCAGCTAGGCTCCTTATTGAGAGACGCCTGCGTAAAGCGGCGCAACGCATGGATTGCCCGCCCGTAGGTTTGAACCGCAGCCGAAGACAACAGCGAACCGGGTGGCTGATCCATGAACGGCATAAATTTGTCGGGAAATCCTGGCATCGTGCAGCCAATGCAGATACCGCCTACGTTGGGGCAGCCGCCGATGCCTCCCATCCAGCCGCGCTTGCCCACGTTGCATTGCACGACTGGTCCCCAGCAACCAAGTTTTACGATGCAAAGCGGCGACCCATACTCTTCCGCAAACTGCGCCTGTTCGTAGTAGCCGCCGCGATCACAACCCTCATGAACGGTACTCCCGAAGAGCCAGGTTGGACGCAGAGCGTCATCCAGCGGGATCATTGGAGCGCGTCCGGCAGCCATGGTGAGCAGGTAGAGAAGTGTTTCCGTGAAATTATCGGGTTGGACTGGACAGCCGGGAATGCAAACGATCGGAATATCTGCTTTCGAACGCCACTGCCAGCCGAGATAATCCGGCAGGCCCATGCATCCGGTCGGATTACCTTCCATTGCATGGATTCCGCCGTAGGTCGCGCAGGTCCCGGCCGCGATGACCGCCCACGCTTTCGGCGCCAGCCGGTCAATCCACTCACACGTCGTAATTGGCTGGCCTGTCACTCGATCCGTGCCGAAAGATGCCCAATAGCCTTCCTTCTTGCTCGTTTCGTCCGGCACCGAGCCCTCTATTACCAGGATGAAAGGCTTCGATTTACCCGCTGCAGCCAGATAGAAGCGCTCCATGAAGTCGTCTCCGACCTCCGGTGCAAGAAATGGATTGTGCAGATATACCTTGGGAATCCACGGCAGGTTCCCCAGCACAATGTCCTCGATGCTGGGTTGAGTGGCGGCCGTCGCGGCGATTGTGTCTCCATCACAGCCAAGACCCGCAGTGACCCATAAGACATCAATTTCCGAAAGGGGTGGCGGCTTGCGAGTCGAGCGTCGATCAGATCCCATGACGAGGATGGCCACCTCTCAATGCGGGGTGGGATACCGCATTGAAAATTCACGCGTCCATCTTCGGCCTCAAACTCAAATTAGGCAACTCGAACTCTCTTCCAATACAAGATGAGCCTGAAGGGGGGAATTGATTCCAATACAAGATGAGCCTGAAGGAGTAGGCATGCTGGAGATTGAACATCAGCGTGCATCAAGCAGAGAAGTTGAGTTTGGAAGGAATGCGGCGTTTCGTCGCGGCCAGCGAGGAAATCCGGTTTGAGAGCAAGAATCGGCAGCAACGGTACAGTTGGGTTGAGCGAGTTCTGGTCCAGCAAGAGTACGCCCGACAGGGCACGGCGGGACGAGGGCTTTTGCGGCGCTACGTGGAGAAGATGACGGGTTTGAGCCGGGCGCAGGTGACGCGGCTGATTCAGCGCTACACTTCGAGTGGCCGGGTGGAGGCCACACTCTACCGGCGGCACTGCTTCGCTCCGCGCTACACGCGGCACGACATCGAGTTACTGGCTTCGGTCGATGAGGCGCACGAAAGCCTGAGCGGTCCGGCGACGCGGCGAATTCTGGAGCGCGAGGTTCAGCTCTACGGCAAGCAGGAATACGCGCGGCTGGCTACGATCTCCGTGGCTCATCTGTACAATCTGCGCCGCGGCCAGGGTTACCGCGAGCGGAGTTTGCACTACACAAAGACACGGCCCAGGGCGGCGCTGATCGGCGAGCGGCGGAGGCCGGATCCTCAAGGCCAGCCTGGTTATTTACGCTTGGACACGGTGCACCAGGGCGATCAGCCCACAGCCAAGGGGTCTACCACATCAACGCCGTCGATGAAGTCACGCAATGGCAGATCGCCGGATCCACACCGCGTATCAGCGAGCTGTATCTGGAGCCTGTACTGAAGGCGATGCTGCGTCAGTTTCCCTTTTCCATCAAGGGCTTCCACACCGACAACGGAAGTGAGTTCATTAACCGCACCGTCGCCGCACTGCTGAACAAAATGCTGATCGAGCAGACCAAGAGCCGTCCTCGGCGACGCAACGACAATGGTTTGGTGGAAACTAAAAATGGCGCGGTGATCCGCAAGCACATGGGCTTTGGATACATCGATGCGGGACACGCTGAATCCATCAACAGTTTCTACCGGGAGTACCTGAATTCCTATCTGAACTATCATCGCCCTTGCGCCCAGGCCGATGTTGATATCGATGAAAAGGGCCGCAAACGCGTTCGTTACAAGCGCTATCAGACTCCGCTAGAGACCCTGCTCTCACTGGATAAACCGGCACAATACCATCAACGCCCTGAAGCGCATCGCCGGCGCGCTCAGCGACACTGACGCTGCACGCCGCATGCAACAAGCCAAGAGCAAGCTGTTCGAGAAACTGCGGCTCACCGCATAGCACCGAAGGCGGAGGCAAAGGGCCGAGGAAATGACGGACCATGGAAAAGCCTACGGGGAAAAGCCCCCTACGGCTTTTCCAAAGACCTTGGAAATCGAAAGAACCGATTTCCACATTTCCTCCGCCCCGACGACGGCTCTAATCTGACTCAATTCAAGACCCGAAAGGAGCCTTTTCCAGTTCGCCTGACCTTCGCTCCCTTCAGGCTCATTCTTCGATTGGAAAAGACTGGCGAGTCTGCGTAGAACATTTCTCACACCGGCGATTAGTTTCGGCAAGCAGCTCAAATCCTCGTCCACGCACCGGGAGTGCCTACATGAGTCGCATTCTGAGATAACGGCGAATATCCGGTGTCATTGAGATTAATAGGGTAAGCATGCCCAAGGAAGCCATGGTCAAAATTACTTTCTTCATTCGTTTCACCCCCGTGATCATTCGATAGATACTCGATCTGAGACTTAGGAAATGGAAGGGCCAATTCTGTTAGATGGCTCCCGGCCGCATCGCGTCTAAACATCGGCTGCATTTCTGTGTGACCTGGTCTCGCAAAGCAGACTTGCGAACCGTTCCCCAGTCCCCATTTCCCGCTTGAAGAATCAGCAAGGTGACCAATCTTTTCTATTACCTTGTCTCCGTTTGGCTAGTCGAAGTCCCAGTGCTCCAGAATGCCTGCCATGGTGATTTGAAGCGGCGGGCGCGATTTCACGCGAGTGCGTTGGTTACGATCTGCTGGGCTTCATCGACAATGCTTTCGAGATGCGCTTCGTCTCTAAAACTCTCCGCATAGATCTTGTAGAGGTTTTCGGTGCCGGAGGGGCGGGCCGCGAACCAGCCATTTTCGGCAAGAACCTTAAGGCCTCCGATCGGAGCGTTGTTGCCGGGAGCATTCGTCAATTTGGCTGTGATTCGCTCGCCGGCGAGGAGTAATTCCTTCACATTGGCAGGTGACAACTTGCTCAGCTTGGCTTTTTGCTCGGGGGTTGCCGGCGCGTCGATGCGCGTGTAATAAGGCATGCCGAATCTCTTGGCCAACTCGGAAAAGTGCTGACCGGGATCCTTACCGGTGCGTGCTGTGATCTCCGCCGCCAACAGGGCCATGATGGGACCATCTTTGTCCGTCGTCCACACGGTGCCATCCCGCCGCAGCAGGCTTGCCCCGGCGCTCTCTTCTCCGCCGAAGCAGAAAGAGCCATCGAAGAGTCCTGACACGAACCATTTGAAGCCGACGGGCGTCTCGGATAGTTGCCTTCCGAGGCTGCTCACAACCCTGTCGATCATGCTGCTGCTGACCACGGTCTTGCCGACAATGACGTTTGCTCGCCACTCCGGACGATGGGTGAGTAAATACTGGATGGCCACAGCCAGATAGTGGTTGGGATTCATCAGGCCTGCAGATGGGGTGACGATCCCGTGCCGGTCCGAATCGGGATCGTTGGCGAAGGCTACCTGATACTTATCTTTCAGGCGGAGAAGACTTGCCATGGCGTATGGGCTGGAGCAGTCCATGCGAATCTTGCCGTCGTGGTCAACGGTCATGAAGGAGAACGTCGGGTCGATGGCCGGATTCACGACCTCGATCTGGAGTCCGTAGATCGAATTGACCTTGTCCCAATAAGGACCGAATGCGCCGCCGAGAGGGTCGACTCCGAGCTTGAGGTCGGCTTGCCGAATCGCCTGCATGTCGACCGTATTCGTCAAGTCTTTGATGTAGGGAAGAACGAAGTCCTCGTGATGCGTGGTGGCGGCTTTGATTGCCTGCGAATAAGGCACGCGCTTTACGTCAGTGCTGTTGGCCCGGAGCAGATCATTCGCGCGTTGCTCGACCCAGCGCGTGACGTCTGTGTCCGCAGGACCGCCATTCGTGGGGTTGTACTTGAAGCCGCCATCTTCGGGTGGGTTGTGTGAGGGCGTAATCACGATGCCGTCGGCAAGATGCTCCTTGCGGCCACGGTTATAAACGAGGATAGCGTGCGAGATCACCGGTGTGGGTGTAACGCCATCGTTGCGCTGAATCATAGTTTCGACACCGTTGGCTGCCAGCACTTCGAGCGCGCTGATCTGGGCAGGTGCGGATAGCGCGTGAGTGTCCTTTCCCATGAAAAGCGGCCCATCGGTGCCCTGCATGCGCCGATAGTCACAGATCGCCTGGGTAATGGCCAGGATGTGCGACTCGGTAAAAGTTCCTTTTAGCGGCGTGCCTCGGTGACCGCTGGTGCCGAAACTGACCATCTGTGTCGAGTCACTCAGGTCGGGGCGGCGTTCGAGATACTGCCGGTTGAGATCATCGAGATTGATCAACATCTCTTTGGGAGCCGGCTTCCCTGCTAGAGGAGATATACGGGATTGCACTTTCGCTTCGGTCGCCATTGCGCCTCCTAAACGGGCGATACTAGAGCAGGCATTCTCAGGAAGAATATAAGCACATCAGCTCCTTGGATGCCATCCTGGATTGCTCTCACTGGATCGCTTCGCGGAATCCATAAGACGATCTTCGGGTCGTGCGGTGTAGATAGACTGCTGATCTTGCTAACCGTTCAGCAATAGAGCCTACGAACGAGCCAAGCCATCTACCCGCCAGATGTTCTGGCTGTACTCGCGGACAGAGCGGTCAGAGGAAAATTTTCCCATCCTGCACGCATTCAGAATCGCCATTCTTGACCATATCTCCTGGTTGCGATAGGTTTCGCTCACCCGATCCTGGCAATCGATATACGCCTGGTAGTCCGCAAACAGAAGGTAAGGATCGCGATCGAGCAGTTGGTCTAGCAGAGGCCGGAAAAGGCTGCGATCCCCATGTGAGAACTGACCTGAACCAAGACCGTCGATGACTTCGCGGAGGAATGGGTTCGATTCATAGATGGCCAGGGGATGATATTCCTCCGCAAGCTTGGACTGAACCTGATCTGCAGTAAGACCGAACAAGAAGAAATTTTCATGGCCAACAGCATCCCTGATCTCAACGTTGGCGCCGTCAAGGGTTCCGATGGTGAGCGCTCCATTCATGGCGAACTTCATATTTCCTGTTCCGGAGGCTTCTTTGCCAGCAGTCGATATTTGCTCGCTTAGGTCCGCAGCCGGATAGACCTTCTGTCCAAAAGTAACGTTGTAATCGGGGAGAAACACCACCTTCAAACGGTGCTTCACATCCGGATCGTTGTTGATGGTCTCGCCGATCGAGTTGATCAGCTTGATGATCAGTTTGGCCATGAAATAGCCGGGCGCGGCTTTGCCACCGAACAGAAAGGTACGCGGCACCATATCCAGGCTGGGATTGTGCTTCAGGCGGAAATAGAGAGTAAGGATGTGAAGGGCATTCAGGTGCTGCCTTTTGTACTCATGGATTCTCTTGACTTGCACGTCAAACATGGATTTCGGATCAACACAAACTCCGGTTTCCTCTTGTATGTAGAGAGCCAGGCGCGCCTTGACATCGTGCTGCACCTGCCGCCATTCAGCGCGAAAGGCTGCGTCGTCTGCAAACGCCTCCAGCCTGTGGAGTTCATCGAGATTTCCGATCCAGGCATCTCCTATCACGCGAGTCATCAGAGCCGATTGCTCCGGGTTGCTCACTGCAAGCCAACGCCTCGGCGTTACCCCATTCGTCACGTTAATGAACTTTTCGGGCCACAGTTCGTAAAAATCGTGAAGAACTTCTTTCTTCAGCAGCGCAGTGTGCAATTCGGCCACACCGTTGACCCGATAGGCCCCAACAGTCGCCAGATGTGCCATGCGCACATGCTTTTCGCCTTGCTCATCGATGATCGACATCCGCGAGACTCTTGCCTCGTCGCCGTCAAAATGCCTGCGTACTTCATCCAGAAAGCGCGCGTTGATTTCGTAGATAATCTCAAGATGCCTGGGCAGGAGCGAGGCGAACAACGGCAGGGACCAGCGTTCGAGCGCTTCAGGAAGCAGAGTGTGGTTGGTATAGCTGAAAGTAGTGGAGGTGATTTCCCATGCTTTCTCCCAGCCCACGCCGTGTTCGTCGATCAGAAGACGCATGAGCTCAGGGACACCGATGGAGGGATGAGTGTCGTTGAGCTGAATCGCCCATTTTTCGTTAAAACTTTCGATGGAGCGCCCGACACGCAGATGCAGCCTGATCATGTCCTGCAGTGCGCATGACGTGAAGAAGTACTGTTGCTGGAGGCGAAGCTCCTTGCCCTGAATCTCTTCGTCATTCGGATAGAGAACCTTGGTGATATTCTCGGCAAATACTTTGCCCGCAACAGCACCCTGGTAATCGCCGCTGTTGAAGCGGTCAAAATAAAATGACTCGGTGGATTCGGACCGCCACAAACGCAGGTCGTTGGCTATCCCCGAGCGATACCCCAGAATTGCCGTGTCGTACGGAATGCCTCTTACGACGGAAGCCGGAACCCAGCGCACGCAATATTTCCCGGTGGAGTCGGACCAGCGTTCGGTGTGGCCGCCGAAACCCACGTCCACCGCTTCATTTGGCCGCCGGAGTTCCCAGGGGTTTCCGTGTCGGAGCCAATAGTCCGTGAGCTCTACTTGCCAGCCATCGCGGATTTGCTGTTGGAAGATGCCAAATTCGTAACGAATTCCATAACCGATAGCAGGAACGCCAACCGTTGCCATGGAGTCCAGATAACAGGCCGCCAACCTACCCAGGCCGCCATTTCCGAGACCTGGTTCGCGCTCCTGTTCCACTATCTGGTCGAAATCGCGACCCAACTCCGTAACTGCCAGACGGACAGAACCATCAAGCTGGAGGTTGAGGAGATTGTTTGCAAGGTGTGGCCCCATCAAAAACTCAGCGGACAGGTAGCATACGACGCGGACGTCGTGTTTCTTATAGGAATCCCATGTCGCGAACCATCGCGCCAGGATGCGATCGCGCACGGTGTAGGCGAGGGCGGCAAAGAATTCCTCGTTGCTCGCACCCTCCTGCGTGGCCCCAACTACGTAGAAGAGATTGTCCAGAATGGCTCGCTTCAAGGCCTCTACGCTGGTTGCCGTGCGATCGTCCTCAATCTCTACCTTTGGCGCCTGTGATGTTTGTTCCTGCATGTTGTACCTCATTGTCAGCCTATTCCGACCCTGCGGCTCGACCTCGCGGTGCGCCTGCATGGCACTAATGTTAGACGCCCGCTCTCTACAGAGCCACCTGCGCTCTGTGAATTCTGGGACAGAGGCTACCCTAAAACTTTCACCTGAGCCCTCGTGAGATTCATCAGTGTCTGAAGGGTACGCTCCCCGCAGGCCCCTCGACCCTCTTTGGAGAAGGGATTAACCTGCAAAACAACTGGTTCATGGCTGACGATCTATCCAAGCTCTCAGGTACGAATAGCTCTCGTCGAAATGTTGATTGAAATTGGCCTCGTTGATGGTCAGCGCCGTACGGGTTTTGTCCTCGACTGCCTGCATCTAAAAGCGTGGGTTCTGAAATTGGCCGCACACCACAGCTCGAGAATCACTACCCGTCGCCCTGGATGGGCATCGTACAGACTTTGGATGTATACATAGCTATGACCTTCCTGCGCCGTGTGGTAATGCTATCTCTCAGCCGCAAGATTGGCCGGAATTTAGAAGCCATATGGGCCAATTGCGCCTTTAGGACGATTCAAGCGTCCATTGCTTTGCTCGTGCTGTTGTCGTTGGTGCATCCATCGCGGGCCTTCGCGGTCAATCCTGACCTGGAGACTGTGCTGACTGGCTCGCGCCAGCGTATTGAGAAACTGGACTACCGCGTGACCGGGCGACTCACACGGATAGATGGCAATGGCAAGCGTACGAATTACAAGTTCGCCGCCAGGGCTCACTGGTTTCCCGATGGTCTGCGCATGCTATGCGAAATCTCGGGGCCTGCCTCAGCGAAGACGAGCCTTCTTCTGCATATGAGCGTGAGCGGGCACCTGACCATCGAGGCGGTGCTTCCTGGCGAGAAGGCCGCCAGCGTGTTGCCATTCGAGCATTGGAACGACCTACTCGTGGGAACAGACTTCTCCTATGAAGACATGTTAGAGAGCCAGTTCTTTTGGAAGAATCAGGAACTCCTGGCACCGGAGAAATATGGCGCACGGGATTGCTTTGTCCTTAAGAGCATGCCCGGCCCTCAGGACCGGACTCACTATGATTCGGTGACATCGTGGATCGACCGCGGCATTTTGTACCCTGTGCATGTGGTGAAGACCCTTCACGGGACGGGGCAGCAGAAGGAATTCGTTTACTACGGCCTGCGGCAGGTCGACGGCGCCTGGTCTGCGTCGCAAGTGGAGGCAAAACTGTCCGACAAGCCCGGCTCGTCGAGGCTTGTAATCGAAGGGGGCACGGGAAAGGCAAAGCTGGGACTCAAGGACTTTGATATCAGCCAGTCCGGCGCTCAAGGAAAGAAAGTGAATTAACTCGAATCGCTAATGGGCTGTTGCGAGGCCCGGTGCTTTCACCTGAGCATCCATGGTGTTCGCCGTCATGGGATGAGCTCCTTTTCAGACGTTACCGGGGCCCCATATAAGCCAAGGGGCCACCAATTCCAGTCGCCGGCAAGTTGCAATAGAGCTGGCCCGACAACCATCCGCACGACTGTAGCATCAATGAACACCGCCACCGCGAGCGTAAAGCCCAGCATTTTGACGACCAGAAAGCTGCCCACGGTGAATGCAGTAAAGATGGCAATCATAATTGCCGCGGCGCTCGTGATGAGCCCAGCCGTCCGCGCCAGGCCCTCGATCACTGCTGATCTCTCGGATAAACCGCGCCGCCGCTCTTCGAGGACTCGGGCGACCAGGAAGACCTCATAGTCCATGCTCAATCCGAAGACGATGGCAAACGAGAGAATCGGTACGATCGGGAATACCGTGCCGGTCGGTCCGTCGAGACCAAACAGTCTGCTACCGTGGCCTTCCTGAAAAACGAGAACCAACGCACCAAATGAGGCGCCAACGGAGAGCAGATTGAGCAGAATTGCTTTGACAGCAGCGAATAAAGAACGCAGTCCGATCAGGAGGGCCAGCAAGCTCCCCAATATGACACCAATGATCACCTTCGGCAAGCGTTCCTTCACTACAGAGTCATAATCTGCATTGAGCGCGGGAATACCGCCAACCCGCAGCACGACCCCGGAAACGCCAGTTATCGCCGCGACATCGGAGGAACGCACCTCTCGCACCCATCGGATCAGTTCGGTGGGAGAAAGATTGGCAGATGGCAGCAACTCAATCAAGGTAGCTTGCCCATCGCTGCGCAGAAAACCATTTCGGATTGGCTCGGGCACTTCGTCGATAGCATCCGCAGTGTCAGACATTCCCGTGAGGGCCGGAAGAGATAGGACCTCTTCCGCTCTAGGATCGCTCTGGAAGCGCTTCGTCAAGCGACTGACGGCGAGCCAGCCAGCTGGCGAGAGCGGCGGAGACTGCGGCGGCAACTCCAGGACCACTCGGAGGGACTGCACAATACCCGACCGCCCCATGCCCTGAAGGGTGTGCAGGGCTTTCACCGACTCGGCTGCGGCCGGGAGCGAGCCACGGTCAGGAACCCCGGAAGAGATTCTGCGCGCCTGGAATGCAAGGACGAGTAGCGGAATCCCCGCGACAAGCAGAGCTGTCCAGGGCCGACGGGTTACGATGTTGCCCCACCGCGCCCACCGCTCACTCGCCGCGCACAAGTCCCGCGTTTTGAATCGTCTGGCTGGAAGACGCAATCTGGCGGCATCGACTCGATGCCCTAGTAGACCAAGCACCCAAGGCAGAATGAAGGTACACAGCATGACGCTCAAAACGGTTACCAACAGGCCAGCTATTCCGATGGAGCGCAGTTCGCTGATGGGCACAGTCAGCAGTGCTGAAAATCCGATTGCAACGGTTGTGGCGGAGACTATCAGCGTCCCCCCGGCTTGCCTGGCAGCAATATCGGCAGCACAGCCGGGATCACATCCGTCGGCCAATGCTTCGCGAAACCGGCTCACCATCAGCAATGCATAATCGATGCCCAGGCCAAGGCCGAGCATCGTCGCCAGATTCTGCACCAATATTGACAGGTGCAGGTAATGCGCGAGTAGCGCAGCCGCACCCATCGCCATCGAGATTGAAAGTAATCCAACTCCCAGCGGCAATAGCGCGGCCACAAGACTGCCGAAAGCCAGCACCAGCAGCAAGAGAGTTACCGGCATTGCTCGTTCCTCGGCATGCTTGACGTCGTCTGCACTGACCTTGCGAATATCGAAGTTCAGTGGCGTTTCACCCGTAATCTCCAGTTTGATATTGGGGTATTGCGACCTCAGCTGACCTTCCATCCAGTCTGCTTTTGCCCTCAATTGGGGGACCAACGCCTCGACAGATTCATCGTGCGGGTCCAACCCGACGATGATCAAGGCCCCGCCGTTGTTCCCGGTAAACAGAGGGTCTGGCCAATCCACACTCGAGACGGCCCCCGCCACTCCAGGTACGCTACGCAATGAACTGGTTAAGAAACCTAAGGCATCCGCGCCTTTTGCCGAATCCGGATCGGGAATACCGCTGATCACCAGAACAACGCGGTGGGCGTAGGGAGACTTGAAACGCTGCGCCAGTTCCAGATCAACTCTTTCGGACTCTCCGCCCCTGATGTGAACAGCCGTTTCCAGGCGACGTTCGACCTTGAAGGAAAAGGGCAGCAGCGCAAGCGCCATGACAAACCCCGACATCGCCAACCAGAATCGGCGGGGAGCGGCGCCACAGCCAGTTTTCGAGCTAGGCATTACCATGGAAGATCAACGCCGTTTCCTGATTTGTCGAGAGCAACGAACGACGTCGGTGATTGGACACACCCACAAATATAAATATTAGGGTGTCCAACTGGATGAAGTTTCCGCCGAAAAAATGGCCAGAATCTCCACAGGAATTTTTCACTAAACCGTTCCTTCCAGCTGAGAGCGGGATTAAAAAAGTCGAGCTACGAGCCCTTGCAACCTTAACACTATATAAGCTCATTTGCGCTTGGTCGAAGGTGGCGCAACGGATTCGCGTATCTTCAGTTGAGTTTCGAGAACCGTGTGTCTTGGCGGACCTTGGGCGGGTCGGTCTGAGGCCTTTGCGGACTGCCGCATTACTGGGTTGGTCGTGCTCGAACATTCGCTCATAAAGAGATATGGTCGTTGGCATGAACGTTGGCGGGCGAAGCGAGCAGTCCGGGTCGGAATCGATGGCCGATCTGCTCCTCCGATTATGGCGCGAAAGCTCTGGAGAACGCTTTGGCTTCACTTACATGCAATTCGAAGAGCTCATGCTCGAAGTCGCCGTGTCGAATCATTGGGGGCGCGACGCTGCCGCCGCCTCGGAAGCTCAAAAAACGGCGTTTCTGGCCTCAATCAGGGTGAAGGAACTGGTGCTTGCCCGTGCCTGTGCTCTGGGTAATGAATCGGCCTGGGACGCATTCCTGCTTGAATACCGGGAAATGCTATACAGCGCGGCCTACGGGATCATAAGACAGGATGGCTTGGGACGCGAACTTGCCGATTCGCTTTACGCGGACCTGTTCGGCCTATCGGCGCCAAAGGGCTACCGGCAATCGAAGCTGACATCCTATACAGGCAGGGGCTCGCTGGCCGGCTGGCTGCGGAGCGTTCTCGCGCAGCGTTACGTGGATCAGTACCGCAAAGCACACCGCCTGGTAAGCATCGAAGAGCAGGACGCTGAACTGCTGACGGCGTCGCCGGAGACATCGTCGATCGACGGGGACCTTCATCGTAAGACCTTGGCAGACTGCATCGGTATTGCGCTCAGACAACTGGCCGCCGAAGACCGGTTCCTCCTGCAGGCCTATTATCTTGACGGCAGGATTCTGGCGGAGATAGCTAGGCTTCTGGGTTTGCATGAGTCGACGATCAGCCGCAGGCTGAAGCGGCTGGGAAACAGCCTGCGAAAGCAGATCCTCAAGCATCTCGAGTCTTCCGGCCTCAGCCGCAGAGCCGCGGAAGAGGCGCTGAGTAGCGATGTTCGCGATATTGAGGTCAATGTGCGAAGGTTACTGCAAGTTGCAGGGGAAGAATCGTTCCAAGAAGTGCAGGCAACGAAGGCGTCTCCGACGGGAAAGGAGGGTTGATGGTTGACGGAAGGCATTTCGGCGTACATCCCGATGAGAACCTGCTCTCGGCCTTTGCCGAGAACGCTCTGACGTCAATAGAGCGCGAGAATGTGCTCGAACATCTGTCGACCTGTGCGCGCTGCCGCGACGTGGTTTTTCTGGCGCAGCAAGCTTTTTTGGAGACCGCGGAGCAGTCGGAGGTGGCACCCCCCCTGCCGGCCAAGGCCGGTTGGGGATGGCGGTGGTCGCTGGGGGTGGCGGGAGTCCTGGCCGTGCTGCTCATCGCGGTCCCGATCGCCGTGCACCGGCACCGCAACCAGGCCCTCCCCGGTGTGGCGGAGCAGATCGCCGCCGCCGCGCCAGAACCCGGTCCGGCAGGGGATTCCGTATCCTCAGTGCGGACGGCTCCGGCGGAACCGGCGGCCAAGCGCGCGGTTAGGAGGGCGTCGCCCGCAGCCGCCATGAAGGGCAACGGGGAGATTGCCGGCTCGGTCGCCGACCGGTCAGGGGCGGCGGTACCGGGAGCGCATGTGACGGTCCGGGCGGCATCCGGCGGAGAGGCCCGCGCTGCCGTGACTAACCCGCAAGGGCGGTTCGGCGTGGCTGGTCTTCCATCGGGTACTTACCAGGTTCAGGTACGGGCTCAGGGCTTCAACACGCTCACGCACGACGTGACCGTTCAGGCGAGCGAGCGGGCGAGCCTGGATGCGAAGCTCGACTTCGGTGCGGCGAGCCAGACCGTAACAGTCTCGGCGGGTCAGGCGCCGCTGACAACCGCCGCGCCATCCGCGTCGGCAATGATGGTGCAGGATGCTGCGCCATCCGTGCCCGCTCTGGCGGCGACTTTTGCCATCAAGGACGGCGTTGTGCAGCGTTGCATCGGAAGCGAGTGCGCTGAGCGGATTCTACCGTTGGGTGCGCGGGCGGTTTCGGTCGCGGCCAGCGGGCAGACGGTGATGGCTCTCGATCCTGATGGCAATGTTTTCCTGAGCAGCGATCAGGGTGAGCACTGGAATCAGGCCAAGTCGCAGTGGGAGGGCCGGGCGGTCGCTGTGCGAGTCAGCCAGCCAGCTTTCCATGGCGCGTTCCTGAGCCGGTCGCCTGAGGTTTCCTCTGCAACCAGGTCACATGTGGCCGCTGCGGGCAATGCGACCGCGACGGCTCGCGTCGGGGCTGTCCTCTTCGAGCTGACCAACGATAAGGGTCGGGTTTGGGTGAGCTACGACGAGGGCAAGACCTGGACCGCGAGGTAGCTTCCCCACCCCCTCCCCTGTTTTCGTTACCGCTTCTGTAATCGATTGATATAAATCGGTTTAAGAGGTACGTCGACGCTACCTACCAGTCAGCAAAGGACTTATTACCACTTTCATGATTCTAAACGAGTTATTTGATGATATTGCACTGATCGCAGGGCAGTATTCAAGCTCTGCTGTAACCGTTTGATTCTATTATCTGCATCTTGAGACGTTTGATTCTAAAGAGGTTGGCGTCGACGCGCTTCGCAGAAGACGAAAGGCCCGGCTGCGATGGCGCCGAGCCTTTTTCTCTGTATTTCTATTGTAGCGGGTTGGGAGGAGATTCTCGGCCAACTATTTGACTGGGGACAAGCTTAGTTCTGTGTCAACCGGCCACAACCTCGAAGGTCGGAGAACCCTCCACGTACCGGGAGCGCTCTATGAGTGACCAGGCGATTCTTCGCTCATCGACGGCAAAATTCGGTAAAGCGATCGTTAATCGTTTGTAAGGACTCATCTCGCCTCGTTTGCGAAGAGACGGGAGCGCGCCTAATACAGTCATCGCGCTTTCACACCGTTTCATCTCTTGGGAAAAGTGAAGAGCTCGACCAGCACCCTCACACGCTCTTTCTGACTGCTGGGCGGAAATCGCCTGGTTCTTGATAGCTCGGCGATACCGTGAAGGCTCGCCCAAAACAATTCCGATAGAACCTCTGACTTCGAACGCTGCCCCGGAAACAACTCCAGGAGTTGGGAAAACGCGAATCGCATCTCCGGAGGAGTAGCCACGTCACCGAATGGTACGCTCAGGCTAAGCGAAAACATCACTTCATACAGTGCGGGTGAAGACGCGGCGAACTCCAGATATGCGGCCGCGACCGATTCTACCGTACTTCCACGCTTAATCCGTTTCCGTGCCTTCTCCAAAGCCAGGCCCAATTCCTGGAAACCCTCGATAGCAACCGCGGCGAGAATCCCTTCGCGGCTTCCAAAATGAGCGTACAAGACGGGTTGGCTGTAGGAAATTTCGTCGGATAGCCGCCGAACGGTTACGTTGGACCACCCTTTAAGCTCCGCGATTCGTCGTGCGGCACTGATGATCTGTGCCCGGCGGGCCTGCTTGTCACGCAGTTTTCGTTCCGCAATTCGGTTAGCTGCCAGCGTCGTTACCATTGATAGGAATTATAGCTCCGCTCTGGCCAATCGCTCGGCGGATGGTGAATCTTTTTACGAATGCTCCGCATCAAGTATAGCGTTGCTATATTTTCTAAAATGACAATAATTTATGCATAACGCTATTCCGCTTTCTCTCGCCGCTCTCATGGCCGTTGCGATCATTGTCATCGGTTGTTTCTACCTTTTATCTCCTGAACGAATCTCAGGAACATTTGGTCTAAAGTCGCCTGCATCCCATGCTGACACTCGTGCATGGCTACGTGCTAAAGGAATTCGGAACGTCGCAGCTGGATTGGTCGTGCTGACAATGATGCTGACCGCGGACAGCCGGTCGGTAGGCATAGCTCTACTCGTAGAAGCCATCCTCCCTCTTGGCGACATGTCAATCATTCTGGGGTCGGGCGGGTCGAAGTCGCACGCGTTCTCAATTCATGGCGTAACCTGCGCGGCGATGCTTGTCGTCAGCCTTTTGTTGATCCATTGCCATTTGAGAGAAATGCCTCTGACCGTTCTTGTCGACAGTGAGTTGGTTGAACAACCAGTAAATTGCAAACCCAAGTCAATGCAATGGAGGCGACAATGCGAACTTTTGAACTTCGCGTGTACAAACTGCGCACCAAAGAGGCGCTCGATTTCAACATGGAGCAGATTTATCCCCGTCATCTCAGCAGCTTTCCGCTGTTCGGGATTGAGGCCCAGGGCTTCTGGACCGCCAAAGGAGGATGTCGAGCCCACGGTTCTTCGTGCTGGCCTCCTATGCGGCGGGCGAAGAACCCGGCGAGGTCGTTCGGCGGTATACGCAAAGCACAGAATTCGCTGAGGACATCAGGAACTTTCATGTATCAGACCTCGTTGGCGTTGAATCGACAATCCTCATACCTTCAACAAGCTCCCCTCTTAAGTGATGGGAAGAGAAAGCAGAGAGAACTCTTAAGGAACAGCGCTTTAAATGATGAGGCTGCCGCGTTTCTTCTTCGGAGGAAAAAACCTTAACTCACTCAAGGTGTTGTTTATGGAGGAATTCACGATGGAAGTCCTAAATGTCGTTGCAATTATCGTCGCTGGATTGATGGTTGGAAGTGAACTGGCCATCGCCGCGTTTGTTCATCCAACGCTCGATAAACTTCCGGATGATGTTCATCTGCCAGCCGCAAGCGCCCTCGCTTGTGTGCTGGGGAGCTTCATGCCGTTTTGGTACATTCTTGTATTTTTGCTTACTTTAGCTGAGGTTGTAATCCAATGGCACCAATCTGGCCGCTTACCGATCTGGATCGCTACATCGGCCGTTTTGTGGATGTTGGCGTGTTTGTATTCGGTCACCGCCCTCGTGCCGATCAACAACCGTATTAAGTCCACTCCGCCTCCCGATTGGAAGACGTACCGGCGTAGATGGGATCTGCTTCACCGCTGGCGTGTTGCACTCCTCACGATAGCTTTCGCGTTTCTAATCGTGGGATTCTTTAGCAAGTAGTCATCTTTAGCCTTTCCCCAAGGGCGGCTATCGCCGGAGATTAGGAGCCGTGGCAGTCTTCGAGACGGCGGTAGGCATAGCTCTACTCGTCTTGGCCATCATCCTTCTTGGCGATATGTCGATCATTCTGGGGTCGGCGGGTCGAAGTCGCGAGCGTTCTCAATCGCATGGCGTAGCCTGCGCGGTGATGCTTGTCGTCGGCGTCTTGTTGATCCGTGCCATTTGAGAGAAATGCCTCTGACCGTTCTTGTCGACCGTGAGGGGCGGATCGCGATCAGCCATGCTGGAGTTGTCGATCCATCGGCTACGCTCAGGACAGGCTCTGTCGCCGGGAACCCCGATTGCCCTGCGCTTTTCCCTTGCCTTGCTGCGCAAGGCAGAGGTCGGGATGACAAAGCTCTTCGAGAAAACAGATCCTTCCCCTTCGAGTTGCTCAGGGTCAGAATGACCCGTTCTCAATTTGGTGAGTTGAGATGCGACCTGAATGTCGATGCGCTTTAACGCGCGCGTACCTCCAGCTGGATGGGCAGAGGTGGTTGATGTTCGGGAAGTCCTCGGTCTCTCACCCCCTCGGGTCAGAAGAGGCCGAAAGGGTGGTACGCGGTGGCGTCAAACCAGTCCGCCCTCGTTAGAAATGGCAATGTCCTGGGTCTGCAACGTCAATTCGACGTGCCTCACCCGCAGAAATGAGCTGGATGGCGGTGGTTCGCGCCACGGCGCTGCTTTCGTTCCGAATGATGTGTGCGTGATTATGATGGGGATCGGCAAACGCCATGTCTCTGGTATAGACGTGGGGGTTGCAGTCGGGATCGTGCTCCTCATACTCGGTCACCGTGCCCGCTGTGACGATAATCAGGCTATGCCCAGGGTGTGTGTGCCAGCCGGTGCTTCCTCCCGGCTGCCACACATTGCCCTGTACGTACAGGTCTGACGGTCCCTCGGTTTTCTGTTGAGACAACCAGACCTTTGCCCGGCGGTCATTCTCGATGGAGTCCGGGATAATGATCTTGTTAGCCAGATCGATTTCGTCGAACTTTCCGCTTATGAGCGTAGTGGTCGCGAACCCGACAGCCGGTGTCGCCCCGACATTTCGGGCGAAATGAAGAGCCGTAACCGTGACCGCTGTACTGAGCAACACCAAACACGTCACTCTTCTCATTGCGACTCTCCTTCCTCTGGCAAGCCAACAGGCAGGATTCGCTAGTCTTCCCATTCCCATGTTGATTCATGAGGAGGTTCAGTCTCAATAAGGCCTTTCAGCGACAATCTACGAAGTGGCGGCAATCATCTGACTGATCGTTCATCGACGGTCGTCTCGCTTCCCGATCGAGTCGGCTGACGAAATACGCACGACGCCATGGATGGCCTGCGGCCCAAAAATGTGTCGTCCCAGGCCCTCCGAACACCAGCGTAATATTCGAATCCGGTTGCGAGTACCGGACATCGTTTCCTCCGGTGACGCAGACCTGGAGCGTCGATGAAGGCGGATCCGTCTCAAAGGGGGCAATACTTCCATTCCCGGTCATCAGGCTGACCGTGCCGTTCAACTGAAATCCCGTTATAGTGGCGGGGGGGTTGGTATGCGGGGCAGCCGGTCATGTCCCAGGTGACCCTGACGTTCGTCAGCCGGATGTGGTGTGTGTGAGGGTTTACAAGGGGCTGTGTTGGATCTACGGCACCCGTCGAGGTTCTCCCATAGCCGGACATCGTCATATCTGCTGAGAAGTCAGCGGTTCCCCATTCCGGGTTGACGTCCATTGACCATTGACCATGCATTTCCCATGGGCTGCCTTTGACGCTCGCACTCAGGGGCGAAATAATCGTTGATCAGACCGCTGAAGTGTACTGGCCCGCGCTCCTGGGCCACTGCTCGGGTGAATGAAACCAATAAAAGTAGTGAGAGCACGGTTACCGCCGAAGTCAGGGTTTTGCTCTTCCTGAAATAGCTCCAGTTTGAGATTTACGCCTTGAGGCGTGGGAAGACGATCGGACACCCTGAGGGGGGCGACCTTCAAGCGGTAAGGCGCGCGGATTTGCAGCATTTCCTTGATTTGCCGTCGAATGCAGTGGTTTGCAGTCACCTGCTGCGGCGCTACAATTCGGCTTCCCGAGGCTCGCAAGATGGAAACCACTCCTGAGAGCGCGAAGGGCAATCCGTCCTCTGGAACGCCCGCGCCCGAGAAGCGACCGTCCGAGAAACCGACCGAAGCCCGTCTGGATTCATGGAAAGAAATCGCGGCCCACCTCAACCGCGACGTGACGACGGTCCAGCGCTGGGAGAAGCGGGAAAGGATGCCCGTTCACCGGCACCTGCACGACCGGATGGGTTCGGTCTACGCTTCCCGGGCGGAACTGAACACGTAGGTGCGCGGCCGGAATCTTCAGGCAGCGCAGGAGAACGGGAACGAGGCTGTCGCGCCCCATCTTCCTGCACCACCGCAACAGCGGGCAAAAATAGCGACTTCCCGAGCCAGGTGGAAGCTTGTCCTGCTGTTCACCGCGCTGGGAGTCGTGATCGTGATCGGCGCAATCCTCTGGTTTCAGAGGACAGAGTACTTATGGCGAAATCCCATCGCTCACGCTCGATTTGAAACAGTCACGGACTTCGGGGGAGTGGAGCAGGCCGCTGCGAGCGGCGACTTACGAGCCTGCCCCCCGAATTCGACATTCGCGACTTCGACATCTCCCCGGACGGTCACGAGGTTGTGCTCGAACGAGTGCAGGAGCGCTCAGACGCGGTGCTGTTGGATCTGCCGCGACCATGATGCAGCTTCAAACCCGAAAGGACGGGGCACCCGGCGCACCCATCTCGCTCTTGCGCGTCACAAATGCGAGAAAAGCAGTCAATCGATGGGAGCGGATTCAGCCAATCGCCCTAACCGCAGGCCACTTGATTTCGCCCGGAGCGCTTGGCCGAGTACAGGGCCTGGTCCGCTAACCTCATCAGGTCGATCGATGCCTGGCCACTTAGAGGCACCCTAGCTGCGACGCCGAGGCTGACGGTTTGTACGCCGCATGGACTGAATGGGTGAGGCAGAGCGAGACCTGCGACTGAGAGCCGAATCTCCTCAGCGACCTCTTGAGCACGCACCTGCGCGGTATCGGGAAGGATCACAGCGAACTCCTCGCCGCCGATGCGCGCTGCGATACCATTGCCCGCCTCTACGATTCCGGCGATCACATTGGCGATCGAGCGCAGGCATGCATCTCCGCCAACGTGGCCGACAACGTCGTTGTACTGCTTGAACTGATCGGCATCGAGTATCACCAGGGCCAGCGGTTTGCCACCAGCGATCGCATCCGCCCAGACATTCTCGAACTGAAGATTAAAAGCACGCCGGTTCGGCAGGCCGGTCAACTCGTCTGCGAGGGCGAGATTGCGGAATCTTGCCTCGCTCGCGGCGAGTGAGTTCTTGAGCTTCTCCTTCTCCTCGAGGAGCGCCGCGACTGGGAACATAGTGAAAATTGCGACCGCTGCAAAAATTTGAGCAATGACGATCCGGCGCAACAGCATGTGCTCGCCGGCGATGAGCATTAGCGGGCCGTGCCCTTTCACCGTGAAACCGATAGCCATCAAAGTGACCACGAGAATGGTGGCCACAGTGCCGGGCAGCCCCAGGCGAAACGCGACCAGCAGGAACGCCGGAAACAACAAGAAGGTCAGTGGGTCCTGACTGTGGGTGAAGACCAATACAGTGACAACCATCGGAGCGGAAAGGACGAGCAGCGTATGGGGCAAGTGCGTGCGTTCGAACATCGAGAAGAACGCCGGTCGTTGCACTATGATAACCAGCGGCGCCAGCACCGCCATGCCCAGCATGTCTCCGAGGTACCAGGTGCGAAACATCTGCCACCACGGCGGCCCGGGAACCAGGAGCAGGGTCCACCAGGCCCCGAGGGCGCTCGTCAGCGCGGTCGCTCCCAGAACGGAGATAAGCAGAAAGCCGACCAATGACCTGAGCTTGGACAGATCCAGCGGCGAGTCGAACCATAAGGTGAGAAGGAGGGAAGAGGTGACTACCTCGATGGAATTCGCAAGCGAAACGCCAATTGCGAGCCGGAGGGGATCGCCATAGAGCATGTCAGCAAGCGTGTCTGCGGTCAGCCCGGCTAAAAAGTAGGCCAGCCACCGGCGCTTCGGTTGCGTAATGAGCAGACCGAAGATCATGCCATTGGAGAGCCAGATCGTGGCGACACCCTCTGACTGATGAGAAAGTACGATGCCCAGCCAGGAACAGAGGGTGGCGAGGGGAAAGACCCACAAGAGACGGAGTAGGGAAGCGCGAGTCCAGGAATCACGGCGCCCACTCCGTTGCCAAATCTCCCCAAGCAGGGCAAGCGCTCCAGCCTCAGGCTCAGCGATGGAGGTGGAGGGGTGCCCAGGAGAGGGAATCTTGTCCTGAGCCGGGTTTGCCGAGGGGGCGAAGCTGGGAATCATGGGACGGGTCTTCAAGAGCGTTTGGTTTCGTGCAGGCGTTCCTGATTGTAAGGCGGCAGGGTACAGTTCAGAGTTTACAGTTGGTGCTGCCACATGCAAAGAAAATCGATGCCTTGTCGATCCTCACAAGAAAGTCGTGAAGCTACCCCAAAATCAGTGGAGAACAAGAAGATGCCTGAATTGATGAGTTACTTCCGCTTAACATGTCACTCCACTGCCACCCGAAAAGTGGTGTCTCCTCCACCACAACCCAGGCCGCTAGATGCGTGCATTGGCGCTTGGTTAACAACGCTAAAAATTCCTCGACAAACTACTCATCGCTTCCGCTTTACTCAAGCCTGAGTGCTGTCATTGGGTCAACGCGAGTCGCTCGCTTCGCAGGCAACCAGATCGCGAAGAGGGCGACAGCGCTGAGCAGCGAAGGCGTTGCGATAAAGGTGATCGGGTCCCATGCCTTCACTCCAAAAAGAAAGCTGGTCAGGAAGCGAGTAAGCCAGAAGGCTCCGCCTGTACCGATAACCACTCCAATGAGTGTGAGCGCCATTCCCTGCCTGATCACCATATTGCGAAGATTTGCAGCCTGCGCCCCAAGCGCCATGCGGATGCCGAGTTCCTGCGTGCGCTGCTGCACTGAGTAGGACATGACTCCATAGATGCCGATGGCCGCCATGAGCAAACCCGCGAAACCGAAGACGGTAAGAAGCAGCATATTGAATCGCTGACGCGCGGTGTTGCGCGCCTCGATTTCGTCCATGGTGCGGACGTGCGCAACGGGCAGGCCGCCGCTGGCGTCGCGCAAAGCGGCGGTGATGGGCTTAACCAACGTGCGCGGATCGACCTGGCTGCGGACGATCCACCAGAGCGGCGCTACCCGGGAGTTGAGCGCGGTTTCGAGGTCGGGCATCTGCGCAAGTGGAATGTACATGATGGGAAAAGGATCGCTGCCAGGACCACGATCATGCGTGTCGCCCACGATACCGACGACCTGACGGGGGCCTTCAGCAAAGGCGGGACCGGCACCCGGTCCGATCTGGATTCGATCCTTGAGAGGATCGCCTTTGGGCCAGTAATGGCGGGCCATCGCCTCATTGATCATGACCACGCCGGGCGCGGCGCCATCGTCCTGCTCTGTGAAGCTGCGGCCACGCAGCAGCGGAATTTTGAGCGCATTGAAGTAGCGCCAGGAGATGGAAGAGAAGCCTGCGCCGCCAGTGAAAGGCGAATTCCCGTTGGGACGGCCAACCACGTCAAAGATCATGCCGAAACCACCGGCCATAGGCAGACAATTGGTCACGCCAACATCGATGACTCCGGGGACTGCTAGAACACTATTCGTACCGTCGCGGATGACCTGAGAAACTGGCGCTGTCTTCTGGAAGCGGTCGCCGCTGACGGACATGGCCATGCTGATCACATTTTGCGTTGCAAACCCGGGATTGACGGCCTGCAACTTGAAGAAGGTACGGATGAGCAGGGCCGCCCCGATGACAAGCACAAGGGTGAGCGCCATTTCGCTTATGACCAGCGCAGAGCGGAGCTTGCCACTGCGGAAACCGACGCCGGAGCGACTGCCATTCTCGTTCAGCGTAGCAGCCAGATCAGGTCGTGATGCGCTGATGGCCGGCACGAGCCCGAAAAGAATTCCAGTAAGAAGAGAAATGCCGAGCGTAAAGAGGAGGATGTTGAAGTCGAGCGTGACAGCCGAACCACCTTCGCCGATGCGGGGAATGTTGCCGGGGCTGATGCTAAGCAACAAGCGGACGCCGGCAAATCCAAGAATAAGCCCGAGCAGACCACCTGAGAGGGAGAGCGTAAGACTCTCAGTAAGAAGCTGGCGGATGATCTGACCACGGCCAGCCCCTAAAGCGGCGCGCGTGGCGAGCTCACGCTTCCTGGCGGAGGCTCTTGCCAGCAGCAGGTTGGCGACATTGGCGCAGGCGATGAGAAGGACGAAGCCGACCGCTCCCAGCAGGACGAGGAGTGGAAAACGTGTGTCGCCGATGGTCGCTTCCTGAAGAGAGACGACGCTGAATCCGCCTCCGGGCGGAAGCGAGTGCTCGCCATAGATGCGCCGGAACTGGTCCGCGGCCAGCCGCAGTTGGGCATTGGCCTGTGGCAGCGTTACACCCGGCTTGAGGCGCGCGGCCACGGTGAAGTAATGGGCCATATCCTGTGAGGTCAGATCGAACTGGAAGGGCACCCAGAGGTCGGCAGGTGTGTCGGTAACGAAGCGGCGCCCAAGAACGCCAACGATGAGATACGGCTGGCCATCCAGCTGAATGGTTGATCCAACAGCATTTGGGTTCGCACCGAAGCGGCTCTTCCAGAGGCCGTAGCTCAGCACGGTAACCTGGCCGCCGTGCGGGCTGTCTTCCGCGGCGGCGAAGGTGCGTCCAGCAACAACAGGAGCACCGAACAGGGCGAAGTAATCCCCGGAAACATGCATGCCCTGCACCTGCTCAGGGTGATCTCCACCGGTGATATTCAGCCCGGCCCCGCCGAAATCATAGGCCGCGACCCGTTGAAAGATACTCGTCTGCTGGTGCCAGATGTTGAACTTGGGTATGTTCGCGCCGGGGAACGATCCCTGTGCACTGGTGTTCCTCAGCTCCACCAGCGATTGCGGATCGGGATAAGTAAGCGGCTTGAGCAGCACAGTGTTGATCACCGAAAAGACTGCTGTGTTCACACCGATGCCCACGGCAATAACGAGAATTGCAATGAGGGTGAATCCCGGCGTCTTGCCGAGTCCGCGCAGCGCAAAGCGCAGATCGCGCCATAGATCTTCCATCCAGGGAAGCGAACGATCGCGCCACACACGCTCGCGGGTTGAGCGCGGATTGCCGAAACGCACGTGGGCCTGGCGCCGTGCTTCCTCCGGGGAAAGGCCGCGCGCTGCGTTGGCATCCTGTTCATGGGCAAGGTGGGATTCGATTTCCTCGGCCAGGTCTCTATCTTTTCTGGTGCGATCTGCGAAGCGTCGGAAGCTCATCTGCGTTTACCTCCTGTTTCTTAATCGAACGATTCACCGAGAATGAGGCCGATGGCGCGAGTCATCCTCCGCCAGCGCCCGGCAGCCGCGCTGAGTTCCTTCCGGCCTCTGCTGGTTAGCCGGTAAAACTTCGCCTTGCGGTTGTTTTCGCTTACACCCCACTCAGAGGAAACCCAGCCGCGGCCTTCAAGACGATGGAGCGCTGGGTAGAGTGATCCCTGTTCGACATCGAGTGCGTTCTCCGAAGTATGCTCGATGACCTGCGCGATGGTATGTCCATGAGCCGGTCCCATCACCAGCGTGCGCAGGATGAGCATGTCCAGGGTGCCCTGAAGAATATCTCCGGCCTCAGGTGGCCTTTTCAGAACCACAGGCGTCGCCTCCACTCGAATGACTATGTAAGCATATTACTCCACTCGGATGACTATGGGAAGAAGATTTATCCCGGCATACGAATCGTCCTGGATTGATCTCTTCGCGCATTTGGCTATGCTCCAGCCTGCGGCAGCGAGGTGCGGTCCTTCGGATCGGACTTTTAGTCGCCACGGCTGAATCCCTGCGCTTCTACCCAACTTAAGCTCGATGACAGCCGGCCCCTTCACAAAGTCCGCGAAGGGATAAGGTGCCGCATGCGGTGTCAGCCGGGTGAGATGGTTGTGATCTCCCGCTGCACAACAACCTTCGCGGACTTGGTAACTAAACAGGTCAATCAGTGACAGCAAGTGCCGAGCGAATCTGATCGTTTGTCATGACTAAGCCGATTTTGTCTTTCATGTACCTTAACGAAATCTTGTGGTGTTCCGGGTCATATGAGCCGATACAATCGGCCGCAAGAATAACCTCCCAGTCCCTTTGGTAGGCATCGATAGCGGTCATGCGAATGCGGCGTGCGCATTTATACCGGCAAGGATCAGGGCATCGGGTTTCAATTGCTCGAGTTCTTGATCCAGGCTTGTCCCGTAGAAGGCACTGTATCGCTTCTTAATTATCACGTGGTCCGATGGTGCAACGGTCAGCTCTGAGGCAATTTGGCAACCGTACGTTCCTTTAATGGTGATCCTGATTCGTTTGGCTCTCATTTCTCGAAAAGCATCACGAAGATCAGGTTCAAATTCCTGGCGAATCCACACGAGGGGGTAGCCGCGCTGTCGCATGAGGCCGATGAGACCATTGGTCGACTGAATGAGTTCTTCCCTGGGAGCCGACGCCCAGCTCTCAAGGAAGTCGTTAAGCATGTCAATCACAATGAGGACTGGTCGTCTCATAGCAGAATTTAACCGGTGTAAGAGCCGTTCCCTTGTCACATTAGCAAGCTATTGCCAGGGAACAAAGATGCAAAGCAACCGCAAGCTGTGACGGGATCAGGAAGACCGGGCTGCGATATTCGCCTTCGCACGGGTCTCGATCTTTGCCGACTTGACCACGCGCGTGACGGACTGGTTGCTCACTTTCGCCGGTTTTTTAGCTGCAGGCTTTCTGGCTATCTTCAGTTCTTCCCAGTCTTTTTCCGTCTGGTCAGCGTAGGCCTCAGCGAAGCGGACGAGGGCCTCGCAGAATTTTTGGCCATTTCCTATGTAGCCGGCCAGGACGCAGCTATCGCCCGACCGCGCGTGCCCGCGTGCCAGAAGTTCGCCGCACATCTCGGCATATTCGGCCAGGCCCTCTCCAGCCAGGTCCTCGATCTCAATGCTGCCTTTGTGGTCGTTCAATTGGCGGACTTGATATTGGCGATTGGCGATGGTCGTCCAGCCGAGGAAGGGGTCGGACTGGAACTGCATGGCACGTTGTCCGTTGACGACGCGCTGTCCCTGGTGGGAAGCCAGACTATCCGCGCCTACATAGGGCGCATAGGCCGATCCTGGCTGTTCCTTGATTTGCAGAAAGAGTGGATCGCCCGGTCCGTTGCCCTCGAAATAGAGCACGTAGTCGCGGAGGCCGACCGAACCAGTGCCGACGACCTTGAAAGCCACATCGAGGGGGTAGTACTGCGCAAGGAAGTGGCGACGTTCGGGCTGGAGGGTCCGGCTATATTCGACGAGCGAGGCAAGCACGGCGCGCCGTTGGCCGGCGTTCACTAGGCTCAGAAGAGGCTTCTGATCTTTAAATCTTCGCTTTTCGGCCGGCGCGTTTGCCGGTGTCGTCAGCTGGTTCAGACTGTGCAGGGGCGTGCTGCGCTCGGCCTTCAGGAGCGCCTTCGATACAGGACTGATCCGCTGCAGCCGATGAACCTGGTAGCGCGCGACTTCAGTGACCGGCATGCGCGCAAAGGTGTCGACAAATTTCTTGTAGCGTTGGATAAATGCGAAGACGGCCGCCTGGCAGGCTGATTTTTTGGCGGCCACGGCGCGACCGCACAGAACCAGGCTGGTGGAGAGGCGCTTCAGGTCCCACTCGAACGGACCGGCGATGGTCTCGTCGAAGTCATTGATGTCGAAGACCAGGCGGCCATCGGGCGCCGCGTATGCGCCGAGGTTGCGCACATGCGCGTCTCCGCAGATCTGGTTCATAATGCCGGTATTGGGATGGGTTCCGAGGTCGGCTGCCATCACGGGGACGGCTCCGCGGAAGTAACCGAACGGAGATTCGAGCATACGCTCGTACTTCAGCGTTATCAGGTGCGGAATGCGGCCGCGCATCGACTCCTGGAGGAGCTCTACTGGTCCGCGACGCCGGCTTTCCGGCTTCCACTGGGAATGTTCTTGGCGGGCAAGCTGCTTGCGGCGCGCACGGCCCAGAGCTCTGCGTTCCTGCGGGGTTGAAAAATGTGTCATTTAATCCAGCGAAGATACATCTTTCAGAGAGCGATTACAACTATCCGCGGCTTCGCGCTACCCGAATCTGCTTCGTGATCGCGGCCTTGGTCGCGGCATCCAGATAGGGCATGGCACCTGGCTGCGAGGCCACCCACCCGCCCCAGCGATTGCCGGCCTCATTCATCTCCGCAAGCGATGCGCCGTTGAGATAATAGGTAACAAGGGCCGCGGTGAAGCCATCTCCCGCGCCTACCGAATCGGCCACCTGCACTGGCCCTGCACTGCGGCCCGCCCTTTTGGGGTTCCGGACAATCCGTTTGCGTCGATGGAACGCGTCCGGAGTCACCAGCAGGCTGCCTTCGGCACCCATGGTGATGGCGACCAGGCGCAGAGGATATTTTCCAAGCAGCCATCGCGCCGACTCGAGCAGCCCGGTTTCCCCGGCAGGGAAGGATTCCGTAGCGCCCAGGATAGCCAATACCTGTGGCACTTCGGCTTCGTTCAGTTTAAAAATCGTTGCCAGGGCCAGCGAGTCCGCAATCAGCTTCCTGTTGAAGAAGGGCGGGCGTAGATTCACGTCGTAAACGCGTACACAATCTGGACGTGTCGCCGCCAGAAACTCGCGGATCGTTCCCCGGGACACGGCATTTCGCTGTGCCAGCGTGCCAAAGCACACGGCGTCCGCAGTCGAAGCCAGCGCGCGCCATTCCGGGGTCCATTCCACGAAATCCCACGCGGCCGGCTCATGGATGATGTAATACGGTTCGCCGTGGCGAATCTCCACACCCACCGTACCCGTCGGATGGTCGGAGTCGATCTGCAGCAGGGAAATGTCCGCAGGAAAGGTGCCAAGAACGGCTCGTGCCCTGGCCCCGAGCGTATCGCCGCCGAGCCTGCTGGCGATCACGCCTCGATTACCCAACCGGGACGCCATCACAGTGAAGTTTGCAGGCGCGCCGCCCAGCCGCTCCCCTGTAAGGAGCAGGTCCCATAGCAACTCTCCAAGGCCTACCATCACTTTCTGCATGTCTTCTGCCTTCCAATCTGCGTCGTCAGGATGGTAAACCAACGCATCGGACGAAAACGGCCTCTAAGCTTGAATACTTAGCTATAGTCAAGGAGAGATACCAAGGTGGCCGATAGATCTGAGCCTGCGGTCAAGCCGCGCAAGTCGCGTTTGCGCCGCGTCCTGGCCTGGAGTGCATTCATCCTGTTTCTGTTATTTGCCGCGGTTTTTACCGTGATCGCCGTGTTTTTCCATCGCGCCGCGCCTATCCTGCGCGCGCGGGTAATTGAAACACTTTCCACGCGCTTCGACAGCAGGGTAGAACTGGCCAGCTTCGATGTGTCCGTGTTTCAGGGTTTCGAAGTCAACGGCTGCGGCCTCAAACTGTATCCCAGGCATCTGGACATGCAGCAGCCGCTCTTTTCCGTCGATACATTTTCATTTCGGACTGGCTGGCGCGATCTCTTCCGCACGCCGATGCACATCGGGCAGGTGCAGATATCGGGTTTAGCCATCAATCTGCCGCCGAAAGAGCAGCGCAGTAACGTTCCCAGGCTGGACACGCAGGGCTCAGGTTCGGGAAAAATCCAGATTCTCGTCGACGAACTGTTGATCGATCGCGCCACGCTCGTTCTGGGAACTGACAAGCCGGGGAAGGTGCCGCTGGATTTTGAAATCAGCAAGCTGCGCATGACGTCGGTTGGCGCGAACCAGCCTATGAAATTCCATGCGATCCTCACCAATCCCAAACCGGTGGGATACATTGATTCGACCGGCTCATTCGGGCCCTATAACACGCAGCACCCAGGCGGCACGCCCGTGAGCGGCACGTACGCCTTCAGCCATTCCGACCTGAGCACGCTGAAGGGAATTGGCGGCATTCTTTCTTCGACGGGGATATACAAGGGCACACTCAACAATATTGTGGTTGATGGCGAAACCGACACCCCGAATTTCCGGCTGACCAGCGCGAATTATTCGATGCCGCTGCATACGAAGTTCCACGCGATTGTGGATGGCACCAACGGCGACACGCATCTGCAGCCGGTGGATGCCATGCTGGCACATTCGCACATTGTGGCTTCGGGAGATGTTGTTCGGGCACAGGGCATGCCCGGTCACGACATTACGCTCGACGTGACCGTCGGCCCGGCGAGGATCGACGACATGCTCAAGCTCGGCGTCAAAACACAGCCCCCGATCATGACCGGCGACCTGACCATGCATACCAAGCTTCATCTTCCGCCGGGCAAGGAGTCGGTGATCGAGAAGCTGCGCCTTCAGGGGGATTTCCAGGTCACGAATGTGCACTTTACCAGTGAAAAGATGCAGGCCAAGGTCGATGAACTGAGCCTGCGCGGGCAGGGCAAGCCCAAAGAACTCAAGGAGCCGCATCCGGATTTCGCCTCCTCCATGCAGGGCAACTTCACACTCGATGCACAGAAGATCACCATCAGTGACCTCAACTATGCGGTGCCGGGCGCGAGGGTCTCCATGAACGGCGTTTACACTCTCGATGGCGAACAATTCAACTTTCAGGGGGTCGCGCGCCTGGATGCGAAAGTCTCAGAGATGGTCACCGGCTGGAAATCGGTTATGCTCAAGCTCGCCGATCCGCTTTTCATGAAGAACGGCGCCGGGACAGAAGTCCCGATCGAAGTGACGGGCACGCGCTCGGAGCCGCACTTCGGCGTGCAGATGGACAAGGTATTCCACAAGGACAAGCAGAAGAACGGTGAGGCTCCCACGCAGGCACCGCCACCGGCTGGCCCGCAGTAGTTCTCTGGCAAACTCTCTTCGTCGGCTCAGTGTCTTCTGAGCATTGTCGTCAAGCGCCACGGCCAAAGTGAAATATCTGCTTTCTCAAGTCGGAAAACCTCGCTTATACTAACTTCGAACGGGGAGGCTACATCACGCATGGGTGGCAGGCTCGAGACTTTTCTCGGGAAGGCGCTCTTTGATTTCATATTCTCCCCCGTCGTCTTCTTCAAATTGGTATTTGTTGGCAGAATGGTTGTCTTCACAACCTTGGAATTCCTGCGGCCTGCCCGATCGCTCGCCTATTTGTCTGTCATTCGGGAAGGATCTGGTTGCCTACGGAGTTTTTCGCTGCGTCATATTACCCGCTAGCATTTATCTGAACGACATCTTACCCGGCTATCACCCTGCTCCCGCGAGCTAGGCTCATTTGCCGCTTGCTGTGAGAGTCGTCCTTTATTTCATCCTGGCCGACCTTGGCCATTATTGGATCCATCGGCTCACTCACACTCGATACTTGTGGCGGGTACACAAGTGGCACCATGCTCCAACCTACATGTATTGGCTCGGCGGAGTGCGAACCACAATCCCTGATTTCTTCATGGTTAATATCCCATATGTTCTAGCCTATTCCGTGCTGTATATTTCGCCCTGGTGGATGGCCAGTGCAATCGCGGTTTCCAGCATCCTTCAAAATGACTCGATGCACATGAACGTCACATGGCGATCAAGATAGCTGGAATGGGCGATTGTTACGCCGCGGTATCACCACATTCATCACAGCGATAACCCGAAACACTATGGGTGGAACATGGCCAGCATGTTCACTGTTTGGGATCGCATGTTCGGGACCTACCTCGATCCCGAAAAAGTGGGCCCGAAGCTGTCTTTTGGAACTGGAGAGAAGGAAAATCCAGCTCGGCTGGTGTTGGGGGTATAGTGATCGCGTGACTTGTACGAATTTGCTCGACTCCAAGGCTAAGCTTGCCAGCTGTCGCTAATCGGGAACGCGGCGTTTTGCTGCGTTATACTTAATGAAAGAATGTCGAAACCGAAAATGACCTCGGCCGCCGGGACTGGCGGCAATTTCGTTTCCGCTGAAGCTGATCAGGCCCGCTCCCCGCGCATCCGTTCGACCACTGTGCTGTGCGTGCGCCGCAACGGCAGTGTGGTTATGGCCGCCGACGGGCAGGTGACGCTGGGCGAATCGGTCATCAAGCATTCAGCGCGCAAGATCCGCCGCCTCTATCAGGACAAGATCCTCGCCGGCTTTGCCGGTTCCACTGCCGACGCGTTCTCGCTCTTCAGCCGCTTTGAGGGCAAGCTGGAGCAATACGCGGGCAACCTGGGCCGCTCCGCTGTCGAGTTGGCCAAGGACTGGCGCACGGACAAGATGCTGCGCAATCTGGAGGCTCTGCTGATCGTCTCCGACCCGACTCAGACCTTCCTCATCAGCGGCTCCGGCGATGTGATTGAGCCCGACGAGGGGATTGCCGCCATTGGCAGCGGCGGGTCTTATGCCCTGGCCTCGGCGCGTGCCCTGATGGAGAACACCGACCTGCCGGCACGTGATATCGCCGAGAAGTCGCTGCGTATCGCCGGACAAATCTGTATTTACACCAACGACCAGATCACGATTGAAGAGCTGCACGCCTGAGGCGCCAGCTTACTTGCCCGCCCGGAAGGAGCCGGCAGCATGGCTATTTATTTACCCGGAACCGCTGAAGACCAGGAACTCGCGCTCGAGGAGTTGACTCCGCGCGAGATTGTCGCCGAACTTGATAAGTACGTTGTCGGCCAGAACGCCGCCAAGCGCGCCGTCGCGATTGCGTTGCGCAATCGCATGCGCCGGCAGAAGCTTGCGCCCGAACTGGCCGACGAGATCATGCCGAAGAACATCATCATGATCGGGCCTACCGGCGTGGGCAAGACCGAGATTGCGCGCCGCCTGGCGAAGCTCACCAACTCACCGTTTCTGAAGGTCGAAGCGTCGAAGTTTACCGAGGTCGGCTACGTCGGCCGCGACGTTGAATCGATGGTCCGCGACCTGGTCGAGATCGCCATCGACATGGTGCGCGAAGAGAAGCTGGAAGAAGTAGAAGACAAGGCCGAACTGAACGCCGAGGAACGCCTGCTCGATCTGCTTCTGCCGCCTCCAACGCCGACGCCTGCGCCGGCTTCGACGCCCATTGCCGGACCGCACGTGGGTCCACATGTGATTGAGGGCAATACGCTCAGCTTTCCCACAGCCAGCAACGAATCGCATCAGCGCACACGCGAAAAGCTGCGCCAGCAGTTCCGCGAAGGCAAACTCGACGACCGGTCGGTAGAAATCGATGTGCGCGAGCGCAATACTCCTTCGTTCGAGATCATCTCCAACCAGGGTGTGGAGGAGATGGATATCAACCTGAAAGATATCCTGCCGAACCTCTTCGGCCAGCGCACCAAGAAGCGCAAGATGAAGGTCGCGGAAGCCTTCGAGTACCTTGTGCAGGAAGAAGAAGGCCGGCTTATCGATATGGACCAGGTAACGCGCCTGGCCGTGGATCGCGTGGAAAGCTCAGGCATCGTCTTTCTGGATGAGATTGACAAGATCGCCGGACGTGAAGGCGGCCACGGACCCGATGTGTCCCGCGAAGGCGTGCAGCGGGATATCCTGCCGATCGTCGAAGGCACCACGGTAAATACCCGCTACGGCATGGTTCGCACCGACTTCATCCTGTTCATTGCAGCGGGCGCGTTCCACGTGTCAAAGCCCAGCGACCTGATTCCCGAGTTGCAAGGGCGCTTTCCGATACGTGTGGAGCTACATTCGCTGACCGTCGAAGATTTCATTCGAATTCTCACAGAACCCAAGTCTTCGCTGACCAAGCAATCGATAGCGCTGCTTGAAACCGAAGGGTTGAAGCTGGAGTTCACCCGCGAGGCGCTGGAAGAGATGGCGCAGTTTGCGTTTCGGGTGAACGAAACCACGGAGAACATCGGCGCGCGCCGTCTGCACACCATTATGGAGCGGGTACTCGACGAGATCAGCTTTCTCGCGCCCGATCTGACCAAGGCGCAGCCGCAGAGCGAAGGGAACGTGCTGCAACTGGCGGCGGCCACCGACTTCGGAGCTACCGTGCCTCTCCCGATCAGTGAGCGGCAGACGGCGACCGGCACAGAAAAGGTTGTGATCATCGATCCGGAGTATGTGCGGCAGATGGTAGCGTCGATCGTCAAGGATCACGATTTGTCGCGGTACATATTGTAGGCTGGTTCGGGGAGAGGTCAGCGGCTCTGCTTTGCCTCAATCGCGGTCAAGCGTTCGCTCAGAGGAGCCGTTTTCCCCAGTACTTCAAGCTGAAGGGATGCCTGCAGCGACGCCATTTCGGAGCGCATCGCCTGCGCGGAAGGCCTCCAGGGCGGCCATAATCGCATTATGCTGGGCATTCGAGGCGTTATATTGCGCACCCTGTTTGCCCTGAATCGCCTTGAGATCTGGAGCCACCAGGTCCTGAAAGAGTTGGCGCAATCCGCCGACGATGTCGGACAAACCGGTCTTCCTTTCGCTTCCGACCTTATTCTAAGCCAGCTGTCTACATCACGTGCAGCGGCGCGCCCATCTTGTCCAGCTCTCCCCTTACTTTGGTCAGACCGTACATATAAGTTTCGAATTCTTCCGCCAGTCGTCCGAAAAACGGCGCTTCGTTCAGATATTCGAAGAGGTTGAACTGCGAGACGATGTAATAACTCTCCTTGCCCGTCCGCACCATCTCAAGAAAGCTCATGTCGCCGGCAAACTTCGACCGCTGGACCGCTTCCGGATACATACCGGTTGAGAAAAGTGCATAGTCTCCAATGTGCTTGCGAACTTTGCGCTCGGCGTCGAACGAGGGGGCGCTTCCATTTATCGGGTCGGCAGCAGTCAGCATCTGACCCACTTCCTTCACCGGTCTGCCGTCAGCGTCGCGGATGCTATAGAGATTTTCGACCACGCAGAACTCGGTAAGCAGATCAGCGATGTACGAGGTGATTTCCACGTCGCGCACGCCAAGGTGTTCGGCGTAGCAATCGGAAACCGTGCGATGAAAGAGCTGGCGAAGCGCATGTTCTTCGGGAATCATATCCACCTCCACTCGTGCCTTCGGGGTTCTCGTTCTGGTCGTGCCCTCGTACTCCTGCCTTAGTCGTCGACAGGCTCGGGCTCTTTCTTTAACCTCGTTGTGACAAATCTACGGAATTTGTTGCATCTGACAAGTCACCATTCGTGTTACAGGGTCAAATTTGTTAGCACTCCCAGGCTGACAGTGCGAAGCCACATCACACCAGAACGCTCTGAATGAACAGGAATTCATCCCAAATTCCGATTCGCCGGCCTATCATCAAATCGAGCGACCACATCACAGGAACTGTCCATGACCAAACACACTCCCTCTCATCACCCCAAGAAGCACTATTCCAAAACAGGTGGCGGCAAAAAGAGCGTCGATCCGCCTGCTCCTCAGCCGGTATTTGCGCAGCCTACGCCATCGCCGGATCCGACTGGGTTCAAGAATCCCGTGACCGACCAGAGCGATAAGGAGCTTGCGAATCTTGAGCCGGTCCCGCAGCCCGCAGGCGGGGCGGTCGAACCTGTTCTCACTCTCGCCCAGATTTATGGGGGTGCGGGCGCAGCGAAGGCGAGCGCGATTCAGGCAGCCGGGCAGATCGTCTTCCACGCGGTTGGAGACTCGGGCAGTGTCGAAGGTCCCTCGACCCAATCGCTGGTCGCAGACAAGATGGTCTCCGACTTCACCGACGACGACCCAACCGACGTGCCGTCATTTTTCTACCACCTGGGCGACGTCGTCTACTACTTTGGCGAGGCCGCCTACTACTACGACCAGTTCTATGAGCCGTATCGCTCCTATCCCGCCCCCATCCTCGGCATCGCCGGAAATCACGACGGCGTTGTTTATGCGAGCGATCCCGCGCCCACGCTCGCAGCCTACCTGGCCAACTTCTGCGCCGCCGAGCCGGTAGTGACTCCCGACGCCGGCGGCCTGGTGCGAACCGCCATGATTCAGCCGGGTGTGTACTACACCTTTGACGCGCCGTTCGTGCGCATCCTGGGCCTCTACAGCAACGTGCTCGAAGACCCGGGCGTCATCTCAGACGAAAGCGGCGCGAACACCGTGCTCGACAACCGCCAGATTGCGTTTCTCACCGCTGCGCTCCAACGCGTCAAGAGCGAAAAATATTCCGGCGCCGTCCTCATCGCCGTCCATCATCCACCATTCAGCGGCGATTCAACGCACGGAGGCAGTCCGGCAATGCTCGCCGACATCGACAGCGCGTGCATGGCCGCCGGCGTCTGGCCGCACGCGGTCCTCTCGGGGCACGTGCACAACTATGAGCGTTTCACGCGAACGGTGAACAACATCCAGATCCCTTACATCATCGCCGGTTGCGGCGGACACACACCGCTTTCCACCATGAGGGACACCTTTCGTACGCCTTACCAGATCGACAGCACACTCACCCTCGAAAGCTACGACGATACCGACTTCGGCTATCTGCGCATTGTCGTTACTGCCACAACCCTGACCATCGAATTCCATCCGGAAGCCGATGGCGGCGTGACCAAGACACCAGACGACACGGTGACTGTGAACCTGGCCACGCGTGCGTTAAGCTAGCGGCTCGTCACACTTCTATTGCATTCCCATAGGTACTTGTGCCATATTCCTATGGCAAGGCAATAGGAGAGTGCATGGGCAGCAAGGCAGACGTCTGGCAGGGCACGCTGGCCCTGATGGTTCTGAAAACGCTGGAGGCGCTGGGGCCGCTCCACGGTTACGGCATTGCCCGGCGCATCGAGCAGACCAGCGGTGACCTGCTTTCCCTCAACTACGGAACGCTTTATCCCGCATTGCTCAAGCTCGAGCAGGAGGGTTACATCACCTCCACTTGGGGCGCTTCGGAGAATAACCGCAGGGCAAAGTATTACGAGCTCACGCGGGCCGGAAAGAAACAAGTCAAGAAGGAAACCGCCGACTGGGAGCAGACGACGGCCATTCTGGCACGGTTTCTCGCGCCCGCCGAGGAGACCTGATGAGAAAGCTGCGGGCGTTGTGGTACCGGCTGCGCGGGATGTTCGGCGCCGAGCGCGCGAATGCGGATTTTGCAGCGGAGCTGGAAAGCCACGTCGCGATGGAGATTGAAGACGGCGTAAGAGCCGGGCTAAGCCGCGAAGAGGCGCGGCGGCAGGCGCTCATCAAACTCGGTGGTCTGGAACAAACCAAGGGCGCGTATCGTGAGCGACGCGGCCTACCGGTGCTTGAGACATTGGCTCAGGATGTGAGGTACGGCCTGCGGGTGCTGGCCAAGTCGCCGGGATTTGTCTGCGTAAGCGTGGCGACGCTCGCGCTCGGCATCGGCGCGAATACAGCAATCTTCTCAGTAGTGAAGGCAGTCCTATTCGCGGCCTTGCCATACAAAGACACGAGCCGCCTTGTGGCGGTGTGGACGGCGAGTCCCGCACGCGGTGGTGAGTCATCGCCCAGCACGCCGGGCGATTTCGCGATCTGGAAACAGAAGAGCGGTGTCTTCGAAGATCTAGCTCCGTCGTATGACGATGAGGTGACGCTGACCGGGCAGGGCGTGCCGCAGTTCCTGATTGGATATGCTGTGTCGGCGAATTATCTCGAAATACTTGGGGTAACGCCGCAGATGGGCCGCCTGTTTACGGAGCAAGAAGACAGGCCCGGCGGCCCGAAGATAGCCCTCATCAGCGACCACCTCTGGCGCACGACATTCCACTCCGATCCAAACATCGTGGGTAAAGCGATTGTCCTGGAAGGGACGCCGCACACGGTGCTGGGAGTGATGCCGGGTACCTTCAACTATCCGCCTACGGTTGAGATCTGGCGGCCCGCTGCAATGGCTCCCAAGGATTTCGATGATTTCAATGCGATGTATGTGCGGATTCTCGGACGTCTGAAGCCCGGTGTGACTCTAGACGCCGCGCAGAAGGCGATAAACGTACTGGAAGGGCAGATAACAGCTGTCCACCCGAATACTGACGCCGGCAACCGCGTTGTTCTGGTTCCGCTGCGCAAGCAACTGGATGGCGACGTTCGCAAGCCGCTGCTGATACTGATGGGCGCGGTCGGACTGGTGCTGCTGATCGCGTGCGCCAACACTACAGGACTTTCCTTAGCGCGAAATGCCGAGCGCCAGAAAGAGGTTGCACTGCGGCTGGCGCTGGGGGCGACGCGGCTGCGCCTGTTGCGCCAGCTCGTGACTGAGAGCCTGCTGTTGGCAGCCATGGGGGGTGCCGCAGGCATTCTTCTGGCGCTGACCGGGACGCGTCTGCTGGTTGTGATCTTCCCGAACGACGTGGCGAATCGAACTATCCCCAAGGTGACCCACATCCCCATCGATCAAGGAGTTCTTTTGTTTGCGCTCGCGACCACGATGCTGACGGGATTCATCTTCGGCGTTGTCCCGGCATTCAAAGCGACGCGCGCGGAAGCAAGCGACGCGATGAAGGAGTCGGCGCGGGGAAGTACGGCGAGCCGCAGATCGAACCGGTCGCGCAGCGCGATTGTGGTGATCGAAGTGGCCTTGTCGCTGATTCTGCTGACGGCGGCGGGTCTGGTGGCAGCGAGTTTCGAGCGAATGGTTCACGCCGATCTTGGCTTCCAGCCGGACCACGTCCTCTCGATCCAGGTCTTCACTCCGCTCAACAGATATCCGCTTAAAGATGGAGGGAAGACGCGCTCGCTGATCGCGGAAGTGGTGAGAAGGATGAATGCGCTTCCCGGAGTGAAGAGCGCCGCGGCAACAAATTATCTGCCGCTTACCGGCTTCTGGGGCACGACCGGCTTTCTGCTTCCCGGGCAGGCGCAGCCGAAGAACGGACAGCTCCCGGAGGCCGACAATCGCACCATGACCCCGGAGTATCTGCCTACGATGGGCATTCCCCTGATTCGAGGGCGCGCCTTTACCGACGCGGACCGCGCCGGCCGCGCGCAGGTCGCGATCGTCAACCAGACCTTCGCGCGGCATTATTTCAAAACCGAAGATCCCGTCGGCCAGGCGCTGAATCTGGGTACAGGGGATAAGCCGGACTGGTGGCAGATCGTGGGCGTCATTGGAGACGTGAAGGCCTTCGGCCAGGATCAGCCTACGCATGACGATATCTACCGGCCTTCCGATCAGGCGCCGTTTCCGATCATTGCGTTCACGCTGCGTACAGAAATCGATCCGGCGGCGATGGTCAAGTCAGCGGAGCAGGCGCTGTGGAGCGTGGATCCCGACCTGCCGGTATTCAGCGCGATTCCGATGGATTCGCTCGCCGCGCAGACGGTGTCCCTGCGGCGCTCGAGTGCGGCGCTCTTTTCCGGATTTGCCGTGCTGGCACTGGCGCTGGCGTGCATCGGCATTTACGGCATGATGAGTTATACGGTCGCGCAACGGACGCAGGAGATCGGCGTGCGGATGGCCCTTGGAGCGCAGCGTGCGGACGTGCTGCGCATGGTTACCGCTCTCGGACTTCGGTTGACGTTGATCGGTGTCGCGATCGGGTTGGCAGGAGCATTTGCGTCCACGCGACTGCTGGCCAGCTTGCTTTACGAGGTGAGCGCGATCAATCCGCTGATCTTCTCTCTTGCTGTGGTTGCTCTGATGGCGGTGGCGACTCTTGCGGCATATCTGCCCGCGCTGCGTGCGGCCTCCATCGATCCCATGCGGGCGCTACGGGCGGAGTGAGTTTGAAGATGAAGAGGATAGGATGCACAAACTGAGAGCATTGTGGCTCCGGCTACGCGGCATCAGCCACTCGCAACAGGCCGAAGGAGACTTCGCGGCAGAGCTGGAAGGCCATCTCGCCATGCACATCGAGGACGGGGTGCGCTCCGGCCTGACTGAAGAAGAAGCGCGCCGTCAGGCGCTCATCAAACTCGGTGGCCTCGAACAGACCAAGACGGCATATCGCGAGCGGCGCGGCCTGCCTTTTCTCGAAACGCTGGCCCAGGATGTGGCCTATGGCCTGCGCGTTCTGGCCAAGAATCCCGGCTTCGCGCTCATCACCATCCTGACCCTTGCGCTGGGGATCGGCGCCAACACGGCGCTCTTCTCCATGGTGAACGGAGTGCTGTTGAATCCGCTCCCCTATCCGCAGCCCAGCGAGCTGGTGACGGTCCATGCCAGCAAACCGAATTTCGATACCGGCTCGATCTCTTATCCCAACTTCCGCGATTGGCAACGAGATAATCAAACCCTCGCCGGGCTCGCGATTCATCGAGTCTACAGCTTCATTCTGACGGGAAGGGGAGAAGCGGAAAGCATTCCGGCGAAGTTCGTGTCCTCCGACTTCTTTCAGATACTAGGCGTCAAGCCAGTATTGGGACGGCTCTTCGCTCCGGGCGAAGACGAAATCGGCCGCAATCCAGTGGTCTTGATCAGCGCCGGCTTTTGGGCGCGCAAATTTGGATCGCAACCCGATGTCCTGGGAAAGACCCTAACGCTGGATGGCCGTGCCTTCACGATCGTCGGCGTGTTGCCGGCAGGTTTCGACCTGTCCGGCATTTTTCGCGCCAGCGATATCTACGCCCCGATCGGGCAGTGGCAGAACACCGCGCTCAAGGATCGTGCGGCGGGGCTGGGCATTCACGGAATCGCCCGCCTCAAGCCGGGCGTGACGCTGGAGCAGGCGCAGGCGGATATGAACACTGTTTCCGATCGTCTTGCCGCGGCCTTCCCGCAGGAAGATCACGGGATTCGCGCCAAGCTCGTGCCGTTTCGGCAATCGGTGGTCGGTGAAGTTCAGCCAATCCTCCTAGCCCTGCTCGCCGCCGTGGGCTTTGTCCTGCTCATCGCCTGCGTCAACGTGGCGAATCTGCTGCTGGCCCGCTCTAATGCGCGTGCGCAGGAGTTTGCCGTCCGTATGGCCCTCGGCGCAGGACGCGTGCGCGTCGTTCGCCAGTTGCTTACGGAGAGCACCATGCTCGCTCTGGCCGGAGGCGCGCTCGGTCTGCTTGTGGCAAGCTGGGCCACGAGCGCCGCGCTCCAGCTGGCGCCCACCAGACTGCCGCGCGTCGCGGAGATTCATCTCAGTGTGCCGGTGCTGATCTTCACTCTGTTCCTCTCGCTTGCTGCGGGCATTCTCTTTGGTCTGTTGCCCGCACTCAGGGCTTCCCAAGGCAAATTGCAGGGCGCTCTCAAGGAAGGCGGACGCGGGGCCAGTGGCGCGCGCAACCGCACTCAAAGTGCGCTGGTGATCTTCGAAATGGCCATGGCGCTCGTCCTGCTCACTGGCGCGGGCTTGATGATCCGCAGTCTGGTTGCCTTGTCGAAGGTCGACACAGGGTTCCAGCCGCACGGAGTTTTCACGGCCAGCCTCGCCGCTCCACCCTCGCTGAAGGAAGCGAGTCCGGATGCGGTGCGCGCCTACATCCGGGAAGTGGATCGGAGAATCACGCAAATTCCGGACGTGCAAGCCATGTCTCTCACATGGGGCGCGTTTCCGCTGAACTACGATGACGAGGGACTCTTCTGGCTGGAAGGAGAGCCGAAGCCCGCGAACCAGAACGACATGCATTGGGCAATCAAGTACATCGTCGAACCGGGTTATCTCAAGGCGATGGGCATTCCATTGCTTCGGGGACGGTTTCTAACGGAAATGGACGACCCACATGCGCCTCGCGTTGTGGTCGTCGACGATGTCTTCGCGCGAAAATTCTTCGGCGCCGCGGATCCTCTGGGCAAGCACATTCATCTCGCAGACTTCGACGACATGGCCACGGTTGTCGGCTTAGTCGGCCACGTCAACCAGTGGGGACTGGACAGCGACGCCACTTATCCGCTGCGCGCCGAGGTCTACGAGTCGTTCGCGCAACTGCCGCCCATGCAGATGGACCGTATTCCCGACGGCGTAGATGTTCTTGTACGTTCCACCGGGAATGTGCCGCTTAAGAGCATCCAACAGACGATGGCGCAGATGAGCCGCGAAGAGGTGGTCTATGATCCCCGGTCGATGGACGAAATCATCGATGCCACACTCGCAGCTCGCAGGTTCTCGATGATTCTGCTCGCTGTTTTCGCCGGGATGGCGCTCGTGCTGGCCAGCATCGGGATGTACGGAGTCATCTCCTATCTAGTCGGCCAGCGCACGCAGGAAATAGGCATCCGCATGGCGCTCGGCGCGGATCGCCGAGGGATCCTGCGCTGGGTGCTGGAACAAGGTCTTCGCCTGGCTCTCTTTGGGGCCGGCGTGGGGCTTCTCGCTTCGCTGGCCCTGACACAGGTGATGGCACACTGGTCGTTGATCTATGGCGTGCGCGCCTACGATCCGTGGACCATGGTCGGCGTTACCGCCCTGCTGATGTCGGTTGCGCTGGCCGCGTCGTATGTCCCGGCAATACGCGCCACGCGCATCGACCCGATGCGCGCCCTGCGCAATGAGTAGGAAAAAAGACGGGTGCCCCACTCTCGCCAAACTGCGAGGCACCCGCTCAAGCAAAGCAGAAATGCCTGCAATACTCGTCACAAGCCACTTCTACTGATGGTCCTCCGCATTTAGCTCGGCTGTAACCGGCGTCAATGTGCCGAACAAGCCGTCCGCGTAGCCATTGATACCTGCGGCGAAAAACAGAGCAGGCCCGGGTGAAGGACTCGCCTGGTTGCTGCCCCGATTGTCGAACTCAAGGGCCCATAGCCCTGGCATAGCTATAGGACTCCCACTCTCATCCTGCAGAAACCCCAGGAACCGGCCGTCGGCGATGTTGAATGCGGCGATCATTCCGCTGAACCGGTTACCGATGAGGAGATCGTGGCTGAAGAATCCAAAGTCCTGAGGGGCCAGTGCGACACCCCAGGGAGCGGTAAGCGTTCCAGGCACATGCTGAAGGCGTTGCACGAGCCGTCCGTGAATGTTGAATACGTCGACGAAGCCGCACTCCTCGCCGCAATTGTCATCATCGGCACCAGTCTTTTGCGGGTTTTGTTGGGCATAGGTCACTACTACGTTGTCTCCAACCGCTTGAACATTGTAAGGCGCAAAGCCGGCCGGGAGTCTATCGTCAAAAAGTTCTTCCGAGGAATGAACTCGCTTAAAGTTTGTGTCGAATTTTTCCACTCGGTTTTGAGAAAAATTGGCTGCCAGCAGGAAATTGTTGCCGTTTTCCTCTATCAACGTGAGTCCGGTGAAGACCGCTCCTTGTTCAACGACCTCGTTCACTGCGAGTTCGAGGGGAGTCACCGCGGGGTTCCAAGCAGAAATCGTGCCGTTCTGCGTGGCAAAAATGAAGGCCGCCGGCGCGGGCGTTTTCCCGGCCACATTGGCGATCATGAAATCATTGGTGCCATTGAAGACGACCCCGGTTGGCGATGAATGGCCCTTTGCATTCGGTGCGTTTGGGACCACCACCGGCGAAGGTGGTGCAACGACTTTGCCGGCGCCCGTGTACAGAGCTGAGGTGCCGGTCCCCGAGTTATTGATCCACCAGGGACTTGAGGAGCTGCGCGCCAGCCCCCACGAATTCTTGAAGTTCGGGTCCTGAACCGCAACTGGCTGTCCATTGAAGTTGCTGAGATCGGAAACGAGGTTGGTTTGCGTGTAATGTTGACCGAATGTAGCCATCGGAACCAGCGCCAGAACGCATCCGGCGGCTGTCCTCATCAGTGCTTTCGAGCAATTCCTCATTGTGGTAATTCCTCTTTGAATTGACTTCGGTTCAGCCGGAACCGTTTCCTGAACGAGGCAGGATCTGAAAGGATGTGGGCGAAGCAACCACGTTCCGGCTATCTGCTACGCGAGATCGAAGGTACGGGAGTAAAGCGAGGACTGTTGTCAGAAGAATGTAAGGATCTTGTCGCTAATGGATGAAAATCGGTGAGGAAAATCGCGCGGCCGAAGGCCCAAGTCGAATGAAAAGCATGCATATAATTGAGCTTCTTCACGACAGGAGTGTCCCATGGCAAACAATGGCTCTCTCATCGATCTCTGGCCGGCTCTTCCGTGGCAGGAATGGGAACCAACCGCATCGACGCTGCACATGTGGACGCAGATCGTTGGGAAGACGCGGCTTGCGCTCAGCCCGCTGCAGGCGCACTGGTGGAATGTCCCTCTGTATGTGACGGCGCGCGGCCTCAGCACCGCGGCGATGCCGATTCCGGATGGTGTCCTCGAGATAGAGTTCGACTTTGCCGACCATCAGCTGCTTTTTCGCTTGAATACGGGAGTCCGGCTTTCCGTTCCCCTGCGACCCCAGTCGGTGGCCGACTTCTACCGTGAATATCAAAACTGTCTGTCGCAACTTGGAGTGTCTGTCAAAATCAACCCGGTCCCTGTCGAGATCAAAGACCCAATTCCGTTTGGGCAGGACACGGTACATGCCGCGTACGATCCTGAATACGCGCGTCGCTTCTGGCGCATCCTCATGCGCGCCAACGCGATCTTCCAGCGCTTCTCTTCCGGCTTTCTTGGGAAGGTTAGCCCGGTTCACTTTTTCTGGGGAAGCTTCGACCTTGCCGCCACCCGCTTCTCCGGTCGTCGAGCGCCGGAAAGAGAGGGCGCGGATTCGATCACCCGCGAAGCGTATTCGCATGAGGTGATCAGTGCCGGTTTCTGGCCGGGGAACGGCGGCTTTGGCGAGGCGGCCTTCTATTGCTACGCTGCGCCCTCTCCGGCTGGGCTTGAGCGCGTGAAAGTCAGACCGGATGCGGCGGGTTGGGATTCGACGCTTGGGGAGTTCATCCTGAAGTACGACGATCTCCGGCTGGAACCGGATCCGGACGAGGCGCTGATGGAGTTTCTCGAAAGCACCTACGATGCGTCGGCCGATGCTGGGCAGTGGGATCGCGCGGCGTTAGAGAGGTAGCCTCCTCGAGACTACTTTCCGGCGGCTTCCGCATAGACCTTTGCGGTACCGTCGCGCGTGTCTTTGGCGTGCTGCGCTCCAGCGAGAAAAGTCAGATCGTGAATCGTCACGCCGCTTGCATCTCCTGCGCTTACCAATTGTTTCTGCGCCGCCGCCGCACGCGGGAATCCGCGGATGAACCATGTTGCTGTCTCGCCCGTGCCAAACGCCGTCACTCCACCATCGAGCACCGTGGGGGCGAAAAACGGGCTCTCCGCACCGAGGCGGCCGGCTTCGCGGTAGACAATCGATCCCACCATCTCCATTCTTCGCGGCGTGTACGATTGCGAATCGCCAAGACCGATGATCGGCAGTTTCTTCGCGGACATTTTCCCCGCAGCCGGGGCGATCAACAGCGCTTCTCCCAGGTTGCCGGCGAAACTCGTGGGTTTCCGAATCTGGTCCAGAAGGCCGCCCAATCGTTCATTGATCTCCGCCAGCGATCCATGCAAGGAATTTGCCGGGTCGGACTGAAAGAGGCAGACAACCTGCAGCGTGGCATGCGTCTCGGCGGGGCTCTGGACGAGCACATACGTCGGAATGGGCGCGCCCGGGGACTTCCAGTCTGGTTGGCTGAGCCTGGGCGTGCGCCAGGAAAGTCGCGAGCAGGATTGCTGAAAGGCTAAGGACGAGTCGTAGACGTTTTGGGGTCTTCACCAAAGCTCCGGTTTCACGGTTCGTTTTAGGCCGGACTTCTTTTGTAAGCAGCGTTTCATTTTGCAACAGTATTCCATGGGAGGGAAATCTCTTCGCTCCCCCCTGCCCGGCCCGGGGCAGGTGGGATATCCTTCAAGTATCCCAGCCGACGGAGGGCCCGATGAGCGATTTTTCACTGCTCGACCCTGAAGTTTGGGGGGCCATCGCCGCGGTTGGTCTCTGCGTAGGGGGCGTTGTTGCTTACATGGCGACGCGCAAGCGTCCCACTGACGAGGAGCTGGAAGTGCTTCGCCGGCAGGAGTTGGTGCAGTCGGGGCGCATCATTGACGGAACCGTTATCGACATTTCGGACCTCGGCCCGCACGAGTGCGGCCGCCCGAACGGCATGCAGCTGATCCTGTATAAATACGCGATCGCGGGCGTCGGCTATGAGTGCTCGCAGGATGTGACGAATCTGCGCGAGCATGTGAATATCTACGACTGCCGCCTCGGGTTCCCTTGCTCGGTTCGCTACGATCCCCACCGCCCCATCAACAGCATTGTGGTTGCGGAGAACTGGAGTGGCCTGCGCGATACGGCAAACTCCATCCCCATCCGCCGCACGCCGCGCAAGCCTCGCGTGCCAGCTCGGTCCGTGGGAAATTGAATCTGTCCGCTTGAGACCGATACACTGAATTCATGCACGTGCACGCGACATCAACCGGGAAAATGCAGCGCGTTCTCCGTATCTCCCTGGTCGCTACTCTGGCGTATGTGGTGCTCACGCTGCTGGCCGGCCTGCGCGCACACTCGCTGGCGCTGGTTTCAGAAGCCGGGCACAATGCGTCCGATGCGTTGGCACTCCTGCTCTCCTTTGTGGCCGTTCACTTTCAATCGCGGCCCGCGACCGACCAGAAGACCTTCGGCTACCAACGGGCGGGCGTGCTCGCGGCCTTCCTGAATGCGCTCACACTGATCCTCATCAGCGTCTGGATCGGCTTTGAGGCAGTTCGTCGCTTCGCTGAGCCGGTGCACGTTCAGCCCAGCCTGATGATGGTAGTTGCAGCGGCCGGCGTGGTCATGAATGGCGTGATCGCAGCCATGCTATGGCGCTGCAGCCAGGACGTGAACCTGCGCAGCGTCTTCATCCACATGTTGGGCGACACGCTTTCGACCGCAGCGGTCATTGTCGGCGGCGTGGCCATTCTATTTACCGGCATGACCTGGATCGATCCCGCGCTTTCGCTCGGCATCGCGGCGCTGATTCTCTGGTCCTCCATCTCGATCGTCCGAGAGACACTCAACATCCTGCTCGAAGGCACGCCGCGTGGGCTGTCGCTGAGCCACATCCGCACGACGCTGGAAGACATCGACGGAGTCGAGGACATACACGACCTGCATGTCTGGAGCCTGGGCTCGCAAACCCATGCCCTGGCCAGCCACGTGACCATCGCTGACATTCCTCCGTCAGAGAGCGCGCGCATCCTGGAGCAGATCAATGGCACGCTCCGCGAGAATTTCCGCATTCATCACACCACAATTCAGTTCGAGCACGGCGAGTGCGAAGTAGCCCACGGCTGCGTCATGGCGGTCGAGGAGATCAGCGCACACGGGCATCATCACGACCACGATCATAGCCACAGCCATTAGCTAAGAAGCGGGCAGCTAGTCTAAAGGATTCTTAGACGTCCTGCGGCTTATCGGGCTGTGCGTTGTAGATCTCCTCAACACGCGCCAGGGTGTCGATCTCGCTCATGGGCTTGTCGTCGCGAATTCTCAGGATGCGTGGGAAGCGCAGGGCGAAGCCGCTGTCGTGGCGCTCGGATCGCATGACGTTGTTGAAGGCCACCTCAAGGACCTTGAGCGGTTCCACCGTCCGGAAGCCGCCGAAGTCTTCGAGAGTGTGCTCGTGGAAGAAGGCGGTGAGCTCGTCGATCTCGGCGTCTGTCAGGCCAGAGTAGGCTTTGCCGACGTTCTTGAGCCGCTCGCCATCACGGACTGCGAACGTGTAGTCGCTCAGCACGCCTGCGCGCTTGCCGTGGCCGAACTCTGCGCCCGTGACCACCACGTCGAGCGTGGCCAGTTCCCGCTTTAACTTTAACCATGCGAGGCCGCGCCGTCCGGGCTGGTAGATACTGTCGAGAGCCTTCAACATCACACCTTCATTGCCGCGTGTCCGCGCATCTGTGTAACCGCGATCCAGTTGCGCGGCGGTGCGCAGATACGTGGTACCGGCCAGCATGAGGCGAGAGAAAGACTGCTGCTCCTCCTCGGATTTCCCGAAGAGCAATGCCTGTCCACGCTGCTCGAATTTTCTCGTGGCTCCGGCGTGGCGCGCGACCAGAGACTCGAGTTGCCGCCGCCGCTCGGTGAGAGGAGCGTCGAGTAGCAGATTTCCGTCGAGAGAGAGCAGGTCGAAGGCCATGAAGATCACCGGAACCTGCTCCTGCATCTCCCGCGTCACGCGCTTCCGGCCCAGACGCTGCTGCAATGCCGAGAAGGGCAGCGCGCGGCCTTTTTTCCGGTCCCATGCAAGAATTTCTCCGTCGAGGATGGCCGGTTCGGAGATTCCGGCGAAGGCCTCGATCAATTCGGGGAAAGCTTCGCCCAGGTCTTCGCGGCTGCGTGAGAACAGCTCCACACGGCCTGGCTGGCTTGGGTCGCCGCAGTGCATTTGGGCGCGGATGCCGTCGTACTTGTCTTCAATCAGCGCCCTGCTGAGCGGCGCGCCATCGGTTCGAGGCTTGGACTTGTTTGCGCTCTCGCTAGCAACTTCCTCGGCGAAGCGCTTCATGGCCTCGTCCACGCTGTGCACGGGGCTGGCGAGCATGAGACCGAGGGGATGAAAGAGTTTCATGTGAGCCGAGTCCAGCGTTTTCGAAGCGGCCATCGCGACCACCTCAGGAAGGCTGCCGGTCAGCATGGCGGTGTGCCGCACGGCGGCCGGATCGGCCTCCCAGGCGGCGGCGATGGCTTCTTCGACCAGGCTTTGCTTGACGCCGGTGCGCATGTCGCCGATGGCCAGCTTGAGGATGTACTTCGCCTCGATCGGTCGCGCGTTGCGGAGCAGCTGCAAGATGAGAGGCAGTTTTGCAGCGGGGCCTCGCGCCGCCGCCATCGCCGCGAGCGACTCTTCGAGATGCTTCAAGCTCAAGGATGCAGGTAGGTCTTCGCGTTGCCAAAGTAGGTCTTCCGCGGCTGCCCCCAGGTCTCCGTGGCGGCGATAGGCTGCGTGCATGGCTGCGCGGTCAGCCTCGCTGACTTCGGCCAGTGCACGGCTAAGAAGGGACCCGCCTGCGTTCAACGTGCGCCGGTCGGTCTCGGGAAAAGGCGTGCCCGCAAGGTAGAGCGCGGCGCGAGCGGCATCCTCCAGGCTGAGGCTGCGCAGGTAGTCGGCGATCAAGGCTCGCTTTTCGAGCTTTTTGGTGGTTGCGGCGAGCCGGTCGCACACTTCAGCGAATTGGAGAAAGGCGCCGTCCAAGGTATCCATTCTCAAAAATGACTATAGACGCACCCTTGCGCCCTTTTCCCTGCCTGTCGCATCCCAAAAAGGGTAAACTATACGAGATGTGGCTCACGCTTACTAACGGCTCCCTACTTTAGCGGCTCCCGCCGCCTGCCGCCGTTCTCCGCCTATTTCCCTACTCATCAAGATTCGCAACCGCGCAGAGAAAGAACACCATGTTTGATCGTCTGGAACAAGTCGAAGCCCGTTATGAATCGCTCGGCGAGCAGATGGCGGATCCGGAGCTAGTCTCCGATCAGCAGAAGTATCAAAAGATCGCGAAGCAACACCGCGACCTCGAAGCCATTGTCGAGAAGTATCGCGAGTACCGTCAGGTGACCCGCGGCATTGCCGATGCGACGGCCATGCTCGAGGAGTCCGACGCGGACCTGCGCGCCATGGCTCAGGAAGAGCTGACTGAGCTTGAGAAGCGAGCGCCGGGACTGGAAGAAGCGCTGAAAGTGATGCTGCTGCCCAAAGACCCGAACGACGACAAGAACGTCATCATCGAAATCCGCGCCGGGACCGGCGGCGACGAGGCCTCTCTTTTCGTGGCCGAGGTCTTCCGCATGTATTCGCGCTTCGCCGAACTGCATCGCTGGAAGGTGGAAGTGTTGTCGAGTTCTGAGTCGCCAGTTGGAGGCCTGAAGGAAATCATCGCCATCATCGAAGGTGACCGCGTGTACTCGCAGATGAAGTACGAGAGCGGTGTGCACCGCGTGCAGCGCGTTCCTGCCACGGAGACGCAGGGCCGGGTGCACACTTCGGCCATCACCGTCGCCGTGCTACCAGAGGCCGAAGATGTGGATGTGAAGATCGAGGCGAAGGACCTGCGCATCGATACCTTCTGCTCGTCGGGGCCGGGAGGGCAGTCGGTGAACACGACCTACTCCGCGATTCGAATTACGCACCTGCCCACGAATACCGTGGTGAGCTGTCAGGACGAAAAGTCGCAGATCAAAAACCGCGAGAAGGCCATGCGTGTTCTGCGCGCCCGCCTCTACGAAGTTGAGATGGAGAAGCAGCACGAGGCGCAGGCGAAGGAGCGCAAGCAGCAGGTGGGCTCCGGCGACCGCAGCGAGAAGATCCGCACGTACAACTTCCCGCAGAACCGCCTCACCGATCACCGCATCGGCCTGACCATTCATCAGCTCGCCGAAGTGATGGAAGGCAGGCTGCAACCGATCGTGGATGCGCTCGTCGCGCACTACAACGCCGAGCGCATGAAAGCGGAAGCTGAGACGGCGGCGGCTTAAGCGCCGCATATGGCAGACTTTGACACGATAGGCGCTGCGCTCAGTTATGGAGCAACGCGACTCGATGGGTCGCCGACAGCCCGGCGCGATGCTGAACTGCTGCTGATCCACGCGCTGGGCCTGGATCGCGCGTATCTGCTGACGCATCCGGAAGCGCGGCTGACTTCAAAACAGACAGCCACGTACGAAGAGTTGGTTGCGCGCCGCGTGCGCCACGAACCGATCCAGTACATCTCCGGCGAGCAGGAATTCTTCGGGTTGAAGTTCCGCGTGACGCCGGATGTGCTGATCCCGCGCCCGGAGACCGAGCATCTGGTCGAAGCGGCGCTGGCACGCTTGGAACGCGAAGCTTCAGCACGCATCGCCGACATCGGTACTGGCTCAGGGGTAATTGCTGCGGCGCTCGCCCATGCGTTGCCACGGGCCCAAGTCACTGCACTTGATATCTCGACTGCGGCACTCGCTGTCGCGCGGAGCAACGCCATGCGCCATCACGTTAGCGATCGCATTCGCTTTGTCGAGTCCGACCTGCTCGAAGCCGTTGCCGGCGAGAGCTTCGACATGATCGTCTCGAATCCGCCGTATGTTGCCGAGGGTGAAGTGCTCGAGCCGCAGGTGCGCGACTACGAACCGGCTACCGCGCTCTTCGCTGGAGCGGAGGGCCTCGACATATATCGGCGTTTGATACCGCAGGCGCGGACAGTGCTCAAACCCGACGGTTGGCTGCTGCTTGAAATCGGCCACGGTCAGCGGGATGCGCTTGCGCAATTGCTCGCAGGTTGGAACGAAGTAAGCTTCATCGACGATCTGCAGGGGATTCCGCGCGCCGCTTGCGCCGAGCGACCGGAGTGATACGGTTTCAGCGGCCCGGCTTGCGGCTGCGTTCGCGTTGGAGTTCTCGATAGACCTCGCTCTTGGCCACACCTCGTTCGCGCGCGATGCGCTTGAGGGCATCCATTTCGTCGAGCCCTTCGGTCTTTTCGAGCTCCATCATGCGCTCGTGGACCGTCGCCGTGATCGATGCTCCTTCTTCGCTTCCGGGTTGCGCGTCGATCAGCAGCACGATCTCGCCACGCACGCGCTCCCGCGAGGCCAACTGTTCGCGGACTTCGTGGGCGTCGCCACGGAGGAATTCCTCGTGCAGTTTGGTCAGCTCGCGCGCGACAACGATGCGGGAGGACGCTCCCCAGACACGTTCTACATCGGCAAGGGCTTCGAGGATGCGATGCGGAGCCTCGTAGAAAATCAGCGTTGTGGGCTGGTTGAGGCTGGCTTTCACCTTCTCCAGGTCGCTGCGGCGCGCGCTGGTTTTCGGCGGTAAAAAACCGAGGAAGAGAAAGCGTTCCGTATCCAGACCTGAGGCCACCAGCGCGCTGAGTGCCGCATTGGCTCCTGGGACCGGATAGACCGAAATCTCCGCCTTGATCGCGGCTCTTGCAAGGAACATTCCAGGGTCGGAAATGCCGGGCGTGCCGGCATCGGAAACCACGGCGATGCGCTCGCCGCCGAGGAGGTCCGCAATCAACTCGGAGGTGCGTCCGGCCTCGTTGTGTTCGTGCAGGCTGACGGTTGGCGTGGCGATGCCATAGTAGTTCAGCAGCTTCTGCGTTTGCCGAGTGTCTTCACAGGCAATGCGGTCGGCGGACTTCAGCACGCGCAGCGCGCGCAGCGTAATGTCTTCGAGATTGCCGATGGGAGTGGCGACGAGATATAGCCCAGGCGTAAGTGGCCGTTGCTGCGCGTTCAGGCCCAGATCGGCAAGGGTGGGATCGTCGTCGTTCGGCATCGCGCGGTCTAGTCTTCGCGTTCGAAGCGCCGGTGTTCGGCCAGCAGGCCCATGCTGTTGCTCAGGTTCTGCCAGGTCACGATCCCCACGATGCGTCCGTTGACGGCGACCGGAACGAGCGCCATGCGTCCGCCGGCGATGCGCCGGATCATCAGGCCGAGCGAATCTTCAGGCCGTGCCACCTGAAAGTTTCGCGCCATCACCGACTGCACGTAGCCGTTGCCGTCGCTGCGCAGCGCAGCCAGAATGCTCTGCTTGGAAACTACGCCGACGAGATTCGCACCGCGCACCACGGGGAACTCATCCTGCAGGCTGTGGATGGCCTTATAGAGCGCATCGGCCAGGGTGTCCGAGGGAGAGAGGGTCGAGAACTCGGTCAGCATCACATCGCGCATCAGCACCGTTTCGACGACCGACTGGAACATCACTCCCTGGTCTTCGAGCTGTGCCCCGATGAAGATGAAGAAGCCGCCCATGATGAGCCACGGACTGATCCCTCCCGAGAGAGCAGCGTTGGGCAATGCCAGCAGCGCCAGCCCGGCAACCACGGCGAGTACCCCAAAGCCCTGGCTTATGCCGGAGACAGCCTTGGTCGCCTGCGCCGTGCCGCGAGTTCGCGACATGCTGCCGCGCAGGAGGCGTCCCGCATCGAGAGGATAGGCGGGCAGAAGATTCAGCAGGCCCAGCATCACGCTCAGCCATACCGTCGATCGGATCAGGTGAGTGGGCGTGATCCATGGCCGTACAGCAATCGGCACTCCTGAAGTTGCGCCGTAGATGAGAGCAGCAACCACAGCGGCGAAAAGGAGATTCGCAAGCGGCCCGCTCAGCGCCAGCGTGGTCTGGACTTGGCCTTCGGCGGCACGCTCGGCGCTTTCCGGCGTGGCGTAGGAAAACAAGCCGCCGATGGGCAATAGCAGGATGCTGCGCAGGTGAAGATCGTGATACGCGGCAGTGATGAGACGGGCAACTTCGCGCACGAAGACCGCCAGCAGAAGCAGCAGCCACAGCATGATTCCGCGCCATGCAGCCACACCGTCCACACCGGTCGAAAGCAGGCAGAAGCCCAGCAGCAGCAGGAAGAACGTGTGGATGCGCAGGTCCACGCCGAACCACCGCCCCAGGGGAAATGACCAACCTCGCATCGTGCTTCCTAAGATCCTTTCGTGCTGCCATCTATTGTAGAGGGTCTGGTGGAATCGGACCTTCGCCGACTTGTTACGATGAGGTGCGATGCGGGTCATTGCCGGTGAATATCGTTCGCGGGTGCTTACTGCGCCTAAGGGCCGTGACACACGGCCGACCAGCGACCGTCTTCGCGAAACGCTCTTCAATGTGCTGGCGCAGCGTATCGAGGACGCCGTTTTCGTCGATCTTTATGCTGGTTCTGGAGCCGTCGGGATCGAAGCTCTCAGCCGCGGGGCGCGCCAAGCTGTCTTTGTCGAGAACGCCGAACCCGCGCTGAAGGCCATCCGCGCCAATCTGGCCGCGCTTGGCATCAAGGACGGCTATGCGCTGGAGCCGCGCAGCGTGGTGGCGGCGCTCAAACGGCTGGCTTCATTAAAGCGGCTTGTCGATATTGTTTTTCTCGACCCCCCGTACGAGAGCGCGAACGAATATGAGTCCGCGCTCGGTTTGCTCGGTGGCGAATGTTTCCGGTTGCTCGGGCCGGATGCCATCGTGATCGCTGAGCACGGGAAAAAGCATGTTCTGTCGGAGAGCTACGGAGCGTTGATGCGGTATCGCGTGCTGAAGCAAGGTGATGCTGCCCTGAGTTTCTATGCGGCGACGACTTGAATGATAGCGACTCAACGGGGTGTCTTTACAACGCCGTCCAAGTGTTGTCGGGATTGAAGTCGGTCATCGCCTTCGCCTGATCGGCGCTATCTTTGCCGAGACTTTTCTCGAAGACGACGCCGTTCTGATTGATGATGAAGGTCTTGACGCCCGTTTCATCGTACTTTGCGGGGTACGCGACATAGGCGAATCCACCGGTCATCTTTCCATCGACGACATAGGGCTTTGCGCCACCTTTAGCAGCGGGACCTTGACCGTCCAACCGCTTAAAGTAATAGCCATTAAATGGCTGGGCAACGCCTGGCTTGATGGTGAGTCCTTCTTGTGTTGCGTAGGCGACCAGCGGTCCAAGCGGGCTGCGAGGAGAACCCTGCGGAGATTCCCAGTACAGGCCGTTCTGCTGACCCGTGTCGCTGATGAATCTCTGCGCGTATTGTTTGACGCCGCCGTGCTTTTGAGAGAAGTATTGGGCCTGGGAGTTGGCAAGTGCCGCGCAGACATCGATGGCGTGGAGCTCGTTGAGGCCGATGCGGCGCGCCAGGAGTTCTTCTTTCCCGGCTGCCGCATCGAAATACCACTGGCCAGCGGCGTTCTTCATCAGCGGGATGGGAAACGCCTGGTTGTCGGCGCCCACCAGCAATAATTCGCTGCCGTCGGCCAGCTTCCGCCACCTGTTCATCACCTGGTATGCCTTGGCGAACCCGTTCATAGCCGCTTCGTCTTCAGCTGCATCGCCAGAGGAGATGATATCCGCCGATCCCGGGCCGAAGATCACAAGCACTGCATCCCGGCTTTGCGATTTCGCTGCATCCGCCAGTGTCTTGCCGGCCTCATCGGGCGAAGCAAAGGTTTTGGGCGCTGTCTGGGTCGATTCGGGCTGCTCTTTCTTGTTGCAGGCGGTGAAGGAGAGCAGCAACAAGAGAGCCATAGTCAGTGGTAATGAGAACGACACAAAACTGGCGCGTTTGCGGACTAAGTCAAGCATTGCGATCCTCCCTGGGTGTGTTTCGTTGTTGCTCCCCGGCCTGGAAACTCTATTCCACTATCTGCGGCCACCACCGCCGCCACCATGAAATCCTCCGCCACCCCATCCTCCGCCACCGCCACGACTGCCCCAGCCCTGCGCGCTTGACGATCGTGAACCCCAGCCGCCACCGCCGGAATCGCCAGAGTGGCTGCCCCAGCCGCTAAATGCCGATGAGCCGCCGCTGTGGGATTGTCCGCTGTCTCCCCAACCGTGTGCAGCATTGGAACTCGCGCTTTGCCAACCGCTTCCAGTGTTCTTGTAAGCGTTGCCGTTTGCGGCGGCATACTTGTTCCCATTTGAGGTCTCGGCAGTCCCAACGTTTCCGTTAGCGCCCGAGTAATGCTGGGTGTCGACGGTCTGGCCGTCCTTTGAGGCCGTCGAGCTTCCCCAGCTTGAGTAGGCGTTGGAGCCCTGGTGGGTTGCGCCATAAGCCCCGGTGCTCGGGTTGTAGGCTTGTCCTACCTTTTGCGTGCCGTAGGCTGTCGAGGTCGATGCGCCGCGCGCATAAGTTCCGGTGGCGGGGTTATAGCCCTCGGCAGCATGCGCGCTGCCGTATGCTCCATAGGCGGAAGCGCTGGAACCGTAGTAGCCGCCATGCCAGGCGGCGTTTCCGTAGTAGGGTCCGCCGTGGTAATAGGCAGCGCCACCATACCAATTGCAACTCCAGCTACTGTATCCCCAGCCGCAGCAGCCGCCGCTCATCATGGCTCCTATCGCCAATCCAGCCCCGAAGGTAAGGACGCTCGCGGCCACGACATCTGCGGTGGTGTAGTTGGGAACGACGTAGGGAGTGCCATAAATCACGGCAGGGTTGTATTCAGGGACGTACACAACCTGCGGGTTTGTCGGCTGGATAACTATGGTCTGAGGCGACTGCTGGACGACGGTGAGCTGCGAACCCGATTTCAGATTGCCTGCGGCCTTCGCCTTCGCGCGCAAAGTCTGGACAGCCGCCATCACGTCGGCCTGCTGGTTGTGGTAGGCCTCACCGAGTTGCGACGTCCAGGAGAGATTCTGGGCCATGTTACTGAGCACGGAGGGAAACTGGCTGAGCGCCTTCACACTGGGGTCCCAGGTTTGCTTGTCAACGGCAGTCCCAAGTGCGCTTCCCGTCAGGGTCTTGTTTTGTTGCAGCCAGTAGCTGGCGACGGCCACCTGGTCGGGGAAGGTCGCAGCGGTGAGAATCTGCGCCACCAGCGCATCGGGATACAGAGCGATGGGCGCAACCAGGCTCTGCAATTCTTCACTTGTTTCCGGGACGCCTTGACCGGAATACGTGGGAGCCGTGCTGCCGGCTGCCGGGGCTCCGGTGCTCTGGTAAGCCCAGCTGGTCGCGGCTCCAGGGCCAATGGTAAAGACCAGAAGGGTGCTTAGACCAAGGGAGATACTTCGCTTTACACGTGTCAGGCCGCCCATCAGACTTTCCTCCTTACAATCCACAGGGTTCAAACGAGCGCGCGAAATCGCCACACCACTCTAGTCGACGATGGGCTCGACATGCACTAGTAAAAGTTGGGGGACGCCGCGAAATAGTTGCCAGGTATTAGCCGATTGTGCCGGTGTGAGCGCCCGTTCGCAGGTCAACCGTGAAGGGCATGTCCCGATCCGTGTGCAGATCCCAGCCGACTCCGTCGAGTCGATCACCCTCGACGCGGGTAATCTCGACGCCCTCCCAGGAGAGCCGAGCCGTCTGCCACGCCTTGCCCTGCGCGTCCCACGCCAGCAGAGAGTGATGGCCCGCGAAGAGGAGGAGCCCCTGATCAGGAAGCGGTCGCACATCGAGCACCGGGCGATACTCCACCTGTGCGAACTGCTCCGGCTCGGCAGTGTTCACGAGATAGGCGTAACCGCCCGCGACGGCGCACAGCCATGCGGGATCGGGGCAACTCCACACCCCGCTGGGAGCGGCAGGATCGGCAAAGCCCAGGGCGCACGTCGCCAGAAAGGTCTCGGCGTTCGCAGGACGCACCATCACCTCGAGCGCGCCGCGTTCGACCTCTTCCGCATGCCGGGGATAGACGAATTGCCGCTGGGGAAGAATCAGGGGCCGCTGCGGCAGCATATCGGCTGTCCAGTTGTGGGGAAAGGTGAGATCGACAACTGAAGTTTTCATCGCCCCGGCTTGAGCTGAAGTATCCAGTTTCGCTGTTCGGATGTATCCGGAACGGGGCAGCCGCGCGCGTCCTCGATCATGTCGAGTGCGTCTTCTGGTTTGACTCCGAGGTGGATTAAGACAGCGGCGGCTGTAACCGTTGCCCGGCCAATGCAGCCGCGGCAATGAGCTCCAACATGTTTGCCTTCTCGAACATCCTCTGCCAGCCGTGTAATCAGCAGGCGAAAGCTCTCAGCATCGGCGGGAGTCGTTCGATCGGGAATCGGATACGAGACAAAGTCGATCCCCTTGCTCCTCGCCAACTCGCCCTCAGCAGCCAGGCCGAGGTCGGCCGCTTCCTCAGACGGCAGCAGGGAAACGAGAACGTCAATGCCACCTCGCTTGAGATTTTCCAGATCCGCTTCGAGCCATTCCTCTCCGCGCGGGCGCGCCACGATGGCGAGGTGCGGATGCTTGTCGTGCTGGATCCAGTAGATGTCTTTCATCAGGCAGCCAGAAATTGCTCAACGCGCTCGCGTACGCTCAAAACGTGTACCGGCAATTCGAGCTGACTGCCTTCCTCGATCACCGGAATCAGCTTGTCGAATTCGGGGCCAGAGTGCGCGCCGGTCAAGGCGATGCGCACGGGATGAAAAAGCTCTTTCCCCTTCGCGCCGGTCTCGGCCTTGATCTCGTTCATCCATAATTTGAACTGGTCGGGAGTTACGGGGCCGGTTGCACGGCGAACACGCTCGGCGAAGGCCGCCAGCACCTTCTGCGCGGATCCGGTCGCGAGCAGCGCAGAGTTCTCTTCCTTGGCGAGCGCATCTGCCGGATCGAATGGGAAGATGAACGCAGCCTTGGCCGGCAACTGATCGAGCTGATCGAGCGAGGGTAGAAAGAGCGCCAGAAGTTTCTCCAGCCAGCCCACTGTTTCAGCGGTTGCGTTATTCGAGAAGAATCCTGCGCTCTCAAAGTAAGGCGCTGCGAGAGCCACCAACCTAAGCGGTTCGGATAACTTTAGGTAATGCCGATTCAGCCAATGCAGCTTGGCCCAGTCGAAGACCGCAGGCGCTGCCGTCACCCGCTCGATCTTGAACTCATGTGTCAGCTCTTCGGGAGTGAAGGTCTCGCGCGTGCCGCCCTCCGCGCCCCAGCCGAGCAGCGCCAGATAGTTGATCAGTGCCTCGGGCAGAATTCCCATTTCGCGAAAGCTGGCGATGGAGGTCGCTCCGTGGCGCTTCGACAGCCGCTCGCGATCGCTGCCAAGAATCGTCGAGAGGTGCGCGAACTCCGGGACGGGCCAGCCGAAGGCCTCGTAAATCGCCACCTGTTTGGGAGTGTTCGAGATGTGGTCGTCGCCGCGAATCACGTGGGTGATCTCCATGATCGCGTCGTCGACGGTGACGACATAGTTGTAGACCGGAACGCCCGACGAGCGCACGAGAATCGGGTCGCTGACCGTCTCGCTCGCGAACTCCACGTCTCCGCGGACAATGTCGTGAAAGCGCAGCGGCCGGTCGGGAATCCGTAGCCGGACGGCAAAGGGTTCGCCGGCAGCCGCGCGCGCTTCCGAGTCCGCCGGCGAGATGCTCCGGCACCTCCCCGAATACGCCTGGGGACGGTGCTCGGCGACGGCCCGCGCCCGTTCGGCCTCCAGCTCCTCGCCGGTGCAGAAGCAGCGGTAAGCCTTGCCTTGGCGAAGCAGCTGGTCGGTGTGCTCGCGGTAAATATCCAGGCGTTCGGATTGCCGGTAGGGCGCGTGCGGACCCTCAACACCCGGACCTTCATCCCAGTTCAGGCCCAGCCACTTCAGATCCTCGATGAGCTGCGTCTCATGCCGCGCTTCACTCCGGTCAAGGTCCGTGTCTTCAATGCGGAGCAGGAACTCTCCGCCGGTGTGCCGGGCAAAGAGCCAGTTGTAGAGCGCTGTCCGGGCATTGCCCACATGCAGCAGTCCCGTCGGCGAGGGCGCGAATCGAACGCGCGTTTTCTGTGCGTGCATACGTAACTTGAGATTATCAAGATTGCCTCCAGCGGCGCCCGCGCGGCGGGCGGTCCTGGCCGGACGGGCGCACGATGAAGAAAGCCCCTCTCAAGTACAAATGGGCTTTCTTCGTCAGACAGACTTGCTGCCGACCACCGCCATGTCAGTGCGGATGCCAGCAGTGAAACAGGCCGAATCTAGTCAATTATGGAGCTAGCCAGACACCGATCACGCGCCCAAAAGGAGTTGCCTTTCGCTAACCGTTTCTCGGCCGACCGGATTTTAGCTGCCCGCTTTAACAGCTACCCGGTTCTTAGCTGAAGTGCGCCCAGCCGCCCGGTGCGAGCGCGGTCTTGTGTCCATCATGTTCGTGCAACACCAGTCGGGGTTGTTGCGGACGTTTGGGCTGCATCTGGCCGATGGGATGAATGTTCACACCGGCAATCCTGCGGGGAACGCGCGACCACTTTGGAGCGGTGAAGAGAAGCTCATAGTCTTCGCCGCCATGCAGGGCAAGAGCGATAGCCGAAGGGACCCATCCGTCGGATTCCGCCTGCAGCGCCAGCGGATGAATCGGGATAGCGGCGGCGTCCAACTCCGCAGCCAGCCCCGACTCCTCGCATACATGGAGGAGGTCAGTGGAGAGCCCGTCGCTCAAATCGATGGCCGCATTGGCCTTTCTGGCAGAGGCCAGCTTCAGTCCGACCTCGATGCGCGGCTGTGGATACAGATGCGGATGCTTCCCCTCGGCTCTTATCAGCCCGGAAAAACGCTCCGGATTGCGCCCCACCGCCAGCAATTCTGCCGCGGCGCCGCCCAACTCGCCGGTCACGTAGATTACGTCTCCTGCATGTGCTCCCGACCGCAGAAGCGCATGGCCGCGCTTTACCCCACCGACCAGAACGATGTCGGCGATCACCGGGGCGGAGTGTTTCCGGCCGCGCTCGTCAAATTCGGGAGACTGCGCCGTATCTCCGCCAGCCAGCGGCAGATTGAATCGATCCGCCAGGGAAAGCAATCCGTCGAGGAAGCGTGTCATCCAGCTCTTGCCCTGGCCGGCCGCAGCGAGCTCGCCGGGGATCGCGAGCGAAAGAAAGGTCGCCAGCGGTCGCGCTCCCATCGCGGCCAGATCGCTCAATCCTCTTGCCAGGCAGCGATATCCGGCAACTTCGGGGGTGTGCCAGTCGCGCCGGAAGTGGACCTGCTCGAGCGAGAAGTCGGTGGTGACGACGATTTCTTCCCCTGCGGCCGGCCGTAGAACCGCGCCATCGTCACCAATGCCCACTCGTACTGCGCCCTTCGGCCGGGCGCAGCGGTCCCGAATCGCGGAGATCAGCTCCCGCTCACTCATGGGAGTCCCGGATGGCTGATTTGATTTCCTGGGCTGCGTTCGTCGGGTTTTTCTGCGGGCTTTCATTTTGAGGCCCAAGAATAACGCAAATAGGGCCTTCGCGGCAGATCATGTTGCGTTAGGTCAAAATCGCACTGGAATCAGTGCAATACGGGCTGCTGGACTGGATTCACGGAGACGAATTTGTGACAAATAAACTGCATCTTACAGGTTGATTCCTTAGGGGCAAGCTGTTAGGTTCTTCAAAAGATCAAGAAATTTTGGCTATTTGCAGTCAGGAGCTTCGGCTTGTGCGTCTTGATCTACTAGCGTCGAAGAAATTTCTGCTCATTGGAACGTTCGCAGGTGAAGTGGATTTTTTGTGAGATTTTGCGAGATGCGTAAACGGTATTACATTATTTTTGTCGCTCGCGAAGAGGATGGACGACTCAGGAAGATTCCTGTTCCTCTCCACTACGCCTATGTGTTTGTGGCCGCAGCCATCGTGGGAGCGTTTACCATCACCGGCATGGCAGGGTCTTACAGCCGCATGCTGTTGAAGACCGCCAGCTTCAATCAGGTTCGTTCGCAACGCGAAGCGCTGCAAAAAGATTACAAGCAGCTCGAACATGTCGCGCAGGAGAAGGAAGTGCAGGCTGCTTCGCTGGGTTCCCTGGCCAGCGAAGTCACCGCCCTTTACGGCTTGAGGCAGAGCAAACTGACTAAGTCTGCGGGTACGGCGAATGCAGTGCCGGTTCCGGTGGATTCGAATGACGTTTTTACCGATGCTGCCTACACCGAATCTTTCGATCAGCTTTCATCACTCCGAACCACGGCTCTGTCCGGCCGGCTTTCGCATCCCTTTGGGACAGGTTTGAGCCTGTCAAGCGGCGATGATTGGCTGAACATGGCCGATGCGCCTTCGCTCTGGCCGGTCGTGGGGCCCATCACCAGCTCCTTCGGCGAGCGCCAGGACCCGTTTAACGGTGAGGGCGCGTTTCACGCGGGGATCGACATCTCCACGAGCTTCGGACAGCCTGTGCGCGCGACGGCCGATGGAGTGGTCGTTACCGCGGGCCTGGCCAGCGGTTATGGCCGGGAGATCATGGTCGACCACGGTCACGGCATCCAGACGCTTTACGGACATCTCTCCGGCTTTGCGGTCAGCTCGGGCCAGCAGGTGCAGCGCGGCCAGGTGATCGGCTACGTCGGAACCAGCGGCCGCACCACAGGTCCACATCTGCATTACGAAGTCCGTATCCGCAACACCCCGGTAAATCCGCACAAATACCTGCGTCAAACGATGGATCAACTCGCCAATGCAGGCGGTTCGTCGACAAGCACAGTCGGAAACTAATCCCGTTCTCTGGGATCGCGACAGCTGAGGTTGCATTCCAGCAGCACTACGGAAGAACCACGCAAGAAACAAGAGGCCGGTGACAAACCGGCTCTCTCTTCGGTGAGCTTTCTTATTTTCCCGTGTAGCTCACATGCCAAATGGATCCCGAGCCGTCATCGGTCACGAAGAGCGATCCATCCTCTCCGACCGCGACGCCGACCGGGCGTCCCCACACTTGCCCATCCGCAGTGGTGAACCCTGTCAGGAAGTCTTCGTACTCGCCTGTGGCGTGGCCATCGTGCATCGGAGCAACGATCACCTCATACCCGGCCCGCTTCGACTTGTTCCATGATCCATGCTCGGCTGCGAACACATCGCCCATGAACTGCGCCGGAAACTGCGATCCTTCGTAAAAGAGCATCTCCAGCGAAGCGAAGTGGGGTTGCAGCAGCACGTCCGGGGTGATGACCTTAGCCTTCAACTCGGGATGGCTGCCCAGATGGCGCGGATCCTGCGTTCCGCCCATGTAGTACCAGGGCCAGCCGTAAAAGCCGCCCTCCTGCACGTGGGTAATGTAGTCCGGAACCAGGTTGTCGCCGAGCGCATCGCGCTCGTTGGTCGAGCACCACAGCTCGCCGGTAATGGGGTTGATAGCCTCGCCGACGCAGTTGCGAATGCCATACGCGTAGACCTTCACGAATTTGCCTTCCGGTGTGAACTCGAGCGCGTCCGCGCGATGGAACTCCTCGGGATGCGTATCCGGATCGTCCACGTTCGAGTGCGAACCGACGGACACGAACATGCGCGTGTCGTCCCTTGAGAAGACGATGTCCCGTGTCCAGTGGCCGCCGCCACGCAGGCGTCCGCCGCCTGGCAGGTCTGCCAGCTTCTCAGGCGGCCCGCTCGCCTTCAAGTCGCCGTTCTTGTAGGGGAAGCGCACCACAGAGTCCGTGTTCCCGATATAAACCCACTTCGGATTCGGTCCAGAGGGATAGAAAGCGATACCGAAGGGCTGGCTCAGACCGTCGGCGAATTTTTCCATTTGCTTCGGCTTGCCGGCCGCGTTGACTCCTCGGAAAACAAGGATTTCGTTGCTGGAACTCATGGCGACAAAGAGGTCACCATTTGGCGCCTTGCGAATCAGGCGGGGTGCTACTAGCCCGGTGGCGTATTGCTCTACCTTGAAGCCTGCAGGAGCCTGCGGCCATGCGCCATCTGGGCGCTTTGAGACAGGCGGCCCATTATCCACGCTCTCGGTGGCAAACGGGGCGGGCAGGTCGGCGACGGTCAGTTTTCGGGTTACGCCGGGCTTTTCCTGGGAGTAGTCGGTGAAGGCCGCCTGGCCGGTGAGCACGGTATTGGTTTGCCCAAGCAGAGAGAGAGTCGAGCAGAAAAGGGATGCAAGAGCCAGCGACACGATAGGGGGCCGGCGTCGAGAGCAGTTCTTCGGCATTGTTTCCTCCAGCTATGTTTGTGATGCAGATATGAGTGTGCGTGGGTAAGCGGTTTCCCGGGAGCGGCTTCCTTTTCGACGAGCAAGGACCCCCGCGGGATTCTTCTATTTCTTGCCCAGAGTTGAATTTTCCGGCATATTCTCCAAATTCACCGGCGCGCTCACCAGACTCTGGAGCAGTCCCGCTGGGATTGTCGCTGTCAGCACCACGCGATTCTTGTAATGCTCAATTTGCGCCGAGTCCAGCAGCGTCCTGGTTTCGGGATCGGCCGTTCCCATTGGCGCCGCATCTTGCGCGGCACGGATGAGGCTCAGGATGCTCTCGATCGAATCCGCCGAGGCCTTTGCGGCCGCTTCGTCGGGAGCGATCTCTTCCACGCGCAGCCGCGTCTTGCCCGTCCAGCTCAGCGAGGCAACGAAGGTTGCGTCAAAAGTAAGAGGCAAGGACATACCCATGACCCGCAGCCCGCCCGCGGGACCGCTCAAAGGCAGACCGATCTGACCGACTCCCCACGCTAACGAGAGTAAGGGAACATCGCTGTAGTGCTCCGCCAGCAGCGAAGATCCGGTAAACGGCATTGCTGCGGTCCGATAGCGGTCCAGGATCGAGTGGATCTGTTCGTCGGAAGGGGTGTTGCTCACCGCCACCATGTCGTAGCCCAGCAGGGTTACCCGTACCGTTCTTCCTTCGCTGGGAATGCGGTAAATCTCGTGCCCTGCATAGGTCTCGGTGGAAGCGGCCACGCTGGCCAGGTAGCGTGAAAGCCGCCGGCCATCGAAGTGTCCAACAAAAACCTCGGAGAAGGCCACAGGGCCGTTCGGGCCATTTGGGTCGGGCATGCGGTGCAACGCAAACGCTACTTCATCGAGGTCGCGTTCGGCCTCAATTCCTGTTTCGTCGATAAAGTGCTGATAGTCCGTATCGTGACGCACCGGATGTCGATCGAAGTGCGTGGCCGAGCGCAGCGGGCGCAAATTGATATAGACGATGCCATCGGACTCAGGCAGTAGGCGTGCGGCTTCCGGCGGCGCTTTCTTGCGGAGATAGATGGCTCCAGCGAGCAGCAGCAGAACGACAACGACGATCGCGATTGTGACTCTGGTGCGCCGGCGCATTTCCTGGGGGGCAAGCTTAGCCCGCGCATCCATCATCTCACTTCCGAGCGAAAAGCGGGCACGAGGGTGACTGATCCCGGCGGGAGCTTAGAATTCAAAGGCGATCATATGCTCATCAGAGTGATTTCTTCTCACAGATTCTCCTTGCGTCCGCGCCGCTTTCGCGGCATCGTCGCGGTGATCCTGCTTTCCTTCGCATCTGGCTTCTCGCCGGCGCAGCAAGTGCATCCTAACGCTCAACTGGCCGACCCGAAAATCGAGGCCAAAATCGACGCACTTCTGCAGCAGATGACGCTCGAAGAAAAGGTTGGGCAGCTGGTGCAGTATGGAGGCCAGGCCGTGGCTCCCGCACCGGCACCGGGCAAGAAGAAAGAGGGAGCCGCCGCCATCAATCCTGACGCCCAACAGCCTGACGCCATGACGCTTGCGCAGAATGGCCTGCTTGGGACCGTGCTCAACACCTGGGGGCCACGTGCCGACGAGTTGCAGCACGCTGCCGTCGAAAAAGGACGGCTGCATATCCCGCTCCTCTTCGGAACCGATGCGATTCATGGCTACCGCACCATCCTGCCTATACCGCTTGCGATGGCTTCGTCTTTCGATCCTAACCTGATCACGCAAGTAGCGCATACCTCGGCTCTGGAGGCCACAACCGCAGGAACGAAGTGGGTTTACTCTCCGATGGTGGACATCGCCCGCGATGCCCGCTGGGGCAGGGTGGCGGAGGGTTCGGGGGAAGATCCGTACCTCGGCTCGGCGCTTGCGCGCGCCTATGTCCATGGCTATCAGGGCAGCGATCTCGCCGATCCCGAAAGCGTGGCCGTATCCGTCAAGCACTTTGCGGTTTACGGAGCAGCCGAGGCGGGCCGCGATTACAACACCACCGATATGTCCGACATCACGCTGCGGCAGGTGTACCTCAAGCCCTACAAGGCCGCGGTGGATGCCGGCGCAGCGACGATGATGAGCTCCTTCAACTCGCTCAACGGAGTTCCGGCCACCGCCAATCCCTATCTGATGACAAAGATTTTGCGGGGCGAGTGGGGCTTCGATGGGTTCGTCGTGAGCGATTACGGCGCGATCGGAGAGCTCATTCACCACGGCATCGCTCTTGACGGTGCGGTCGCCGCCCGCAAAGCCCTCCATGCAGGCGTAGAGGTGGATATGATGTCCCACCTCTATGACCGGTACCTTCCCGCGCTCGTCAAATCCGGCGCCGTCTCGCAGGCGACTCTCGATGAAGCCGTGCGCCGCGTCCTTCGCGTCAAATTTGCGCTTGGCATCTTCGAGCATCCATACGCGCGCCCCGGCGGCGAAGTCACTGCAGCTGTTCCCGAGCATCGTCCCCTGGCTCGAAAAGCCGCGGAAGAATCGATCATTCTGCTTAGAAACGACGCCGCGAACAGCGCTGCTCCCGTTCTGCCGCTGCAATCTGCGGCAAACAAGATCGCGCTGATCGGTCCCCTGGCTGACGCTGCAGGCGAGATGCCGGGACCCTGGGCAATCGGCGCACGGATTGAAGATGTTGTGACGCTGCGCAGCGCCCTGGCGGATCGCTGCCGCTCAACGGGCTGCTCGCTCGACTACCAGAAGGGAACAGAGATTGAGGGCAGCTCCGAAGCGGGTTTTGCCGCTGCGATCGATGCCGCGAGCAAGGCGGATGTGGTCCTGCTTGCGCTTGGCGAAGCGGCAGAGATGAGCGGCGAGGCCGCCTCGCGCGTGCATCTTGACCTGCCCGGCAACCAGCAGAAGCTGCTCGAAGGGGTTATGAAGCTCGCAAAGCCGACCGTGCTGGTGGTATTTTCAGGTCGGCCTCTCGTACTCGATGGGGCTGCCGAACACGTTCCGGCGATCGTTGAGGCGTGGTTTCCAGGCGATGAAGCAGGTCCCGCCATCGCCAACGTGCTTTTTGGTGACGTGAACCCAAGCGGCCGTGTGCCGCTCAGCTTTCCTCGCGCTGTTGGACAGGAGCCGCTCTACTACGCGCAGCTGCCCACGGGTCGCCCGGCGGAGGGCCGTGACCACTTGCCCTCCGACCCCACAAAAGGGACGAAGTTTTTCTCGCGCTATCTCGACGTGCGCAACGACGCCCTCTTTCCCTTCGGCTACGGTTTGTCTTACACGAACTTCGCCTATTCCAATGTGAAGGTGAGCGCGGCGACACTCCCACTGTCTGGGGTGAACAATCCGGATCAGGCCGCGTCACTTATCACTGTAACCGCGACGCTTACAAATACGGGCAAGCGCGAGGGAACCGAGGTGGCGCAGCTCTACGTCAACAACAATGGCGCGAGTGTCTCGCAGCCAATACGTCTTCTGAAAGGATTCCAGCGAGTCTCGCTCAAACCCGGCGAGTCGAAAGAGCTGACGTTCCATCTCGGTTTCGACGAACTCTCTTTCTATAACGTCGAGAGCAAGCCAGTCATCGAGCCGACGCACTACACGGTATGGGTCGGAGGAGACTCGCTCGCATCGCAGAGCGCGACCTTCAACGTAACGCCATAGGCTGAGCGAATTCTTACTCTGCGCGCAGGGCTTCCGTCGGACTCACTGACGCAGCCCGCCGCGCAGGAATGCTTACTGCCAGTGTTGCGATCGAGGCCAGGGCGCCGATGGTGATGCACACAGACCATGGGTCGATGGTGCTGGTCTTGAAAAGAAGACCGCTCAGGAGACGCGCGGATGCGAATGCGACCGCAAGACCGGCGATGATCCCAGCAAGCGTGAGTCTTGCGGCCTGGCTCAGGACCAGGCGCAGAATATCTTCCCGTTTGGCTCCGACTGCCATGCGAACGCCAATTTCCCGCGTGCGCTGCGCAACGGAATAGGCGAGCACGCCATAGATTCCGATGGCGGCAAGGGTGAGCGCCACCAGTGCAAACATGCCGAGCAGCGTGGCGGTCATCCTCTGGCGCGCGAGTGAGTCGGATAGCACTTCTTCGACAGTCCGGACATGGTAGATGGGCAGGTTGGGATCCAATTCATGGACTGCGCTTCTTACCATCGAAACAACGCCCCGTGGATCGGAACCGGTGCGCACCAGGAGCACTTCATGCAATCCAAACCCTGGCAGATAGATTTCCGGCTGAGGCTCCGTCTCCACTCCCAGATCGTGGGCATTCGCGACGACTCCTATCACAGGGATTTTTTGTGGATGTGGACTTAACACGTCAAGTAGGATATTTGCGCCGACCGGATTTCTTCCGGCCAGGTATCGCTGAGCGAACGCCTGATTGACGACGAAGAAACCGGTTGGATCATCGATGTCTTTCCGCTCGAATACCCTGCCTTGTTGCAGGCTCAGGCCCATCGTATGGAAGAACCCGGGGCTGACGAAGCGAATCTGCGCAGACGGATAGGCGCCGGGAGCCAGCGGCGGCGCGCCCTCGATGAGAAAGCGCGTCATCACCTGAGATGGGTTCAACGGAATCTGAGTCGTGCTACTGGCCGAAAGAACGCCCGGCGACTGGGCAAGCTTGTCGAGAAGCAGTTCAAAGATACGATTGGTAGCTGGGCTGCTGTCCTGGTAACGCGGTTCCGGCAGAGTGATTTCCAGGCTGAGCAGATGATCGGCGCGAAAACCAGGGTCGACAGCGAGCAGCTTCTGAAAACTCCGGATAACCAGCGAGCCGAGAAACAGCACCACAACAGCGATGGCGATCTCTCCGGCCATCAGCGCGCCTCGGCTCAGGCCATGCTGGCTGGAGCTTGCGCGATCTCCCGGGCGAAGAGCCTCCGCCAGACTCGTCGCAGTCTTGAGCACCGGCAGCAGTCCAAAGAGAATCGCGGTCAGTGTGCAGGTTCCCAGCGTGAATAGCAGCACAGGAATGCTGAGCCCGATGGACTGAACCATGGACAGATCGACGCCGGCCGTATGGGAAAGAGCGAGACGCAATAGCGGCAGTGCGAATGCAGCGAGAAGTGTCCCCAGTGCGCCTCCCACCAGGCAGAGAATCAGCGTCTGGGCCAGGTACTGGGAATAGAGTCTAATGCGATCAGTGCCAAGCGCCTGACGAACGGCTACTTCCCGCTGATTTGCTGTGGCCCGCACCATGAGCAGGTTTGCGACATTCGCGCAGGCGATCAGCAGCACCAGAACCACCGATCCCATTAGGCTAAGAATGGCAGGCCGCAATGTACCGATGAGTTGCTCGCGCAGCGGCTTGAGCAGCACGCCGACACTGCGGTTGGTCGCGGGATAAGCTGCGGCAATGCGCGCCGCGATCGTCTGCATGTCTGCTTTCGCCTCAGCCAATTCAATGCCAGGACGCAGGCGGCCCAGCACGTTCACCGAATGCCAGACACGGGAAGCCTGCGTAGCCTGATCCAGCAGCGAGAGTGGCAGCCACACCTCGCCCTCGGCAGGAAAGGCAGTGCCCGGCGGCAACACTCCGACGACGGTATCGCTGATGCCGTTCAGATTCACATTGCGTCCCACAACGCTCGGGTCTCTGCCGAAGTAGCGCTGCCATGCCTCTGCGCTCAGCACGGCGACGTGATCGCTTCCCGGCTTGTCGTCCTGTTCGCCGAGCGTGCGGCCAAGCAAAGGAGAGACTCCGAGCAGCCCGAAGAAATTGCCGGAGGCGAGAACCCTGTGCACCTGCTCGGATCGACCGTCCATTGCCAGAGACACGGTGTCTGGATTCAGGGTGGTATAGGCTGCGATCTGTTCAAAACTCTTCTGCTGGGCACGCCAATCCTGGTAATCGGGATACGTCGCCACAATTCCTCCCGGCACTTGCGGATGAACCTCGAGGATATTCACCAGGCGTGCCGCGTCGCGGAAGGGAAGGGATTGAAGCAGGAGTCCATAGACGACACTGAAAATAGCTGTGTTTGCCCCGACGCCGAGAGCAAGCGTCAGGACTGTCGTAAGCGTAAATCCTGGAGATTTCCGTAACTGGCGCAGCGCATAGCGTAGATCCCGCAGCAAGGTCTGCATGGCTTCCCACCTCAAGTTAGCAATGAGACGGTCTATCGAGCGATATTGTCACGCACGAATGCGAAATATTGACGGATTACAAAGTCTCCGTTTTGGCAGCCTCCCTGAATCGGGAGGAAGCGACCGTTGTCCTAAGGGCCGGGATTTGCTGAATGGTTCATTCTTGCCGCAGAATGATCTTAACGATCTATGGCATTTGAAGCGGGACAACGGGTCGGCGACTACGAAGTCGTCCGCGTGCTGGGAACTGGTGGCCTGGGCGAAGTTTATGAAGTTCGCCATGCGATCTCCCAGCGCGCCGAAGCGATGAAGATCCTGCTTCCGGACCAGCGCGCGACTGCGGAAATGGGCGAGCGCTTCCGCCGCGAGATCCAGATGCTGGGAGCGCTCAGTCATCCCCACATCGCGTCGCTGCACAACGCCTTTTATCACGACGGGCAGCTCATCATGGTCATGGAGCTGGTCTCCGGCGAGACGCTGCGCGCGACGAGCACTCGCACGCTCCTGTCCGTTCCCCATGTGCTGCACTATGCCCGGCAGATTCTCTCCGCGCTCGACTATGCCCACACGCGCGGCGTGGTGCACCGCGACATCAAGCCGTCGAACATCATGATTACCGCCGAAGATGAGATCAAACTGCTCGACTTCGGCATTGCCATCAGCGATCGCTCCTCTGACCTTACTGCTCCCGGCTTTATCGTGGGTTCGATCACTTACATGTCTCCGGAGCAGATCGCCGGCGACAAGGCGACCGCCCGGTCGGACATCTACGCGGTCGGCGTGACGCTCTACGAAATCCTCACCGGACGACTACCGGTTAGCGGCACGACCAATTTTGAGATCATGCGCGCGCACCTGACCGACCGGCCTGCGGCTCCGGACTCGTTAAATCCGCGTCTGCCTTCGATTCTGTCGAACGCTATTCTTAAATCGCTGGAAAAGAAGCCCGAAGACAGGTTCACCACCGCGGACGAATATCTGGCTGCACTCTTCTCCATTCCTGCGGCGGGGATGGACGATATCTATTCGCTGGCGACCACGCAGTTACGGGTTCCGGCCAGTTCGGGTCAGCTTATACAGCAGAGCAGCGCCAGCCAGTCCTCGAATGCGGCGCCCCAGAATTTTCCGCTGGGCGACATCACCAAGAAGCTGGCCGTCTACATCGGTCCGATCGCCAGCGTTCTAGTGCGCAAGCTCGCCCCCAACTGTACCGATATCGATCAGCTCTACAAAGAAGCGGCGACGCACATCCCATCGGAGACCGATCGACAGCGCTTTCTGCAATCGAAACGCGGCTAGTTGTTCAGCATCTCCATAGCCTTCTTAAGGCTGGTCTGCATGCGGTTGAAAGAGGTCGTCACCTCGGCGATCTCGTCCTTGCCCCGCACGGGCAGCGGTGGCAGATCGATATCTCCCGTCGAGATGCGGTCAGCTGACTGGCTAACCTTGCGCAGCGGCTGGATCACGATGAGATACATCCCGAGATCAATGAGCAAAATGGCCGCGAAGAAGATGGTTCCCAGGGAGATGAGCAGCTTGCGGAAGCCGTCGTTTGCCAGCTTGACTGGCACCGACATCGGGACAGAAATGATCTGGGCGGCGACAACCTCATTCAGGTGCCAACCGAAGCCGTTCTGCGTGCCGTAGCGTTTCAACATCGCCGGGGGAGCCACGCTGGGCGAGCTGTGGCAGGTCAGGCATCCCGACTCCACCACAATGGGCCGCGCCAGATAAAGGGTTTGGCCAACCGCCGTGTCTCTCTCTCCCACCACCTGCTTATCTTGCGAATTGTTGCGGAAGTGGTCGATGATATCTGTTTCCCAATCCGACGCGCGATCCACCAGGTTGGTGGGGTTCAGAGTTGCCTCCTTATAGGTGTAATCGGAGAAGGTCTCGGTCTTGCGAAGCCGGTTGAACGTGACCGTGGCCGCATAGAAAGGGATGGTTTGGGGAAGAAACTCATTCTCGTGCCCGGGAGTGTTTTCGAGGATCGGGCTGATTTCCTCGTCGGTGTAATCGCGCGTCGCCTTGGCACTCGCCGCCATCAGCTCTGCCTGGTTCCGCACGGTCTTTTTCGCGTCATCGAGAAGAAAGCTGCGCGCATTCATGGCGATGAGTATCAGTCCAAGACCGAAGACAAGAATAAGCAGGACATTGAATTTTACGAGTAGCTTCATACCAAAAGACTCCTCGTGCGCATTACAGCACACAGCCAGTTTACGAGCGGATTTCTCCGGAGAATGTATGCGATCGGTTGTTAGCCGTGGGCCGGCTCAATGCCGATGGCGATTACGAAATAATTCGCCGGGATGGTGCCCACATTCTTGAGGCCATGCAGGGTGTTCGACGCGGCATAAGCAACCCCACCGGGGCCGATCCGTTCGGTCTTGTCGTCCATCAGGAACTCAACTGTGCCTTCCCGGATGAGCATCAGCTCGGTATGGACATGCTTGTGAGGCGGATGAGGCATCTGCTCGGGCATAAGCGTGGTCTCATGCAGTTCGATGGTCTCGCCGGTCGGCAAGGTGCCGCGCAGCACCGGGCGAGTCGCCGCTCCATTGGGCGAGCTGTTCACCGGTAGCTTGTCGAACGAGAATGCTTCGGAGTGGGTGGGCAGCGAAGACCCTGTTTGTGCCCCTGCGAAGCCACTGTCGGAAAAAACGCCGCCCAGCAACGCAAGAGCGGGCAGGGCAGAACATAGATCGCGACGAGATAGATTTTTCATCGGACCATGATACTCAGAAAATGGGTCGCTCTAACGCCGGTTCTTCAGTGTCGGCGTTCGTCTTCAAGTTCAGCGCCTTCGCAACTGATTGCTATCAGGCCGCGGCGCTCCAAGTCTCCATTGCGGGGCGTGCACCACCGTGCTAGAATCCTGATTTGTACCCCTCATCGCAGCAGATGCGTACGTGTGTCCTGAGTGAGTAAGGGTATGGGCTGTTTTGGGCTGGCGTAGCTCAGCTGGTAGAGCTCCTGATTTGTAATCAGGCGGTCGGGGGTTCAAGTCCCTTCGCCAGCTCCAGATTCTCCAGGGCAAGACAGGCGTGAGCAGAGTGGCCGATCGACCCTCCGCAGCGAAATCCCTAAGCCAGCGCATCGCACTTCTGACCGGAGTTCGGCTCCGGAATGGTAGCGGGTGTCTTGGGGGTTCGGTTTGGGTGCCGGTAGGGATGTTCACCAGGTGTGCACAGGTGGCCGAGTGGTTAATGGCAGCAGACTGTAAATCTGCCGCTCCTTGGAGCTACGGAGGTTCGAATCCTCCCCTGTGCACCAGAAGTTTTTGGGGCTTGAATGCGCAAATGGTCGCAGTTCGGCGGTTTGGAGTTTCAAGCCCAAAGGCGCAGAGAAGCGCGCTTTCACAATACCGGTTCGAATTTGGACCGTAAGTATTGGGTGGCCCTTGCGCTATATGCAGTTTTGGCAGTGCTGGTCTGGTTTACGATGGATGCAAGCAAGGTCCTTATCCACGGCAGGCCGGTAGATTTGAGGCTAGTTCCTCTGATTATTTTGAGTGGTCTGGCATTGCGCACGGTGTTAGCTCGTCAGGCGGATAGAATCCGTCGCGACAGCGAGTCATCGCTGGATTTGCCGTCGCAGAAGTTTTAGCAGCAAGCTGATGTAGCTCAGTTGGTAGAGCACTCCCTTGGTAAGGGAGAGGTCACCGGTTCAATCCCGGTCATCAGCTCCAGAAATTCAGGGATTAGGGATTAGCTATCAGGGATTAGCTCCGGACGTGCGGTGATGCACAAACTAATCCCTACACGCTAATCCCTAATCCCTGCTATTAGGCGGGAGTAACTCAGTGGTAGAGTCACAGCCTTCCAAGCTGTTGGTCGCGGGTTCGATTCCCGTCTCCCGCTCCAGAGATTTGAAGGAAGGTTAAGTCGCGACCGTTTGCGGCGCGTGCAAGGTTAAGAGGAAGATGTTCGAGCAGGCAGTACTCCCCATCCAGGACCAGAGGACCTTCGCCGAAGTGCATCGCGCGCTGGACGAAGCCTTCGCGCCGTCGCGCGTGGCGGATTTTCTCCGCAGTGTGCAGCGCGCCAAACTGCGCGCGCGGCAGTTTGAGGCGGTTCTGGCGAGTGGGCTTCTTGGCGCAGAAGCGCCTACGAAATATGCGGCACTCGGCGACTCCGATCGCGGTCAGGTGCGCGAGCAGTACCTGAGCATGGTGGAAAAGGTCGACCCTGCGATTCGCGCGAAGTTTTTGAAGGTGTACGCGTACTACTGAGGCGTACCCGAACAACGCAGCCTGCTGAGGGTTGCCAAACGTAGGTTTGTACTTCTTAGGAGAAGGAAATGGCGAAGGAGAAATTTGACCGTTCGAAGCCTCACGTGAACGTGGGGACGATCGGGCACATTGACCACGGGAAGACGACGTTGACGGCGGCGATCACGAAGGTGTTGTCCAAGCACAACCCGAAGA